>Ga0272441_10003424_pt1 | contig 30184 bp, 27 predicted proteins | sample SSMProp6N_FD_193582 | JGI IMG/M metagenome (GOLD analysis project Ga0272441, IMG submission 193582) | Marine sediment archaeal communities from Little Sippewissett salt marsh, Falmouth, MA, United States - SSM-Prop-6N | ecosystem: Environmental > Aquatic > Marine > Wetlands > Sediment ... | reverse complement strand
GCTGCTTTGTCGATGGTTACGGTACGCCCTCGTTCGTACAGAAGGAGGTCGCCGCCGGCGGTGCGCTCTATGACATGGGGATCTATTCGATCACCCAGCTGCTTTATCTGCTCGGCAATCCGCAAGTCCTGACAGTGAGCGGCACGACCTACCAGGAAATCGACATGTACGAGGAGCGCCGCAAGCAGAGCAATTTCGATGTGGAGGAACTGGCCGTCTCGCTGGTCCGGCTCGAGGGCGGCATCACCCTGTTCATCGAGGAGGCGTGGGCCATCCATCTCGGCGGCACCGACGGAAACAAGGTCGTCGGGTCAAAGGGCGGCATCACGCTGAATCCGTTCGGCTTCCATACGACCGTCAGCGATATGGAGATGGACGCGAGCTTCAACCTGAAGTCGGCCATGACCCGCTGGGGTCGCGTCTTCCCGGAAACGGGCGCGTACGCCGACCGCGAAGCGCATTGGGTGGCAGTGCAGCAAGGCGAAGTCGAGATGATTCCGACCGCGGTAATCGGCATGAACATGATGCTGATCGCCGAGGGCGTCTATCTCTCCCAGGAACTCGGGCGCGAGGTCACAGCCGAAGAGATCGCCGAACGCTCGGCATCGACCGCAGTCAAACTCTGAGACGCCGCGCGCGCCTTGGCAGTACCGCAGGCATTTCCGGCTGCGGCGGGAGGACAACCCCGTCGCCCCGCAGCCGGGAATAGACGCAGTGCTTGCGCGAGCCCTCGCGCAGTGCACGCGTCTTGCGCAATTCCGGGTTAGCCCTCGACGAACAGCGGCTCGCCGTCAACCGAGTCCAGGACCGCCTGCGCCTTGTCGAGCTGCTTGATCTCGCCGAAGATCGCGAGCCGCACCGCGCCCTCGGCCCCGCCGACGCCGCCGGAGGCCACGTGCAGGGCTTCGACGCCGACCAGCGCGCGAAGCGCCTCGATCTCGGTAAAGATGTCGCCCGGCACGACCCAAAGTGTCGGGCCCACGCCCGCGGCATCGCCGTTCAACCGCGCGGCGACCTCATTGAGGTCCGCGCAGACGCTCTTCTCGAGACCGACCGGATGCAGGTAGCGGATCCGTCGCGCCACACAGGTACCCAAGGCGGCGCCGACCCCGCCACCCGTCGGATGCCCGATCAGGACCGCAGCCTGTTTGCGTTCGTAGTTCAGTGCGTTCGCGCCTTTGACATAGACGTCGCCCGGGCCCATGTCCTTCAGCGCCTCGCTCGCCTTGACCTGCAGAACCTCCCCCTTCCGGACGACCAGGTCCGGATGCGTATAGGTCAGCTTCGGACCGCTGTAATGGTTCGGCACGGTCCGGCCCGTGACCATCGTCTTCTTGTCAATCTTCTCGCCGGTCAGTTCTTCGATGATGTAGCCGTCGGTCGTGCCGGAACCGACGGCGAAGGTGCCTTCCTCGATCGCCCGTCGGACGAAGTCCGCCTGGAGAACGCCTTTCGCAATCAGCCGTTTCGATTCGGCCACCGTCAGGGTTCGCGTGATGTGCATCGTCTGCTCCTCAGTTTGTGTGTAATAGCGGAAAACGCCGTGTTCAGGGAGACGGGGGCCGTGCGACCGAACCCTGCTTGCCTTGCCAAAAGGGGCAGAACGGGCAGTCCTCCCCTTCCGGATAGTCGATGCCCTCCTCAGAAAGTAGAACCGCGGATTCACGCGGATATACATGGACTCCAGGTTATCACCGCGGCGCGGGCGGAAACAAGTATGAAGCCCGCAAACGAAAAGCGGGGCGCCCGCATGAGGCGCCCCGCATGGCGACCGGATCGCTGCTTAGCCGGTTTGGATCGCGATCGTCTTCTTGCTCTCCGTCTGTTTCGCGAGCTTCGGCATTTTGACGGTCAAGACCCCCTTCTTGAAGCGGGCCTTCACGTGCTCGGCATCGACGCCGGCCGGCACGGCAATGGCACGCTGGAACGAACCGTAGGAACGCTCGCTGTGGTACCAGTTCCCGTCCTTCTCCTCGTGCTCTTCCTTCTTCTCGCCGCGAATCGTCAGGACATCGTCGTCGAGCGTGACCTCGACGTCTTTCTCGTCCATGCCCGGCAACTCCGCACTGACCGTCACGTCCTTGTCCGTCTCCGAGACGTTCACGCGCGGCGCGAAGCCCGGCAGCCGCTCGTCAGCCCCGCCGCCAAACGGCGCGAGCCCGAACCCCTCGTAGAACGTATCGAACAAACGGTTCATCTCGTGCTGCAGCGACATGAGGCCGCCGCGCGGCTCGCGCCGCGCAGGTGCCCCGCGCCTGCTTCGCCAGTTCGGGACCAGATCCTTGATAGACATGACCGTTCACCTCCTCACCCATTCCTTCAGCCGCGGTCGGCCTGCCCGAAGGAGCAGGCCGACACGGCGCTTGTTCATACAGCGTCGACCGTGATCTTCTTCGGCTTCGCCGCTTCGGCCTTGGCAAACTCGACGCGCAGCACGCCGTTCTTCAACGACGCGTTGATGCTGTCGCGGTCAACCTCGCGCGAAACGGTGAAGGTCCGTCGGAAGTCGCCAATCGTGTACTCGCGGCGCACCGCATGATGACCGTTCGCCTCCGGAGCCGACGCCTTCGCGTCGATCTCCAGGACGTCGTTCTCCAGTGTGATGTTCAACGACTTCTCATCCGCACCGGGCACATCCGCCGCGAGCACAATGCGATCCGCCGTCTCGTAGATGTCCACGTCCGGCAGATATACGCAACTCTCGCGCTTCGGCGCCGGCTTTGTCTCCGCCTTCTTGACCGGTACTTGCTCACTCATTTCCGACACCTCCTCCATAGCCGCTATACCTCATGCGGCGCTGATTGCGATCTTGCGCGGCTTGTCCGATTCCGCACGCGGAACCGTGATCCGCAGAATCCCGTTCTTGTAGCTCGCCGATACCTTGTCGCCCTCGGCGTTGAACGGAAGCCGGAAAGTCCGCGCGAACTTGCCGTGCGGACGCTCCTGTCGATGGTACGTCTCGCCCGCTTTCAGCTCTTCCGCAGCTCGGCTGCCCGAAAGCTTCAGCGTCCCGTCCTCCAAAGCGATTTGCACCTGCTTCGCGTCCACGCCCGGAAGCTCCGCGTCAATGATCAGGTTGTCGTCCGACAACCACGCATTCACCGGCGGATACTCCCGACCGCGCGGTAGCCCCAAACCCGAACGACCGAAAACCTCGTCCTGCAAACGCTCCAGATCTCCGAAAATCGACAACGGCCCGTCTGTCCACCTCAACATGCTCATCTCATCTCCCTCCTTCCTCATCCCTTCATACTTCTTCGCCTGCTTGTTCATAAAGCATGATCCGTGCCAATTCCTCTTTCCGCCTGCCAACACACCAAATTTCCGCCTGTTCCCTAGCAAATCCGCCTGCCCAGACACCCGCACCCAACCCAACCGAACCGCGTCATTATGACCCACCTTGACAACTCCCGGCGCGGATGCGCCATTTTGGCGCGTTTGATGCCGGGGGTGGGGTTAGCGGGGTGTGAGGTTGGTTTGATCTTCAAGCTCCGATCGTCGATGCTGCAAAGGTTATTTGCAGGGGAGTTGTTGTAATACGTGGGCAAGAGAGAACGCAGTCGGCGGGCGCGTCAGTCACGGGGGACGGAGCGGGAGGGGATCCCGATGGGGGCCGAGCTTGGTTGCTGCTGTGGGCCATGGATGCGTGTTGCGGAGACGGCCTCGCCGGTCTCGCCGTTGACGAGTCGGCTGGCGGCGCCGTGCGTGGTGAGGCGGATTCGCTGTTGAGCGGTCCAGAGTCGGGTTGTGGCACGTGCGTTGTTGGGAATACTCCAGAACGACCCGTCGCTGAGTCGGACGGTCATGCCGTTATTGACGACGGCGTCGACGCGGTAGGGAAAGGCGTCGGGCCGCCGATCGGCCGGAGCGTTCCGGCGCGGTTCGCGTCGTTGCGGCGTGTTCTCGACATGTACGACAAGGACCTCCGGCGATGCCTCTTCCTGGACGATCAGCAGCGGCGGCGCGTCCGGTTGCGCAGCCGGGCCCGGCCCCGGCTCGGCGCGCGGCTCAGGCGCGTCGCTCGCCTGGTCGGGACGGGGCGTGGATACGGGCGGAGTGGCGGCGCCTTCCGGTGTCGGTTGTGGCGGCGCGGGTTGTGCTTTGAGGGGCGGCGGCTTGTTTCGGGCGAGGAGCTGTTCCGCGGTGGCGAGATTGATGGCCGTCACGTTTCCGTGCTCGAAAGAGAACAGGCCGACATCGTAGAGGAACGACTCGCCGCGTCCGAGCGTGAGTCGTCCTTTCGGTTCGCCGAGCCGCTCGACGACGGTTGCTGCCGTATCCCCCTTGACGATCTTACGCGCTTCCGAGAGCCGGGCGAGGATGGGCGCAGGGTCCGTTGCGGCGGACTCGGTACGTGGCGGGTACACCGGATGCGGGGCCGGTTCCGGGTTGACTGCGGGCTCAGGGATCGCCCGGTTCGGTTCGGTCCCGTCGTATACGGCGGTCGGCGGGGTTTGCGGCCGCGCGCGCGCCGGTCGTTCGGCGATCAGGTTTGAGCGCTGCACGAGCAGCACGAGCACGGTCACGGCGAGCGCGGCCGAAACACACGCGAGCAACACGACCGCCCAACTGAGCCAGAAGATGGCGCGTTCCTTGTCGTTCATTTCTTTCGTGTCCTCTTCTTGTGTGTCTTCGCTTTGTCGGCGACGCCAAGCCGCGCGCAGTACGCGCGGATGGCGCACCGCTCGCATTTTGGCCGGATCGGTGCGCAGACGGTCTGCCCGTACGAGACGAGATAGGAGTTCCAGGTCTTCCAATATCGCACGGGCAGGATGCGTCGGAGCCGCATCTCCGTCTCGAGCGGCGTGCGTGTTCTGAGCAGGCCGAGCCTGTTACAAATCCTGTGCACGTGAACGTCCACGCAGATCGCCGGCTTATCGAATCCGACGGCCACGACCAGATTCGCGGTCTTGCGACCGACCCCTGGCAGCTCGCAGAGCGCCTCGACGGTGTCGGGCAGTGTGCCGTCGAATTTCGTCTCGAGTGTCGCGGGCAGTTGTTTCAAATGCTTGGCTTTCGTGCGGTAGAAACCGATGGGGAAGATGAGCTTCTCGAGCGTTTTGAGCGGGATGCGAGCGAGATCGTCGGCGCTGCTCACCTTCTTGAACAGCCGCGCGCAGACTGCGGTCGTGGTTTCGTCGCGGGTGCGCGCACTGAGGATTGTGGCGACAAGCACTTTGAACGGGTCGCGCGTCTGAACCTGTACAAGATCGACGACCGGCGCACGGCGTTTGCGGTAGCACCGCGCGAGTACCCTGTTTACGGCCGGAATGTCGGACTTCTTCATTGCACGCCCGACAGGGTAACACAACGCCTCGCACGGTCAAAGATATCCGGGCCGGCAGGCGGTCTGGTCGGAACACTCCCGGCGAATGCCGTCCCGTTTCCGCCTGCCCGATGCCCGGTAAACCTTTCCCATCGTGCGTCCCGTAATCGTCCAGTATTCCACTGGCTTTCTCCTGGACTGTCGTTTGTGGGCGCGCGAACCTTTCGCGGAGAAAAAAGCCTTGTCCTTCACATCGCGCGCGGATAATGTGGGCGGCTGTTGTCAGGGCAGGTTGTGCTCAGCACTGCGGAGCGCATACCGTGCGGGAAGAGACGGGGAACGGGAGCGTTCCCGAGCAGCGAAGAAGGGAGACTGCGCCATGACATTCGTGATGTTCGGCACCTACTCGTCGGAAGCGATCAAGGAGATCGACAGCGCACGCACGGCGCGCGCACGCAAGATCGTCGGCAACTACGGCGGCAAGGTCAAGGCGATCTACGCGCTGCTGGGCAAGCCGGACCTGCTCTTCGTGCTGGAGCTACCGGGCATCGAGGAAGCGGTCAGGGTGTCCGTCGCGCTGACGAAGGAGACCGGGATCGCGTTCCAGACATCGCCGGCTCTGAGCGTCCAGGAATTCGACAAGATCGTGGTCAGCCGCTGAGCGGGACGCGCCGCATTCTGAGATGAACCCCGGCCGGGCCGTTGCGGCGCGGGCAGAACGGTTGCGCGGCGACCGAGGGATCCCCTATGTACGCGCTCAATACCGTCGCGCCGATCTTTCTGCTCGTGCTGCTCGGCTGGGCGTTGCGCCGGACGGGATTTCTGGATCGGCCGTTCTTCGCGGGCCTGAACAGGCTCGTGTTCTGGGTCGGACTGCCGATCCTGTTCTTCAACAAGATCGCAACGGCCCCGGCCGGCGCGACGCGTGCCGGCACGATCTTTCTGGTCCTGCTGGGCGGGACGGCGGCCGGTGCGCTGCTCGGCCTGCTCGTGGCCCGCCTTTTTCGACTCGACGCGCGAAGCACGGCGACGTTGATACAAGGCGCGTTCCGGGGTAATCTCGGCTATGTCGGGCTGCCGGTTATCCTCTACTCGGTGGCCGGCTGGCAGCCGCAAGCGCGCAGCGCAGCCGAGGGTCTGGCCGTGCTTGCGATCGCGCCGCTCGTCCCGGTATATAACGTGGCCGCGGTCCTGATTCTGCTGGGCGGCAGCACGAAGCGTACCGAGATCCGGGTGGGCCGGTTCATACTCAAAGCGCTCACAAATCCGCTTGTCATAGGATGCGCTGCCGGCTTCGTGTTCTGGATCCCGTGGCTGCGGCTGCCGCTGGTGCTGGACCGGACGACGGCTGCGGTCGGTCAGATGGTTCTGCCGATGGCGCTGCTGGCGCTGGGCGCATCGCTGCAGGGCACGCAACTGACCGCGGGGTTGGTGCCGGCCGCGGCGGGCGCCTTCGTGAAGATCTGCTGCGTGCCGCTGGTGGGGTTCGCGTTGGCCAGGCTGGCGGGACTCGGCGCGCTCGAGACGCGTATCGCGCTCGTGTACCTGGCGTGCCCGACAGCCGTCGTTTCGCATATCATGGCGCAACAGTTCGGCAGTGACGGGCCGCTTGCGGCCCGGATTATTCTGATCAGTACGTTGCTTTGCGGAGGTGTGCTCTCCTTGGCGCTGTCGAGTGTGTAGCCCGTTTGGTCGGACGGCTTTCGGGCTCTGGTGTGCCTGCGGGCGGAGCGGAGGGGACTGTGGCCAGACGTATGTCTTCTGGTGCCTCCGGCTGGACGGGCGATGAAAAGCGCGAGGCATCTCCGAAAGAACACGCAACGCAGATGCAAACGGCGTGTCACGCTGCGATTTTCTGCGGCTCTCTTGTCGCCGCTTCCTCTTCTGCTATCCCGATGATTCGCGCAATACACGGGCAAATCTCTGCTCGCTCTTGCGCCATGTCCTCTGTGGTCAAGGCCGTTCGCTGCTGCTTCACACGATATCGTCCAGGATGTGGACTGCGAGGCGGGCCGGGTCTTGCTCGGCCGGCAACCATGTGATTTGTGTGCCGCGCCGCGCCATGCGCCGGAACCATTTCTCCTGGCGCCGGGCGAACTGGTAGATCGCTTCGCGCAGTTTCTGCGTCATGTCGTTGCGGTTCAGCCGCCCGGTAACGTGTTGCGTCACGAACCGGTACTCCAGCCCGTAGAACTCGAGCTGTTCCGGGGTGAGCCCGTCGGCCAACAGCCGCTCGACCTCTTCGATCAGCCCGTCGGCGAGCCGCGCGTTCAGTCTGGCCGTGATCCGTTTCTTCAGGTCCGCCCGCGCAATCCGCAACCCGTAGACCGCGGCGCGGATGGCGGGGAACCTTGCCGCCGGCGCGCCGACATCTCGGCTGTGCTCCGCGATCTCGATCGCGCGCACGAGCCGCGCGCGGTCGGTGGTGTCCGTCACGTTGTGCAAGGGCCGCAGCTCTGCCAGCCGCCGGCACAGCGCCGCGTGGTCTAGATCGGCGAGCGCAGCGCGCAGCGTTTCGTTGCGCGGCGCTTCGACCAGCTCGTAGCGCTCGAGTACGGATGCGATGTACAATCCGGTCCCGCCACAGAGGATCGGCAGGCGTCCGCGCTCGCTGATCGCGTTGTAGGCAGCGAGGAACGCGCGCTGGAAATGGAACACGCTGAACTCCGTGCCCGGCTCCGCGATGTCGATCAGATGGTACGGCACCGCGTCGGCGCCGGTGCCGTAGTCGGACAAGTCCTTGCCGGTCCCGATGTCCATGCGGCGGTAGACCTGCCGTGAATCGGCGCTGACGATCTCGCCGCGCGCCGCTCTCGCGAGCGCGACGGCGACGCGTGTCTTGCCCGTGGCGGTCGGGCCGAGGATGACGATCATCTCGGGAGCGGTCTTCATCGGATGCGCTCAGAGTAGCGCGCGAACCGGTTCCTGCAACAGGAATCTGTTGCGCCCCGCTTCGCGACGGACTCAACAGGATCGGCCCTGCCAAGCGCGCCCTTGTCCGGCGCGGGTGCCCGCGAGGAACGGCTCAGCCTGCGCGCGGAACATGGTGGCATAGGCGCCCCCGCGCCGAAGCAACTCGTCGGGGCTGCCGGATTCCACGACGCGTCCCTGCTCGAGCACCAGGAGCACGTCGGCCTTTCGGACGGTGGACAGCCGGTGCGCGATGGTGATGGTTGTCTGCCGGCCGAGCAGGGCCTCGATCCCCTTCTGGACCGCGGCCTCGGAGATGGAGTCGATGGCGGAGGTCGCCTCGTCGAAGACAAGGATGCTGGGATGGCGCAGGATGGCACGCGCGATCGTGAGCCGCTGCCGCTGGCCGCCCGACAGCGTGATGCCGCCCTCCCCCACGCTGCTCTCGTATCCGTCGTTGCAGGCCACGATGAAATCGTGTGCGTGCGCCCGCTTGGCGGCCTCGACGATCGCTGCCATGCTCGCCTCCGGGTTGGCATGTGCGATGTTCTCCGCGATGGTGCCACGGAACAGGATCGGCTCCTGTGTGACGACGCCGACCGATGTGCGGACGCTGCGCATGTCGATCTCATTGATGTCGCGGCCATCGATGTAGACGGCGCCCGTCTGCGGGCGGATCAGGCCGAGCAGCAGGTTGACGAACGTGGACTTGCCCGAACCGGACGGCCCGACCAGGGCGAGCGTGCTGCCGGCAGGCAGGTCCAGGTCCAGGTCCTCCACGACGTTCGGACCGCCCGGGTAGGCGAAGCTGACGTTCTGGAACCGGATATCGCCCTTCACAGCGGCGACGCGCGGCTTGTTCTCGTTGCGTTCGATATCGGGACTGTCGAGCAGTTCGCGGACGGAAACGATCGACTCGCGCGCTTCGATGACGTGAGGGAACAGGTCCATGAAGTGCAGAATGGCGCTGGCCACCAGGTTCATGTAGGTGTGGAACACGACCAGGGTCCCGATCGTCATCTCGCCACGCATCACGGCAAAGGCGCAAACCGAAATGATCCCGATCTGGAACGTCTGGCTGACGCCGACCATGATGTGGCTGAACAGGCCAAGGTTGCGGTTGATGACCTTGTAGCTCCGCACGATCTCGGCGCCCTTCTCGTGCACGCGGTCACGCTCGTAGTCCTCCACGCCATGCATGCGCGAGAGCAGGTTGGTCTGGATGAAACTGCTCACGGACGCGCTGAGATTCTCGTCGGCCATCCGTGCTTCGTGCTGGTACTTCGCAAAGCGCTTTGCGAAGAAGCGATAGATGACGACATAGGATGGCACAACCAACATGAACAGCGCGAAGATCTTGAGGTTGATCAGGGCCAGAAACACGGCGGAATAGAAGAAGGAGAAAAGGGCTCCGAGCCCATGCCCGGCAAGCGTAAACGTGAGTTGCTCGATCTTGTTCACGTCCACCATGATCTTGGAGTAGGCGCGTCCAGTCTCGGAACGCCGCATGAAGCTCAGCGACAGGATCTGCAACTTCGAGATGATCTTGTAGCGCAGGTCGCGCGAGATGCTCTTGACCATACCGGCCAGCAGCATGCGGTAGGGCGAATGGCAGGCGACGTTCACAATGGCCAGGCCGATCACAACGGGGATGCACATCAGCACGCCGCGCGGGTCGCGGTTGGGAATGTAGATGTCGATGATCCGGCGCACGATGAGCGGGAACAGAATCCAGACGCCATGCTTGACCGCGTAGAGCAGAAAGATGAGCAGCAGACACGGTCGCCGCCCCCGGAACCGTCGCAGATAGAAGCCGATGTTGCCGGAACTCATCCCTGTGTATCGGATCGGAAACCCCTGTTCGAGCAATGCGGGCAAGCACCCGGCGGGAACGTTGTGAACGGACGAATCATGGGCAAAACGTTGCCAGAAGGCGCCGTGCGAGGCAAGTCTCAAAGCCGACACGCGCGGGCGTGGGCCCGGCGATCGTGGTTCTCGATGCCGGCCAGGAAGCAACGAACGGCGTCGAGCTGGGCCGGCGGCGCGGACCCGAATCGCCAGGCCGAGCTCTGTTCCGACTCGAGCAGGGCCAGCACGGTCCGGGCATGTTCGTTTTGCGCGGCTTCGCGCCGCGCTCGTTTGAGGTAATGCCGCCGCAGAGACGCGAACAGCGCGGTCTCGTCCGGGACGGGCGGCCGGTTGCGCCGCGCTGCGCGCAGATATTGGAAGATTCGCAGGCCGTCGAGCCGCTCGTGGCAGGCGCGGACGAATCGGGCCGGATCGGAATGATTGCGGCGCAGCGTGGCCCACGGGTCGTCGGTCTTGAGCTGCCTGCCGAGGAACGCGCTGAGCGGCGTATCCACGGTCCGCGCGTGCAGGTCGCGAAAACGCGCGACGGTCTCGGCAATCTCGTCGAACAGCTCGGCGGCGAAGATCGGGTAGGCTTCCCAGTCGCCGGTCGTCCCTTTCTGCAGCGCGGGCCCGGTCCCGAACGCGACGCGCGCGGAGACGCGGGCCGAGGGATAGACCGTCGCCTCACACCAATGCAGGACGCGCCCGTTCTTGACGAGCTTCTGCAGAAAATAGAAATCCTCGCCGCTCACGCGTGGCGGCATGCCGCCGACCCGGCGATAGGCGCGGACCGGAAACACGAGGCCCGAGCCCATGGCGGTGAACGCGTAGGGCGAGCGGATGCGCCAAAGATTCACCGCGTAGTGGCGCAGGTAGATCTCGTAGCGGAGGATCGCCCGGTCGATCGTGAGGTCGCCGGTCAGCTTGTGGAAGTACGGGACGGCCAAGCCCAGCATGTCCGGACGCGCGCGGAAGGTCGCGGCCAGCACGGACAGGTAGTCGGGCTCGACCAGCGTGTCCGCGTCCAGGCTCACGATCAGGTCGTCGTCAGCCGCTTCTTCGCTGATCGTGTCCATGAGCACCTTGCGTGCGCGGCCGACCCCGCCCTTGCCGCGCGGCCAGCCGTTGCCGCGACTGGTACGGTCGAGAATGCGCAGGTCGAGCTCGCGCGCGGTGCGCAGCCAGGCCAGCGTCTCCGCGTTGCGCTCGCAGACGGCCCGGTGCTCGGGCGCCTCCCACCACGTGTCCGGCTGGTTCACGCAGACCCACACGTCGAACGCGGCGTTGCGCTGCGCCTCGAGCGAGGCCAGGCATTTGGGGAGCCAGTCGGGTTCGTCGAGGACGGGGATGGCGACGTGCATTTTCACGGCGCCAATTCATAGCACGCGCGGGCGGGGAGATAAACCGCAAAGGGGTCGAAACGGTGGACGCAACAAAGTAGCGTGCCGATGTTCTATCGGGATTGGGCCTGAAAACGGCGCGGCGAGAGGCCCGTGAATTTCTTGAACTGCGCGGAGAACGCGTAGGCATCGGAGTAGCCGAGCCGGAGCGCGATCTCGTTGAAGCGGAGCCTGCCCTCGGAGATGAGCTGCATGGCGCGTTCGACCTTGCGCCGGATCCGGAACTCGCCGGGCGGGATCCCGATCTGGCGGGTGAACGTCTTGCGGAACGCGCTGTTGCTCATGCCGACTTTCCGTGCGACCGCGGGGATGCGCACGGTCTTGCCGAGGTCCTGGCGCAGCAGCTCACACGCGCGCGCGATGTGACCGGATGTTGGCGCGCGCGCCGGGCTGCGTGTGCGCAGGTGCATGTCGATCACAAGTTGCTGCATCGCGAGCAAGGTCACCATCAGCTTGCGCTCCGCCTGGGACTCGAGCTCCGCGCAGATGTTCTTGGCCCGGTCCACGAGCGCCATGTCCAACCCGATCTCGTGGACGGGCTGTTCGGTATCGATCAGCAGCGTCAGGCGCATGAGCTCGAAGGTCTGGCTCGGCATCGCGATGTGGAAACGCGCGACCGGCCCGTCGATGTGGATCGTGTGCGGGCGGTTCGGGAACCGCTGATAGAACATGCCGGGCGCCAGCGTGAAACGCCGGTGCGCCGCGTCCGCGTACCAGCCGGCGCCCTGCGCGATGTAGACGACAGCGTACTGGGGTGTGATGAAGTCGACCTCGTGGTCCGACTGCGGGCGCTCCGTGTAGCCGGCCCGGAGCTGCGCGCGCAGCCCGCGCGGGCCAAGCCGGTGCACGCCGAACGAGCGGGCCGCCGGCTTTGCTGTACGCCGTTTGGTCATACCGTCGTCCTGCCAAATATCACATATCTCCTGCCAGATAGAACATCCAACATGGCGAGAAGAAATGCCATTATTGACCGTATTGACATTGGACAGTGTGACAAATATGGCAAATAAAGGGAAGCAATGAAAAGGCCGAACTTTCTGTTCATTCTGATCGACGACATGGGCTGGCGCGATTTGAGCTGTTACGGCAGCACGTTCTACGAGACGCCGAACATTGATCGGCTGGCGCGGCGCGGCATGACCTTCACGGATGCGTACGCGTCTTGTCCGGTCTGTTCGCCGACCCGCGCGAGCATCATGACGGGCAAGTATCCTGCCACGGTGGGGATCACGAACTTCATTGCGGGCGCGGCCAAGGGCAAGTTGTTGTCGGTCCCGTACCACCACGAGCTGCCGTTGTCGGAAAAAACGGTGGCGGCGGCGCTGCGCGCGGGCGGGTACCAGACCTGGCATGTGGGCAAATGGCATCTGGGCAAGGAACCGTACTGGCCGGAGCAGCACGGGTTCGACGTGAACGTGGCCGGCTGCCACTGGGGCCATCCGGCCAACGGCTATTTCAGTCCGTGGCGAATCCCAACGCTCGCGGAGCGTCCCGACGGCGAGTATCTGACCGATCGGCTGACCGACGAGGCGATTGCGCTGATCGAGCGAAAAGACGAGCGTCCGTTCTTTCTGAACATGTGGTACTACTCGGTGCACACGCCGATCCAGGCGAAGCGCGAGCACATCGCGCGGTTCGAGGCGAAAGCGCGGGAGCTGGGGCTGGACAAGCAGGAGGCGCTGGTGCCGGGCGAGCATTTCCCGAGCGAGCACAAGAAGGACAAGCGTGTCCAGCGTCGGGTCCTGCAATCGAATCCGGTCTATGCCGCGATGATCTGGAGCCTGGACCAGAACATCGGGCGCCTGCTCGCGGCGCTGGAGGCGGCCGGCGAGACGGACAACACGGTGGTGGTGTTCACCTCGGACAACGGCGGGCTGGCGACCGCAGAGGGCTCGCCGACCTGCAACGCGCCGCTGGCCGAGGGCAAAGGCTGGATGTACGAGGGCGGCACGCGCGAGCCGCTGCTCGTGCAATGGCCGGACGCTGTGCGGGCGGGCACACGCTGCAGCGTGCCGGTCACAAGCACGGACTTCTATCCCACGCTGCTGGAGGCGGCGGGCCTCGAGCTGCTGCCCGAACAGCATTGCGACGGGCTCAGCATTCTCCCGCTCCTGCAGGGCGGCGACCGGCTCGAGCGCGAGGCGATCTACTGGCACTATCCGCACTACGCGAACCAGGGCGGCACGCCCGGCTCCTCCGTGCGGATGGGCGACCATAAGCTGATCGAGTTCTTCGAGGACGGCCGGCTCGAGCTCTACAACCTGCGCGAGGATATCGGCGAGAAAGACAACCTGGCCGGAGACCTGCCGGACAAGACGCGCACCATGCACGAGATGCTCCAGGCCTGGCGCGCGTCGGTCGAGGCCAAGATCCCGGCGCCGAACCCGGACTGGGCGCCCGCCGCCGCGCCGGCCCTGGCCGGCGCGGGCGGGAGGTAGGAGAGAGGCGAACTCGGAAGTCGGAAGTCGGAAGTGGAGTCGTAGGCGAGCGCGTCAAACGTGTGCTTCCGATTTCCGACTTCCGACTTCCGACTTATCTCCAATTCAGCATTCTCTTCCCGGCACGCCGGTAGGCGGCGGGTCCCAGCCCGTAGTGGCGTTTGAACAGCTTGCTGAGATAGTAGCGGTCGCAGAACCCGCATTCGCCGGCGATCTCCTCGATCTTGAGTTCCGTCTGTTGCAGCAGCAGTCCGGCATGCTGCAGACGCAGCCGTTGCCGGAACGCCTGGGGCGGCTCGCCGATCTCGGCGTGGAACCCGCGGATGAAGGCGCTGACGCTCATCCCGGCCATGTCGGCCAGCATCGCGTTGCTCGCGGGCTCGCGCAGGTTCTGCGTCATGAACTCGACGGTGCGCTGGATTCGAGGATCGTCCTTGAAGGTGGGCCAGAGCCGGGCGGGCACTCGTGCGAGGATTCCCGCCACGATCAGGTTCACCAGCATCGCGCGCCGGTAGCGGATGCGCGGCACGGCCGTGGCGCCGTGCAGAATCTGTTCGAGTGACTCAAGCGTTGCACGCAGCCGCGTATCGACACGAAAAGAGAAGACCCGACCGCAGAACCGATCGTATGGCTGGCCGGCGCTGAAGTGCAGCCACAGGTGCTGCGCCGGCTGCTCCAGGCGCAGCGTCACGGGCGTGTCGGGCGGAATCACGACGAGCCGTTGCGGGACCAGCGGCAGGCGGCGGCCCTCAAACAGGCAGGCCGAGCCGGGCGTACTGTTCCAGAACGCGCGCCAGTGGCCGCGCACCGCCACGGCCGACCAATGGCGCAGGAACGCCGCACCCGCCGCGTGCACGCGAATCTCCGGCAACGGCATCTCCGCGAACTGTTCTGTACCGATTCTTGCCATGGCAAGCAGGATCCTACACAATCATGGCAGTTCTCTCTATTGTGGGCAAGGCCTCGCTGGATTAGTATTCAGGGGCTCTTTGGACGACCTGGCGACTTGGGCGTCTTGCTGTTTACGTTTTTGCACACATTCTTGCGGTGCGCTCGACAACAGTTGCGCGCGCGCCTTGCAGAAGGAGACAGAGGATGACGGAGCAGAGAACGGGCCATCCGAACGTGGTGTTTGTGATAACCGACGATCAGGGCTACGGCGACCTGGGTTGCCACGGCAACCCGGTGATACAGACTCCAAACGTGGACCGGCTGCACGGAGAGAGCGTGCGGCTGGCCGACTATCATGTGGGTCCGACCTGCGCGCCGACGCGTGCGGGTCTGATGACGGGTCACTACTGCAACTGCACGGGGGTCTGGCACACGATCGGCGGGTGGTCGTTATTGCGTCGCGACGAGGTGACGATAGCCGACGTCTTTCGGGCGGGCGGCTATCGGACGGGCATGTTCGGCAAGTGGCATTTGGGCGACAACTACCCGTTCCGCCCGCACGACCGCGGGTTCGACGATGCGCTGTATCATTGCGGCGGCGGCGTGAGCCAGACCCCGGACTTCTGGGGCAACGACTATTTCGACGACACGTACAAGCGCAACGGCGTTGCGGAGCCCTGCGAAGGCTACTGCACGGACGTGTGGTTCCGGGAGGCGGCCACGTGGATCGAGTCGAACAAGGAGCGGCCGTTCTTCTGCTACGTAGCGACGAACGCGCCGCACGGTCCGTACAACGTTGCGCCCGAGTACAGTGACCCTTACATGGGCAAGGTACCGGACTCGCGCGCGCGGTTCTACGGGATGATCACGAACATCGACGAGAACGTGGGCCGGCTGCGCGCGCGTATCGAGGAGCTGGGTCTGGCGGAGAACACGATCTTCATCTTCATGACGGACAACGGCACCTCGGGCGGCTGCCGCCTGGACCGCGAAGGGTTCGTGACCGACGGCTACAACGCGGGCATGCGCGGGCTGAAGGGCTCGCCCTATGACGGCGGGCACCGCACGCCATTGTTCCTGCACTGGCCGGCCGGCGGCCTGACGGGCGGCCGGGACGTGACGCGGCTGACCGCGAACATCGATATGCTGCCCACGCTCGCGGAGCTTTGCGGGATCGACGGGCCTGCGCCGGACGCGATCAACGGCAAGAGTCTGGTCCCGCTGTTGCGCGGCGATGCGGACGACTGGCAAGAGCGTGTGATCGTGACGGACTCGCAGCGTGTGGAGAGCCCGATCAAATGGCGTCAGAGCGCAACGATGACGGACCGTTGGCGGCTCGTGAACGGCAAGCAGCTCTACGACATTCAGGAGGATCCGGAACAGCGCCGGGACGTTGCGGCCGAGCATCCGGACGTGGTCGAAAAATTGCGTGCGGAATACGAGAAATGGTGGGATGTTGTCTCGGTCAAGTTCGACGATGTGCCCGCGATCGTGATCGGGACGGAAGCGGAGCCGGTGGCCTGCATCACGACGCACGACTGGCATAACGAGAAATCGGAGTGCGCGTGGCACCAGGGCCAGGTACGCGAGGGGATGGTCTGCAACGGGCGCTGGGCGATCGACGTGGCGGAGTCCGGCCGCTACCGGTTCGAGCTGCGCCGCTGGCCGCGGGAAGGCGACAGGGCACTGACCGAGGGGATCGACGGCAACGACCGGCCGGTCGCCGACGGTGTGGTGGGCAACTGGTACCATGGCGGCCGCGCGATCCCGCTGGTCTCCGCCCGGATCCGGGTCGGCGAGCAAGAGGCGGAACAGGCGGTCGCGGCCGACGCCAAAGGCGTGGACTTCCAATTCGAGCTGCCGCAAGGCAAGGCGTGGCTCGAGACCTGTTTCACGGACACGAGCGGCGAGGAGCTCGGCGCGTATTACGTGTACGTGGAGCGCGCTGGTGGGTGACTCGGTGAGTCGATGACCTGGTGACGCCGTGCTGATCTACGCTTGGGTTCGGGGCCGTGCACGGGCAGCTTGACGCATCGCGGCGTGTCCGGCATACCCCCTGCACGATTGGGTACTAGGCGCGTCCTGAGCCGATTGACTTTTGGGGGAGATGCAGTACAATCGACCGAAGGAAGGCGCTATTGTGAACTGTACTGCGCGAATCGCCACGGTCGTTAGCCTGACCATCGGCCTCCCGTCGCTTGGACATAGCGATTCCGTATCCGTCACGAATTACGGAGCCGTTGCTGACAGTAACGGCACGCATGGGAACGGGACGGACAATTACGATGCATTCTACGATGCGATCTATGATGCGATTGCTACTCAACGCGATCTGTTCATTCCGGAGGGAACCTATCGCGTGGCACAGGGGCTGCAGATATGGGTGATAAGCAACAATATTACCATCTATGGCGAAGGCAAGGATGAATCCGTTCTGTTCGTCGACAACGACACGAGCGAGCATGCCCTTTTGTTGCAGGGCTGGGAAGGCGGCTCGAAGAAGTATGTTCAGATGCAGTCCCATGATTTTGCGATCAAGAGATACAATACGGGTGTCTTGAGGGAAGGCAAAGCGCTGATCTTGTTGAATACGACGAACTGTGTTGTGCGCGATATGGATATCTCCGGTTCTTCGGGATTCTCACTGGTCCTGAACAACGCCATGGACTCGGAGGTCTGCTACAATGAAGTTCATGATTCCGTGTGGCAATGGGGCGGGGACGGCATTCATATAGAAGGCAGTTCTTCAAATGTCATTGTGCACCATAACCATGTGTATAATACGGGCGACGATTGCATCGCCGCGGGGACCTCAGGCGCCAGTGCGGACAGATGCAGAAACATCGTGATGGAGTCGAATATCGTACACAACACGAAGTGTAACGGATTCAAGGTAACCGAGAACGCGACGGATACTTACGTGCGGCACAACGTTGTCTATGGTGATAATCTTGGTGGTATAACGATCCAAGTCCACGATGGCGGCGTCGGCGATTATGCAAACAACATATTCATCTACGGGAACATCATCTCCAACGCCTGCGGAACTCATGAGCAGGGCTCCTACTGGGGCGGCATCACGGTTCTCGATTGGTCGGGCAACGACTCCTACATCCAGGGCTTTGAGATTCACGACAATACGATTCTGAGTAGTGACAAGTATGGCATCATCATCGTCGGGACTCCTCCGGATTACGTGAGAGACGGCGCAATCTTCGACAACTACATATCCGACTATTCATATGGGGCAGGACCCGTTGTTATGATGAATACAAGTAACGTGGTCGAATACAATAACGGGATCATTGGACCGGACAACACTTCCCCCACGATGCCAACGGGGCTGAAGGTTGAATAGTCGACCCAGCTGATGTGGTCAGGCCGGCAACACGCGCCACCCGTGCTTCAGCAATCCTCCGTTCACTCGCGAGGAGGCCTTAGTCGAATCTTCTCTGCGTCGCGGCGACAGTGCGGTAGAATCCGGTCTTGAACGATGGATGAGCCGTGTGCCGCCGAGAGGAGACAGACATGCACAGATACATGCCATTGAGGATTCTGGCAGCGCTTACGCTGGTCGCGGCTGCCGCCGGCTGCGGCAAGCGCGGGGACGGATCGGGAACAAAGGCGGCGGGCCGGCCGCGCTTCGTTACGATCGGGACCGGCGGATTGACCGGCGTGTACTATCCGACCGGCGGCGCGATTGCGCAGATGATGGACAAGAAGCGGGCCGAGTATGGGTTGCGTTGCACGGTCGAGTCGACCGGCGGGTCCGTGTTCAACATCAACGCGGTGCTGACGGGCGACCTGGATTTCGGGATCGCGCAGTCGGATCGGCAGTACCAGGCGATGAAGGGCCTGGCGGAATGGAAGAAGCGCGGACCGCAGTCCGAGCTGCGTGCCGTGTTCGCGATTCATCCGGAAGCCGTCACGCTGGTGGCCGCGGCCGACGCGGGGATCCGGACGGTGTCGGACCTGCGCGGCAAGCGTGTGAACATCGGGGACCCCGGCTCCGGCAACCGCCAGAACGCGATCGACGCGCTGTCTTGTGCCGGGCTCGACTACCGCACGGACATCAAGGCCGAGAGCGTGAAGTCCTCGGAAGCGCCCGGCCTCTTGCAGGACAATCGGCTGGCTGCGTTCTTCTATACCGTCGGCCATCCGAGCGGCGCAATCAAAGAGGCGACCAGCGGCGCGCGCAAAGTTCGGATCGTGCCGATCACGAACACCGAAGCGCTCATGGAACGTTCGCCGTTCTATGCACGCGCCACGATCCTTAAGGCGCACTACCCCAACGCGGTCAACGAGGGGGACATCGCCACGTTCGGCGTGAAGGCCACGCTCGTGACTTCGGCGAGTGTGCCCGAGAATGTCGTGTATGCGGTGACCAAGGAAGTGTTCGAGAACCTCGAGGAATTCAAGACGCTGCATCCCGCCTATGCCGGGCTGACCGCTCAGTCGATGCTCGAGGGGCTTACGGCGCCGATCCATCCGGGCGCGGCGAAGTATTTTGCCGAGGCGGGGTTGGACGCCGAGATCCGATAGGGACGCTGCGCTTGCGCGAAGATCGCTGGAGGGCGGCGTGGCAGGCAGAGCCGCGGGGGGGGCCGCGGCTGCTGTCGATTATGTTCCCGACAAGGCGTCCCCGATTAGGTTATGCTGGCCGCATGACGGAAGGGTTGCCACAGGGGGGCCTGCGCACCGGCACGCTTCGCCACGGGCTGGTTTTCGCGATCGCGGTCGGCTGGTCGCTGTTCCAGCTCTCGATCGCGAGCTGGCTGATCCTGGACTCGGTGCGCATCCGCAGCATCCACCTCGCGTTCGCGCTGTTGTTGCTGTTCGTTTCGCAGCCTGCGTTCAAGACGAAACGGTTCGGGCTGGCCCGGCTGTCCGAAGCCGGCTGGTTCGTTTTGATCAACAGCGTGCTCGGCGTGGTTGCGGCTTTGGCCGCGCTCTACCTGGCGTTCGACTACAACGGCATCGCAGCGCGCTACGGCCTGCCGATCCCGCGCGATATCGTTGTCGGGCTGGTTCTGCTGGTGCTGCTGCTGGAAGGGTGTCGCCGCCGGATCGGGCCGGCGCTACCCATCATTGCACTCGTGTTCTGCGCGTACGCGTTTCTGGGCCCGCACATGCCGGCTGCGATCGCGTTCAAGGGCGTGTCGCTGCGGCGGTTCATCGGGCAAATGACAATGTCGACGGAGGGCGTCTACGGCGTGCCGCTGCGCGTCTCGGCCACGATCGTGTTCCTGTTCGTGCTGTTCGGCGCCATGCTCGAGCGGGCGGGGGCCGGCCAATTCTTCACGCAGCTCGCGCTGAGCCTGCTGGGCACGTTCAAAGGCGGGCCGGCCAAGGCCGCGGTTCTGAGCAGCGGCCTGACGGGGCTGGTCTCCGGCTCGAGCATTGCGAACATCGTGACGACCGGCACGTTCACGATCCCGCTCATGAAGAAAGTCGGCTACCCGCCGACCAAAGCGGCGGCGATCGAGGTTGCGGCGAGCACGGACGGGCAGATCATGCCGCCGATCATGGGTGCGGCCGCATTCATCATCGCGGAGTACGTGAACGTGCCGTATTTCGCGGTCGTGAAAGCCGCGGCGATACCGGCGCTCGCCTCGTACGGGGCGCTGCTCTACATCACGCATCTGGAAGCGTGCAAGCTGGGCCTGAAAGGCATGGCCCGGTCGGAGCTGCCGCGGTTCCGTTGCGTGCTGGCGGGCGGCGCGCATTTCCTGATCCCGCTCGTGGTGCTGATCCACCAGCTCATGGTCCGGCGCCGGACGCCGGAAGCGTCCGCGCTGGCGGCGGTCGCCGTGATGGCCGTGATCATGGTGCTGCAGCATGCTGTGCGGGCCGCCTTCGCGCACGGGCCGATCCTGCCGGGTTTGCGGCGTGGCGTCAGGGATGTGTTCCAGGCGCTGGCGGCGGGCGGCCGGAACATGGTGCCTGTGGCGTTGGCGACGGCCGGGGCCGGTATCATCGTCGGGGTCGTCTCGCTGGGGTTGGGCGGGCTGATCACGCGCGCGATCTACCTGCTCTCGGCGGGCAACATTTTCGCGATGCTGCTGATCACGGCGGTGGCCAGTCTCGTGATCGGGATGGGGCTGCCCACGACCGCGACGTATGTGACGATGGCCTCGCTGATGGCGCCGGTCATCGTCACGATCGCGGGCCGCGCAGAGTTCGCCGTGCCGCTGATGGCCGCGCACCTGTTCTGTTTCTATTTCGGGATCCTCGCCGACGATACGCCGCCGGTCGGGCTCGCCGCCTACGCCGCCGCGGCGATCGCGGACTCGCCGCCGATCGCGACCGGCGTGCAAGGGTTCCTGTACGATATCCGGACGGCGATCCTGCCGTTCATGTTCATGTTCAATTCCGACCTGATCCTGCACGGGATCAACAGTTGGCCGCAGGGCCTGCTCGTGTTCGGCATGACCTGTGTCGCGGCCTGTACCTTCGCGGCCGCGACGCAGGGCTGGTTCGTGCGCAAGAATCGGGCGTGGGATGTGCCTCTGTTGCTGCTCGCGGCGTTCGTGCTATTCCAGCCCGGCATTACGGCGCGCTGGGTCGGCGTGCCGCAGGAGCTCAGGTACTGGTGCTACCCGGCGGCGCTCGCGCTGCTCGGCGCGACCGGCTGGCTGCAGCGGCGCTGCAGCCGGGACTGAGTCCGCTCCAAGAACCCGGCTCGGCAGGAGCCTCGCCGTCCATTTCGACAACACGGTGTATAGAATGGAGGGCGAACCTCTGGTGAGCCGTTTCTTGGCGTAGGCTCGGGAATGGCTGCGGTAGTTCTTGGAGCCCACGGTGCACACGCTTATCTTGCGCCATTCCGGGCTGGACGTTGCACAGAAGATGTCCTTTGCGTGGTCTGCCCGTTTCGATTAGAATCCGATCCTGCGTGCGCTGATACCACGCGGGCTGGCTGAGAGTGCGCGTCGACAAGGTTCACGCTTGCCCTCCATAGCTCGAAAAGCGACGGAGGGACGAGGTTTGCGACAAGGTTGTTTCAAGGGAGATACGCGATGGCCAGGTACAAACGACTGGAGACACTTGCGGCGATGAAACAGATCGGGGTGATCCCGGTCTTCTACAACGGCGATTTCGACGTGGCGCGGAGCGTGCTGTGCGCGTGCGCGGACGGCGGCGCGCGGGTGATCGAGTTCGTGAACCGCGGGGACCGCGCGGTGAACGTGTTCACGCAGCTCGAGGAATTCTGTGCGGCCGAGAAGCCGGAGGTGATCCTTGGTGTCGGTTCGATTGTGGACGCGCCGACCGCGGCGATGTACATCGGGGTCGGCGCCAGCTTCGTGGTGGGGCCCGTGCTGGACGAGCCGACGGCGAAGCTGTGCAACAGCCGCAAGATCCCGTACAGCCCGGGCTGCGGGAGCGCCTCGGAGATCCATCGCGCGGAGACGCTCGGGGTCGAGATCTGCAAGATCTTCCCGGCCGGCGAGATCGGCGGGCCGTCTTTCGTGAAGGCCGTGAAAGGGCCGTGTCCCTGGACCGACATCATGCCGACGGGCGGCGTGGCGCCGACCGAGGAGAACCTGACGGCGTGGTTCGAGGCCGGTGTCGCCTGCGTGGGGATGGGCTCGAAGTTGATCACCAAGGACCTGGTTGCCGCGCAGGACTACGCGGCGATCACGGCGAAGGTCAAGGAGACCGTCGTGCTGATCGCGCGGATCCGGGGCGGCTGAGCCGAACACATGAAGGAGAAGACGCGCATCCTCTTCCTGTGCACGGGCAACTCGTGCCGCAGCCAGATGGCAGAAGGTTTCGCGCGCCACCTCAAGGGCGACCGGCTCGAGCCATTTTCCGCGGGCCTCGAGACGCACGGCCTGAACCCGCACGCGGTCAAGGTCATGGCGGAAGCGGGCGTCGACATCTCGCAACACGGGAGCAAGACGGTCGACGCGCTGCGCGATATGGAGTTCGACTATGTGGTGACCGTTTGCGGGCACGCGAACGAGCACTGCCCGTATTTCCCGGCCAAAACCAAGATCGTGCATCACGGCTTCGAAGACCCGCCCAAGCTCGCGGAGAACGCGACGAGCGAGGACGAGCGGCTGGGTCACTACCGCCGCGTGCGCGACGAAATACGGGACTTTATCGAAACGCTGCCGGACGCCCTGGCATGAGCGACGAGAACCCGATGGCGAGCGAGGACGAAGCGGGGCTTGCGGGCCGGTGGGCAGCGTTCGTGAACGAACGGTTCCCGCTGCCGGACTGTCTGTTGATGGGCACGGCGTTCTTTCTGGGCAACGCGCTGGCCGCGCATGTACTGGCGGGCACGTCCGTGAGCTGGCCGCGCTTGGCCGCGCCGTTCGTGGCGACACTGCTTGTCTTCTTCCGGCTCCGCCTCTTCGACGAGATCAAGAAGCACCGTACCGATCGGGATACGCCCGGGCTGATCCCGATCTCGGAGGCGAAACGGGTGGCGGCCATCGTGGCGCTGGCAGAGGCCGCACTGGCCGCCGTCTGCGGCCCGCCCGCGCTGTGCGCGTGGGGGGTGGTGCTCCTGTTCTCGGTGCTGACGTGCAGGGACTTCTTCGTCGGCGGCTGGCTGCGGCCGAGGATGGAACTCTGTGCGGTGACGTACATGCTCGTGGCCGGCTGGCTGGCTCTGTTCATTGCCGTCGCCGCCACCGGCTGCCCGGTCCGGCGCCTGCCGCCGGGGCTCTGGTGGTTCGTCCCGGTCAACTGGGCGGTGTTCAATGTGTTCGAGTTCGCGGGCCAGACCTTGGGTACGGACGAGGAGCGGCCGGGCATCGATTCGTATTCGAAGCGACTGCGGCCTTGGGGTGCAGCCCTGTTGTCGCTGAGCATGGTCGTGCCGTCGGCGTGGGCCGCGTTCCGGGTGATCGGGCGCACGGGGATCCCGCGTATGGCTGCGCCCGTTATGATCGGGATGTTGCTGCTGACGGGGATCGCGGCCGTGCTGTACGTATGCCGGCCGTACCGGCCGGCCGCGCGTTTGTTCCGGGGCGTGATGCAGCTCTTCGTTGTGGGCTACTACCTGGTGCTGACGGTGTGTATCCTTTCGTGAATATACGGCTGGCGCGCGGCCGGATGGGTGCGTTCTGGTCGCATGCCGCGGAGCCGCCACGCTGTGGGGTCACGATCCACTTCGTGGACGAAGGCGTGGATACGGGCCGGATCATCCTGGAGCACGAGTTCAGCGATCACCGCCAATGAAAGCAGTATCCCGCAGGCAGCCGCCACCGAAGGAGCAGCCTCTTCATGTAGTGGACCATAGCGCCCAGTACCCGAGAAGCAAAGACCTGGCGCCGCCCGCGGATCGTGAATGCAGCTACAGAAAAGAAAGTGACCAAGTGGCACGCAGACCAGCCCGGAGGGCCCTGCTGCGGTCAGCTGCCCGCGCTCAGCCCGCCCGCCGCCTTGCGGTATGCGCGGGGACTCTGACCCCACACTTTCTTGAACAGCCGGCTGAAGACGAAGATGTCCTCATAGCCAAGCGCGCGCGCGATCGCGCTGATGCTCTGCGTCGACTCGAGCAGCAGCACAGCCGCGCGGCGCATGCGCTCGCGCATCAAATGCGTGCGCGGCGCACAGCCGTAGGTGGCCCGGAACAGAACGCGGAAGTGGCCGGGACTGAGTCCCAACTCCCGCGCCAGCTCGCACGTGCCGAGCCGCGTGCGGACATGATGGTTGATGAAGCGGGTCAGATGTCTCTGTTGCGCGCGGTCCAACCCGGCACATGCGCGCCGCAGACCACGCTCGGTCCGGAGCAGCTCCGCGAAGAACTGGGCAAGGATGCCGCGGAAACAGAGTGACCCGAACGGTTCCGCACGACAGTGCTCGGTGTACAACGCCTCCATCAGCGGCCGCAGCGAGGAGGCACGCGGGATGTGCAGCAGATCCCGGCGCGTTCGCAGCGGCGTGCCGAACCGGGAAAGCGTGAAACGAAGATGATAGAACGTGAACCGGCGCTGCGCGTCGCGCGGCGCCATGCTGTGCGCGACACCGGGCGCCAGCCACAGCAACGCGTCCGGAGCAAGATCAAACTGCCGGCCGGCCACCGTGCACGCGTTCACATCCCGTACAACCAGGGTCACGTAGTGCTCCGGTACGCAGCGCGCGTCCAGGTGCCATCGGCTCGAAACCGTCGTCAAGCCGAACATCGTGACCGACAACTCAACGGCCGGCTCCAGAATCGCAGCCAGCCACTCCTCGTCATTGAGCTGCTCGTACATCATCTATCCATCACAAGTTTTGATTCCCTCAGGCTATTGTAGGAGCAGGTCTTGTACGGGATTATTATTGTGTATGAAGCTTTTCGTAGCAAGCGCCAAACCGGTTCCGGGCCCTTGGGCACGGCCGTTTTATCACAAGTTTGCGAAGCGTTGCTCATGGCGCTTGAGAGCGCCGTCCTGGACGGATGGACATCGCGGCGATACGGCCGGAGTTCGTCATTCGGGCTCAGGCATTCAATCGGGCTTGGGTCGTTGGGTAAGCAGGTGTTTCAAGGGAGCCGGATAGATGAAGAGCTCGAACGTGGTTTTCGTGTTTGGCGACCAGTGGCGCGCGCAGGCGGCTGGCTACGCGGGCAACGAGGCGGTGCAGACGCCGAACCTGGATCGGCTGGCGGCCGAAGGGGTGAACGTGACGCACGCGCTCGCGGGCTGTCCGGTCTGTTCGCCGTACCGCGCGAGTCTGATGAGCGGCCAGTTCCCGCTGACGCACGGCGTGTTCGTCAACGATGTGTGCCTGGCGCATCGCGCGCCGAGCCTGGCGGACACATTCGCGGCGGCAGGTTACGCTAGAGCGTACATCGGCAAGTGGCACATCGACGGACATGGCCGGTCCAACTACATACCGCCCGAGCGTCGGCAGGGATTCGAGTACTGGAAGGTGCTGGAATGCACGCACGACTACAACCACTCCGCCTACTACGCGGGCGACTCGGCCGAAAAGCGCTACTGGGACGGTTACGATGCGATCGCGCAAACGCGCGACGCGCAGGCGTATATCCGGAACAGGGACCGCGACAGCCCGTTCCTGCTCTGCCTGTCCTGGGGCGGCCCGCATGCGCCGTACGACACGGCACCGGATGAATACCGGGCGCTCTACGCGCCCGACAAGATCGGATTGCGCCCGAACGTGCCGGATTCGGTTGCGGAGGAAGCGCGCCGCAATTTGGCCGGCTACTATGCGCACTGCTCCGCGCTCGACGATTGCGTCGGGATGCTTCGCGCAACGTTGCGCGAGGAGGGTATCGCAGAGGACACGCTCTTCGTGTTCACGTCCGACCATGGCGACATGCTCGGCTCCCAGGGCGAGCGCAAGAAGCAGCGGCCGTGGGAGGAGTCGATCCGTGTGCCGTTTCTGCTTTATGGGCCGTCCGTGTTGGGGCCCGACCCGCGCGAGGTCGCTGCACTGCTCGATGCGCCGGACATCATGCCGACACTGCTCGGGCTGTGCGGGCTCGAGATACCCGATACGGTGGAGGGGCTCGACTATTCCGAATGTTTGCGGGGCGGCCCGGATCCGTCGGACGGTGCGGCATTGCTCATGTGCCCGCATCCGTTCGGGCAGTTCGCCAGAAAAGGCGGTGGGCGCGAGTGGCGCGGATTGCGCACGCGCCGCCACACCTATGTGCGCGACATGAACGGACCCTGGCTGCTCTACGATAATGAGGCCGACCCCTACCAGCAACGCAACCTGGTGCGCGATCCCGCTGCCGCTGATCTGCGCGTCGAGCTCGACGCCCGGCTCGACCGAAAACTCGCTGCGCACAACGACGCGTTTTTGCACGGTGATGAGTATATCCGGAAGTGGGGCTACAGGGTGAACGCGAACGGGACAGTGCCCTACCTGAAATGATCCCGGCCGCACTCAGGAACGGCAGCCGTGCTTCCGCTGCAGAAACGCAAACCACCCCTTCCCCTCGCAGCTTCTAAAATTCGAGAAACTCAATTCTACGAAATGCGAAGCTCCGCGCGCTGCACAGGCCGGAAAGCACAACATATAGGGTTTTTCTGAGGCAGCTGGGCGTGGAATCGCCGATTTGAGTTGGCACGATTTATGCTGTATGCAAAGGGAGTGGATTCAGAGGGGTTAAATTAGGAAGGAGTGCTGAATCATGACGACACGGGCGAAGTTTTTGTGGGCGAACACCTTTTTTGCGACCTTCGCGACGGCACTTGTCAGTGCGGTGTATGTGTTGCTGGTGATTGTCGTGCTGGGCTGAGGGGGAGAGCGCGGGGAAGACAACACGAACGTGACAGGGTCTGAGAGAACGGCCCTTTTGCGGGGGATGGACCAACAGAGACCGACGGCGGCTTTGACGGAGACCCCACACCCCACCGCCGCGCGGGTTATCCATCCCCCGCCGCTTTTTTCTTCTGCCCTCGTCTGGCCAGCTACGGTCTCGTAGGCCTTGTCGAACCCGGCGCGTGACAGAACGCCGAACAGCCACATTGGAACGAACAGGTTGTCGGCGCCGCCGAGCGAGATGGCCTCGAACCCGGTGACGAGCAGCAGCACGCCGAACGCGCCGGCCAGCGCGGCGGCGGCGAGCAGGTCGTTAGGTGTCATACAGGCAGGAACACGCGGTTCATGCCGCGTGTTCCTCCTCCAGCTTGTTCATGAACTCGACGTACGCGGGGAACGCGACGTCCGCGTCGTCGAGTTCCGGGTGCCATTTCTTTTCCCATTCCAGGGTGTAGTATCCGTCATAGCCGCCGGCGTCGAGCACCTTGTAGAAATCGGCCAGCGGCATTTCGCCCGCGCCGATCGCGCACAGCGCGCCGGTCTCGCCGGCCATCGCATCTTTCCAATGCGTGTTCAGGATCCACGGGCCGATCAGGGACCAGGTCTGCTCCGGTGTCTCGCCGCTCTTGCGCCAGGGGTGATGGATATCCCAAAGAACACCGACCGCGTCAGAATCGGTCGCTTCCATCAAAGCCTTCACGTGGTTGCTGTCGACCCAGGCATCGTGTGTCTCCACGAGGACTTTGACGCCGTGTTCCGCGGCACTGTCGCCCATCCGCTGCAGGACCTGGGCCGCCTTCTCGATTGCGGCATCCCAGCCGAGCTCGCCGATCGCGCCGCCGAAGACGCGGATAAATTTCGCGCGGAACACGGCACACAGCGCGGCGTACGCGCGCACCTCCTCCACCATCGCCTCGACCGAGCCCTGCTCCTTCGGCATAAGCCGGGCGGAGGAAGAGAAACAGGGGACTTCGAGCCCGGCATCGGCGAAGCGTTGTGCGGTCTCGCTTGCCCGTGCGCTGAACTGCGGCAGCTTGAAGACCGCCATCTCGCCCTGATACCCTCTGAAGTCGACCCCGTCGAAGCCGGCCTCCTTCGCGACGGCGATAATCTTCTCGAGATCCCAGTCCGGGCAGCCCAGTGTGGTGAATGCCAATTTCATGTGTTGCGCTCTCCTCCCAGAAGCCCCGTCATGTGCCAACCATGCCATGGCGCAGGTCTCTAACGGAAGTATTAACTTGATGTAACCTACGCCGTGCAGCTAGACCTGATGGAAGAAAGGCATTCCTGCTGCGAGCGCGGCCAGGCATAAGAAGGGCATGGCGGGAAACCCCGGAGAGTTGCTGCCCGCGAATAGGGACTGAGCCATCCAGGGCTATTCGCGTAATTCGCGGGCAAAAGAGTCTTTGGAAGCGGCATCTGCCAAGGAGGCATGATGAGCGAAGTTCCGAACATTCTGTTGATCACGACGCACGATCTGGGCACGCATCTTGGGTGCTACGGCTGGGACCCGGCACTCCCGACCGAGGACCTCGACCGGTTGGCGTCCGAGGGCGTTCGGTTCGGCAACCATTTCTGTACGGCGTGCTTCTGCAGTCCGAGCCGCGGCAGCATCATCACGGGCAAGTACCCGCACGTGAACGGGTTGATGGGGCTGGTCAACATGGGCTGGGATATTCCCGGCGGGAACGTCTTCCTGCCGGAACTGCTGGGTCGCGCGGGCTATGACACGTCGCTGTTCGGCCTGCAGCATGTTGCGGAGGATCCGACACGGTTGGGCTACGAGCGCGTGATCGGCGAGCGCGGGAACCGCGGCTGCAAGACGGTTGTGCCGCTGGTCGTGGACTATCTGACGTCGCGCGGCAAGCGCGCGGACCGTCCGTTCTTCGTGGAAGCGGGCTTCATGGAGGTACATCGTCCGTACGGCGGGCTTGAACAGGTCCCGGTGAAGGAGGACGAGATTCGTCCGCTGCCGTGGCTGGAAGATACGGCCGGCTTGCGCAAAGACATGGCGATGTTCTACGAGAACATCCGGCGCACGGACCGCGCGGTCGGCGAGCTGCTCGCCGCCTTGGACTCGCTGGGGTTGGCGGAGAACACGCTCGTGATCTTCACGACCGATCACGGCATCGCATTCCCGCGCGCGAAGGCGACGCTCTACGATCCGGGCATCCGCACAACGCTCTTGATGCGCTGGCCCGCGGGCTTCTCCGGCGGCCGTGTGGCGAGTGCGATGCTGAGCAATGTCGACCTGTTCCCGACGTTGGCGGAGATCGTCGGGCAGGATCCGGCAGACGACTGCAACGGGGAATCTTTCCTGGGCGTGCTGCGCGGCGCGCGCGACGAGGCGCGCAGCATGGTGTTTGCCGAGAAGAACACGAGTTGGCGCGACACGAAGCGGTGTGTACGCACGGCCGGGCACAAGTACATACGCAACTACGATGAAGGTCCGCTGCTCGCGCTGCCGTCCGACATCGGGGTCTCGTCGACGCGCAAAGCGATGGGCGACACGCACGAGGCGCCTCGTGCGGAGATCGAGCTGTACGACCTCAGCGAGGACCCCTGGGAGCAGAACAACCTGGCCGGCGACCCGGCACACCGCACGGTCGAGGCCGACATGGCGGCCAGACTCCAGCGTGTGCTGGAAGAGACGCACGACCCGATACTTGACGGTGCCGTTCCGCGCCCGAAACGCGAGGCGGAGATCTCGCGCGGGTTGTGGCATGCCGGCTCCATGGGCAAGCGGGAACAAAGGGAAGCGCGTCTGCTCGCTGAATACAACCGCCTCAAGAACGAAGCGCTGCCGAAGCCATGACCGCGGATTGCGGGCCGCCCGGCATTCGGGCACGTGCGCTCAGCGCTCGCGCAGTGCCTCGGCGCCGCCGACCACGTCGAGCAGCTCGGCGGTGATCGTGTCCTGCCGTACAGTCTGGAATTCTTTGGTCACTTGCTCCAATCGCTCCTCGATATTGGTGGAGGCCGCGGTCATCGAGAGCAGCCGTGCGCCGTTCTCGCTGGAATGGCTTTCGAGCAGTGCGCGGTAGAACTCGACAAAGAAGTACTCTTCGATGAACGCACCGAGCAGGTCCTCGGGCGCCGCGCTCAGGAGCGGTTCATAGGCAAACGCGCGCTGCCCGGTATCGGCCAACTGCGCGAGGCGCGGCGGCAGTACGGGCCGGACCTTCTCCTTGAACCGG
>Ga0272441_10003423_pt1 | contig 30196 bp, 25 predicted proteins | sample SSMProp6N_FD_193582 | JGI IMG/M metagenome (GOLD analysis project Ga0272441, IMG submission 193582) | Marine sediment archaeal communities from Little Sippewissett salt marsh, Falmouth, MA, United States - SSM-Prop-6N | ecosystem: Environmental > Aquatic > Marine > Wetlands > Sediment ... | reverse complement strand
TGGAACAAGGCGCCGAGCCCCTTCTCCCAGGTCAAATCCTGGTCCGGGTCGATGTAGGAAGCTCCATCTGCAGGCGACGGCGCCCAGGCGATGTCGGGCTGCACCCAGAAGCTCCAGACCTCGCCCGTCCAGGGGCTCTCGGGATTGTTTTCGTCGACGGCATCGACGCGCCAGTAGTACGTCGCGCCCGGCGTCAGGGCTTCGAGTGCGAAGCTGTTTTCCGCGGTCGATCCGAGGAATAGGTCGGCATCGTCGGGCGTAGCGTTGGCTACCGCCTCGTCGTTTGTGCCCAGATACACGTAGTGCGAAACCGCGAGCTCACCCGGGCTCCACTGCAGGGTGGTTTCAGTGCCCGCAATCATCACCCCGTCGCCCGGCTTGGGGGAAGCGGTATAGGGATACGCCTCATTTGCCAGCACTGCCGCGATTTGCCCCTTGGTCAACGCATGGTTATAGACCCGCACGTCGTCGAGCATGCCGTTGAAAAGGTACTCGTGGGTTGCTCTTTCGTTGGCGCCGGCACCGATCAGAAGCTCCTGCGACGGATTCGGGTTCATCGCGACATTGACTGCTTCGCCCGCCATCTCACCGTTGACGTAAAATCTCTTGGTCCCGTTGTCGAACGTAGCAGTGAGGTGCGTCCATTCGTCCAGCTCGGCGGCGGGGCCGGCTATCACGTGCCAGGGGGCCCCGTTGTTCCAGAACTCCCAGACGTTGCCGGGAGTGGCGTAGATGATGTACCCGGCCACCGGGGGCTCGTTTCGACAACTGATCACGGCGCGATGACCGGCACCGTCGGCAGCCAGATTGGCCCAGGCGCTGATGCTGAACGCATCTTCCGGGTTCAGATCGGCACTGTACGGGACCTCGACCTCGTCGCCCTGGGCGTCGAAGTCCAGCGCGCCGCCGAAATACCCGTCAACCCACTGGGGATCGCCGTTGAGCGTTCCGTCGTGGCCGTTGCCGGTGGCGTCGACCGCTACAGTGCCCGAGCCTTCGTCCAGTGTCCAGTGAGCCACCAAATCGGCGCGGACCACACCGATCTGCATCACAAGAGTGCCCAGGACGGCTAGCATTATGAGTTTCCCACGCATGATCCTACCTCCTTAAGCAAGAATGAGAGTGATTTGCCCCGGGCGTCCAAAGAATGGATGCCCTACGTCGTATTTTACTGTCTGCTCACCCCGGCGTCAATTCTATTTGGGCCATGCTTCATGTACGAGTTGCTTGCTTATCGTCGAACCAGGCCCGAGGGGGTCTGAGGCGTGGAGAGCAGGGTATGGAAGAGTCTCCAGCGTTGGGTACAGTCGGCGGCGCCGCCGTGGCGGTCGATGTAGTCTCGGACGAGCTGCCGGCCGACCGTGTAATTGATGACGTAGCTGCGATACTGTTCGACGAAGCGGAGCAGCCTTGTTTCTGAGCCCGGCGTTACGAGACAGTAGCGGCGCATCCACTCGCGGGTCTGACTGGCGTCCATTTGGCCGTCGAGATACCGTCGGGCGCCTTCGACGAAGGCCCCGTCCAACGCGGCCCTGAGTATCATGATCTTGTCCTGAGTCTCAAGGTTGAAGGGTGTTTTCATTGAGGCTTCCTTTGCGCTCCTGGCGTTCTTGGCGAGAGGCAATTTGGTTGCGGCCGAAGGCCGTGCTGGGCTCTTTGTGGTTTCAGAAGCTGTGAATCGTGAAGTCCTGCGCGAGCGGCGCGCCAGATGGCTGCTGGTGCGGACGAGCCAAAATCTGGGTGGGACGCGTAAAAAACCGGGGGATGGAATGAGGCGCATGGACGAAAAGAGAATAGGGCAGCGGTTCGTTGCCGACTCGTGCCACGGTTGTCGACCGTGCAAGAGCGAGATGTGAAGCTTGACAAGGTCGCGGGCGTGTGTTAAGGGCTTGGAGATGGAGTCGGGGTGACGTTCGTGTACGAGGTGGAAGAAATGTGGAGCGAGTTATTGGATTTGAGGGGGTTGTAATGGGGAGGAAGCCGTACCTGATTGTGGCGGTCGTTGCGGTAGTCGGTTGGTCGTGCGGGCGGTGCGCGGAACCGGGACCCGCCGATGTCGCGGGGGCGACCGAGCCCGAGAGGCTCGTGTTGCGTGTGGTGGGCCCGCAAGGCCAGGCCGTAGCCGGGGCGAAAGTGGGCACGGGTCTGAACGTTTTTGAGACCAGCCAGGGCCATCCGCCTCAGATGATCGTGATGTGGCTGCGCGGCCGGAGTCGGCAGTGGCCGTTCGTCTCGGACGCCGACGGCTGCGTGATCCTCACCGGCGAGCAGGTGGCGTTTCGGCAGTTTTACGCGCTCCATGAGGCCCGCGGCTGGGCCGGCTATGCGGCGCTGCCGAAGACACCTGCGACGGGGGAGGTGAAGCTCCGGCTGGAGCCGGCCTGTCATGTCCGCGGGCGGCTCAGCAGTCGCGAGTTTGATATGCTCGGGCACCCGCTTCTGGAGACGACCGCGTTCGTGTACGACAGCGACGGGCGATTGATCATGTATTTCGTTTCCGAACGCGGGCACTGCGAGTTCCTGTTGCCCGCCGGGGCGTACCGGCTGGAAATGGAGGGCCGGGGTCCGAATGGCGCACGCACGCAGCGGTTGGAACGCAAGCTCGAAGTGACGCCGGGCGAGCGTGAGATCGAATTAGACGTGATCGACCTGCCCGCGACGAAGCTGGCCTCGTTGTTCGGCAGGCCCGCCCCGAAGTTGCAGGGGATCGCGGCCTGGGTCAAGGGCAAGCCGGTTTCGCTGGAGAGCGTGCGGGGCCGGCCGGTCGTGCTGACCTTCTGGGGCTCCTGGTGCGAGCCGGGTATTCGGACGATGCCCCGGTTGATGGAGTTGTATGATGAATTCGAGCCCTTCGGCGTGGTCTTCGTCGTGATCCACGACACCACGATCGAGACGGGCGAGGTCTTGACGAAAAAACTGACCGAGATCAGCGCCGCGGCGTGGGAGGACAGGGAACTGCCGTTCCCGATGGCGCTGGACGCCGGCGAGAAATCCGGGGCGACCCACGCTGCCTACGGCATTCGACAGTGGCCGACGACGCTGCTGATCGGGCGGGACGGCAAGCTCGTGGGACAATTCAGTCCCTGGGGCGAGCTGCGGACGCAGTTACGCCAGATGCTCGGCCTGTCGTCGGCAACCAGCCCGTGAGCTGCCATGCAATCCCGGCGGGTCCGGGTGAAGAGCCCTACCATAGGGGTTTTCGCTGCGGCGGCTCTTTGAGACCGGCCGCCCGCGCCTTGCCTCGCAGGGTTTCGCCGAGGGGTGTGGGGCTGTGATGGAAGATCGCCTGGAGCATCTTCTCGTAGCGGCTGAGCGCCTCGATGGCGCGTGACCATTGCTGTGGGTGTTGTCGCCGGAAGGGCCCGGCCAGGTCCAGGCAGATCGCGAGGTAGGCCGCCCGCGCTATACGCTGCTCCGAGACGCCGTCCGCGATGTCACGCTCGATGTCGCGGCGCAGCTCGGTCTTGAGTCGCGCCGCCTGCTCGTCGGGGTTTTCGAGGGATTGCACGCAAGCGGGTCTCTGGGTGTCGATGCAATAAACGAAACCGGCGCCGTCGGCGGCCCGACGGCCTCCGTTCTCGACGACGACCTTCTCGGCCAGGTTCACCAGCCGGTCCGCGAAGCTGGTGATCGTCTCGTCGACGGGCATGTTCTGGCGTGTGGTGTTTCTGTACCGGTCCACGATGCGCCATTCCTGCGCGAGCATCCAGCGGTAACCTTTGATGACGCCGACGATGGTGCCGGCGGTGGCGGCGGTGTTGTCCGCGTCCCAGCCGAAGTTGAACGCCGCCATCAGCGTCTGTACGAAGTCGCCGCCGCCGTAGAGCAGGGCGGCGACGGTCGCGCCTGTGTTCAGCTCGTATCCGTTGCGATCGCGCATCGCGCCGTTGTGTTTGCTGTATTTCTCTTTGAGGAGTTGGCGCGTCGCTTTCCAATCGGCAGGGTGGTTCCGATGCCAGCGGCGCACGTCCTGCACGATGCGGCGGACGTCACTGTGCGGATCGATGGCGGCGTCGCCTCCATCGAGAAGGGCGTCGACGTCGTCGTTGAAGAACGCCAGGGCGATCATGGTCGTGAAGAACTGCGTGGTCTGGGCCGGCTCGCCGTCAATGGTGACGCTCGTGTAGTTCAGGCCGATGCGAGCGGCTGTCTGCGGCATGCCCGGGGCGATCAGGCCGAACATCTCGCAGATAAACTGGCCTGAGATGTTGAAATCGGCCCACGGATTTAGAACGCTCATCCCCGTCAGCGGCGGCTCGAAGCCGAGGTCCATCAACTGCCGCGCGTACTGGTTGGAGCACCAGATGCGCTGGTTGATGCGCGTCCGCCACAAGCGGGCGATGCGCTGCGGCGGCAGGAGCAGGCGGTTTTCCTTCTGCATCACGCAGATGTAGACCCACTCGAAATCGGTGTCGTCGTCCGTCCTCGCACCCTCGGGCAGAGCGGGCAGGTAGTCCGTGACGTTGCCGGGCTCGTGGATATATTTCATCTCGTGGGGCAGCCCGTTGAGGTTGCCCAGGATCTGGCCCAGCAGACCGCCTCGGATTTTGTCCCGCAGCACGTCGGCCGGCAGATCGACGGCCTCTGCATGCGACAGGCTGCAAAGACCGCCCGTGCTGCACAGCAGTAGTAGAACGAACCGATGTCCCATTTTCATGGCCGAGATTCCCGGCGTCGCCAACCGCATCTGGATGCGGGCTTCGTGACGGCTATTTGACGCGCCATTCGAGGATGCCGCCGGAGTAGTCGCCTTGGAGTCGGACTTCCAGACGCAGCGCCGACGTCGTGACTTCGTTGAAGGTCACAGTGTTGAACCGGTCTTTGTGGACGCCGTAGCCCGAGGCTCCGCCCACCGGTTTCCAGACGTCGCCGTTTTTGTACATCAGCTTCCAGGAGCGGGGGATGCGGCAGCCGCCGCCGGTGGGCGCGTCGTCGAACCAGTAGACCTCGGCCCGGTTGCTCTTGCGGGGCTTCTTGAAGTTGTACTGGACCCACTCGGTGGTCCCCGTATGGCTCCACCAAGTCATGCGCGGAACGTCGTGGTCGTTGGAGTTGGCCGGCAGCTTCTCGTCGCTCAGCGCCGCGACGGTGTCGCCTCCGTGGCAGTGCGAGGCCGTCGTCGGGATCTTGGCGGCCGGCGGTCCCACCGGCGTTTGCCACTGCGTTGCTCCGGGTCCGTCCCCGATCCACGGGAAGGCGGAAATCCGCAGGCGCGCCGCACCCATCGGGATCAGCGTCACCGTTTCGGCCGGCTCGCTGGATTGGACCGGGCTGGGCTGGACCTCGTCGATCAGGCCGCGATGGTCCGCCTGCCAGTTCGGGATCTTCCTGGCCTTGGCGGTAATCTCGATCGGCGCGGCGGTTGTGACGAACGGCTGGTCGTCCCTGGGCCATTTCTTCTCTTGGACGTCGAACTGCTCGGCCAGGGGTTTGGCCGGGTCGATGACGAGGCCGTAGTTCCATGCCGAGGTCGGGTAGACCTCCAGCGCGGGCCAGGCGTCGGTGCCGCCGTAGCGGGTGTATTTCTCGCCGATCTTGAGCGAGTAGGTTAGCGGCCCGCGATCGACCGAGACCGTGTTGGCGCTGCGAATCCAGTAGCGCAGCTTCAGCTCCATCGGTAGCGCCAGTTCGACGCTGTCCCCGTTTTTCCACTGGCGGTCGATGACGATGAAGGTTCGCGGCGCGGCCTGGACGGCCACCTTGCGGCCGTTGACCCGCAGCGCCGGCGCCTCGCACCAGCCGGGGACGCGCAGGTATAGCGGGAACTGCACGGGCTTGTCCGTGCTGAGCTTCCACTGGATCGTATCGACGAACGGATAGCGGGTCTTTTCCGTCAGTGTCACTTGCTGTCCGTCGCCGACCCGGGCGGTGACTTCGGAGGCGGCGTAGAAGACCGCGGCCAGGCCGTTGTCGGGCGTGGCCATCCAGAGGCTCTCGGCGAAGTACGGCCAGCCGTGCGAGACGTTGTGCTGGCAGCAGCGGTAGCTGTGCGGGTTGTACGAGAGCATCTGGCCGCCGTTTTGAATGCCCGGGGCCTTGTTCTGGCTGTCGAGTTGGCAGACGTTGGGGCTGGTCAGGTAGTGCAGGCCCTTGTGGTCGGCCGTCAGCGAGGGCGGGAACGTGTTGAACGCGACGTCCTCGCAGCGGTCGGCCCAGGTCAGGTCGCCGGTGATGGCCAGGAGCATCTCGCAGGAGAGCATGAACTCGACGGAGCCGCAGGTTTCGATGGCCTGTCGCGGCCCGTAGTAGCCTTTGCGGCAGTTCTCGTCGCCGCCGAACATGCCGCCGGGGACCTGCCCGTAGATGCCCCAGATCATGTTGTAGTTGCGCTCGGTGGCCTGGAGGTGGTGACGGTCGCGCGACTGCTGGAAGAAGATGGCCGGGGCGCGGAAGCACTGGGCGATGTTGACGTTGTGCCAGTTCGCCACCGACGTCGTCCAGTCGGCCATGTTGCGCTGGATCTTCTCGGCTAATTGCAGCAGGTATTGCTCGCCCGTGCGGTTGTAGAGCCAGTAGACGCTGGCCATGTTGTCGCTGGCTCGCTGCTGCTGCCAGAAGGGGGGCAGAAACTTGTCGTCCGGAACGGTCAGTTCCCATTTGAAGTATGCCTGCATCAGCTCGAGGACGCGCGGGTCGTAGGTGTACTCGTAGTAGGATTGCAGGGCGTTCAGGGCGATCATGTTGGGCCAGAGGTCCGGGGCGCCGCTCTGGCGGCGCGAGCCGGTCTTGTTGGTGACGGGTCCGAACCAGCCGTCGCTCTGGCGGCTGGAGAGGATGCCCTCGATCCAGACCTTGGCTTCGTCCATGATGCGCCGGTCCTTGAGGAGGTAGCCCGTGTCGCCGAAGCCCTTGAGCCAGTAGGGGACCTCTTCCCAGGGGCTGTGGCCTTTGCCGTCGCGGGCGAGCCACGCGTTGCCGTCCTTTTTCAGGAAGCGGCTGATTTCCGTGAGGTGCCCGATGAAGCCGTCGGCCTGGAGTTCGATTTGCCGGCGGACCCAGCCGTGGGGCTCGACGGATCCGACCGGCAGTTTCACCAGCCGACTCGGCTCCAGCGGCGCCTGGTTGCTGACGTAGAAATCATTCGCCATCGACGTCGGCGGCGCCGGCACCACCCGAACGGCCGCCTGCAGCGCGGCGATGGAGATAAGAGTGACAATTCCCACAAAAACGACTCGTGACCTGACCATTACGACCTCCCGTGTACCTATCCGGCGTGCCATGCACACCACAAACCTATGAAGCGGATTCAACCCGCCGATTCTCTAACCGCCAGAGCATACCAAATTCCCACCCCAAAGCAAGCCGCTTGCGTTCGTCCCGCAAGATCCACCTGCGACGAGGCCAGCTCTCAACCAGTCTGCGCAAATCGGCATCGACCCCGCCGAGCGCGAGATTGCATCCCGCGGGAGCTTGGCTTTTCGTCGGCAGTGCCCCGGAGTTGTTGATTCTTCCGTGATGAGGCGGCGAAGAGCGAGAATGTGCGCCACGGCGGAGTATTCTGCTTCTTGCGGATACATTCTGTTTGGCGTTTCGGACGAGACAGTAGTAAAATGAGTGTATCTATGACAGGTAGAAAAGAGATCGCTCGGTATCGTCTGACCGACCACGCCCGGGAGGAAATGGCCCGGCGACGGATCGGTGAAGAGGACGTGGCCGCCGTCTTATCTGCGCCGGAGCAAAGGGAGACCGTGCGGGAAGGTCGCGACGTATTTCAATCTCGCACGATCTCAGGTGACCCGCCGAAACGCTATCTGCTTCGGGTTTTCGTGGACGTTGATCGCGATCCTCCTGAGGTGGTAACGGCCTATCGCACGAGCAGGGTAGAGAGGTACTGGAGAGTAGATTCATGAAAGTGACCTATGATCGCGAGACGGATACGCTGACGGTGGTTCTTTCGGAGGCGTGCGTGGCCGAAAGTGACGAGGATAAGCCGGGCGTGATTCTGGACTATGACGCGGCTGGGAATCTGGTCTCGCTGGAGGTACTCGACGCGTCGCGTCGCGGCATGTTGCCTACACGGATCGAGTATCAGGTGGCTCCGACGCCCACGTGATTTGCCGCGGCGCGCGAATGGCGGGCACAAGGCCTGGCATCCTCGTCGAGTTACGTCGCTGAGTCCGGGGTCGCGTGAAGTTGTGGTCCCCGCATGTCGTCACTGCTCCCTTGATCTGTCCGCCCGCACGTGGTATTAGAAATATTTCCGTGACCGAAGATCCGATCTCTTGTGAGCTAATCTGAGGTGGTTATGAAGGCGCTGCGGAGCGTTGTGATCGTGATTCTCGTGTGCCTCTCGGGCGGGGTCCGAGCCAGGGATCGTATGATCGTCATGGCCGACATGGGGAATGAGCCGGACGAAGAGCAGCAGATGGTCCACATGATCATCTGCAACAACGAGTTCGACCTGGAAGGTCTCATTGCCGTCACGGGCAAATACCTCCAGCCGAGTTCGCGCGATCCCTACAAGCGGGTGACGCATCCGGAATTGTTTACAAAGATCGTCGACGCCTACGCTGAGGTTTACCAGAATCTGAAGAAGCACGCCTCGGGCTGGCACGATCCGGATTACCTGCACAGCATCGTGGTCGCGGGACAGGCCGGGTATGGCACGCAGGACGTCGGAGACGGCAAGTCCAGTCCCGGCTCGGAGCTGATCATCAAGGCCGTGACCCGGGACGACCAGCGCCCCATCTGGGTCGTGGTCAACGCCGGGTCCAACACGCTGGCCCAGGCGCTGCATGACTACCGGAAAACGCACACCCAGGCCGAAGTCGACGCCTTCGTGGCCAAAGTGCGCGTGTTCGAAAACGGCGCCCAGGACAACGCCGGCGCCTGGATCTGCGCGAAGTTCCCAAAGATCCACTGGATCCGCAGCAACTACCAGACCTATTGCTACGGCGGTCCCGCCAACGACGGCATGCGGGACAACAGCGGCAGCCGCAACAACCTGGGCCCCCACACGTGGGAACCCTATGAATACTCCGGCCTCGGCCAGCACCAGTGGGCCCTGGAGCACATCAAGGGCAACCACGGGCCGATGGGCCGGGTCTGGCCCCTGCGTCAGTTCAGCAGCGGCCGCATTCACTTCCTCGAAGGCGGCGGCACGATTCCCTGGCTGGGGTTGGTGAACCAGGGCCTGTTCAGCATCGAACACCCGCATTGGGGCGGTTGGAGCGGGCGTTTCAGCCGCGAGAAGGCCGTGAACTACTGGTCCAAGCACAAGAGCGTACGCGTGGACGAAGAGAAGGTCGCGCCCTTCGCGGTGTACAAGGAGGTCGCGGACCGCTGGGTCAACCCCGACAACGGGCAAGTGTACGAGGACATCTTCACGCCCGTCTGGCGCTGGCGCCGCGCTTTCTTCAACGACTTCGTCTGTCGCATGGACTGGTGCAAAAATCCCTATGGGAAGGCGAACCATCACCCGGTGGCCGCCGTCAACGGAGACAAGAGCGATACGATCGTACGGCTTACGGCTCGTCCCGGCGAAGTCGTCACGTTGGATGCCACGGCCACTACGGACCCGGACGGGGACGAGGTGGATGTGCTCTGGTGGATCTACGCGGAAGCCGGCACCTACGACGGAGAGGTCACCGTCGCCGATCCCAAACAGGTCCGAACCGATGTCACTATCCCCCGCGACGCCGCCGGCAGACAAATCCACATCATCCTGGAAGTGAAGGACAACAACCCCATTGCGTCGCTCTACGACTACCGGCGCATCGTGATGGATGTCCAGTGAGGCGGCCCCGCAGCCGACGGGACCATCTCCCTCCCAACTCCTGAGCCGGGGCTGCTACCGCATTTCGCAAATCCTGCGAGTATCGCGGAAGGAAACAACCGGGTGCGAACGGCGAGGATGGGCCGATGCGTTCTGAGGCGTCAGTCGAAATCGGTGGGCAGGGCGGGGTTGCGGTGGTGCTCGAACATGCGGGCGATCTGGAAGGGCAGCGTGCGGGAGATGGACAGCTCCGGGATGTTGTCCTCGGCGAAGAAGTCGACGCCGGTGGTTTCGTGGCTCTCCGTGGCGGTGCCGCCGGTGATTTCGCAGAGGAAGAAGAGCTTGTAGACGTGGAAGGGCATGGCGGGCAGGTGGGGGTGCTTGCCGCGATCGTAGACGGCCGCCAGCTTGGTCACGCGAACCTCGAAGCCGGATTCCTCCCAGACCTCGCGCGCGACCGCCTCGGACGGGCTCTGGCACGGATCGGACCAGCCGCCGGGCAGGGTCCAGGCGTCGTCCACCTTTTCCTTGACCAGCAGGATTTTGCCGTCGCGAATGACCGCGCCGCGCACGTCCACCTTGGGCGTGGCGTATCCCTGTTCGCGCGAGAAAAGCTCGATCAGCGTTCGGGTGTCGAGGTCCGAGCCGGCCGACATCATCTGCGCGGCAATTTCGCGGATCTGCTCGTACCGTTCGATCTCGTATTGGCTTTGTGAATAGGTCAGCCCATTTTGCGCCAGAGCGGCCAGGCGTTTGGCCCATTGCAACCAGTTTGGCTCCATGCAGGTGATCCTTTTTTCGTCCCGCACGCGTGCAGGACTTTGCGTTCTTTCTTGCGTTATCGTTACCGCGGCCCGCGCCGCGGCCTTAGTAGAGTGACCGATATGGCGTTCGATTGCAAGGATCAAGCAGGAATCGGCCCGCGTGTTGACGGGGCCCCGACGGCCCGTTATGGTACGCGGACCGATTCAAAGCCGAAACCCCGTTGACATGGGAAGGGAGAATCATGACACGAAACGTGTTGATCGTGACTTTGGCCATGGCGGCCTGCATGGGCGGGTGCGTGGTTATTGGCACCGAGGAAGAGCCGGGCCGGCCCGTGGTGGTCGAGCCGGACGACGCGACGATACGCGAGATCGACGCGGTGGGGCGACTCGCCTTCGATCACGACCGCAAGAGCGGCTACGAACGCATCGCCCGGCGCCAGGGGCTCGGCGCCGGCGCCCAGGTCTATCTGATTGAGGCTGTTTTCAAGCACCTGGCCTTTGAAAACGCCAAGGTCGATGTGCTGCTGACCCTGGTGAGGAATTCGAGCTTCGACTCTGCCGCCGAGGCGGCGCTGCTGGATCGCCTGGGTCGATTGGCTTTCGAGCACGACAAACGCAAGATTCTCGACGCCATCAGCGCGAGAAAGTGATGAACACGCCCGTATGACGCGACGTAGAGTCAGTGCGCATAGAGAGCAGTCTTCGGCGGCACAAGAGAGAGAGAAGAAGCGACGTTTTGATAGCACGTAGGTACGATTGGGGGTGGCAGATGGGCGTACGCGCAGGCAAACCCTTGACGCCGGATGAGGCGCAGCGATTACTGGACAAGCTGGAGCGGGCCGCCGAGATGGAGGCCTGCTGGTCGTGCGAGTGTTTGCAGGGATTCATCACGCAACTCGAGCTGGACGCGGCCGAGGACATCAAACCCTTCCTTGAGACCTACGAAGTCCGGCACGAGCGCCTCCACGGCTGCCTCGGCTGTCGGCCCTGCCGGCCCGGCGACCTCTTCACCGAGTATTTGCAGAGGGAGTAACCACCGCGACGACGCGGTCGGTGTGCCTCGGCAAACCGGCGGCTGTAAATTCTTCCGCATGGGCACGAAGTGAGGCCCGCAGTCCACGCCATCGTTTTGCGAAACGGAAAGCAAACGTGCAACGGTTGGGTTGCGACCGTTGTCCTGGGCTGGCTGGGTATCGCCGGCAAGTACATCGGGCAGCCGCAGGCGCGTATTTTGCAAAGCGACGAGTGGGACACTATGACGTTCTGACCGAGGGCTGCCGTGACGGGCTTGGCTGGTGTTCTATGGGGCGACCCATTTGAGCCTGGCGATCCGGATGCCGTCGAGCTTTTTCTCGTTGAGGGCGGCGATGTAGTACTGCCCCTCGTGGATGAAGATCTCCGGCGCCGCTACGGGCAGGGTGCAAAGCAGGTACTTGTCGTCCTGGTTGATGCCGAAGAGCTTCGGGTCGCGGGAATGGTAGATGGTCGTTTTGGGCGGGACGTAGGACTGGGTTCGAAAGAGGTAGAAGTTGTCGGCGTCGCGTTTGACGACGTGGGGACACTCGGCCGACCAGAGTTTCGTTCCGGCCCGGCCGCCGAAGGCCACGACGGTCGAATCGCTCCAGGTCTTGAAGTCGGCGGTGGTGCGGACGCAGTCCATGCCCTGGCCGTTGGGGTGGCAGGTGTAGTAGGCGTACCAGAGCCCGGCGTGGGGCAGGAGCATGACGTCGCGCGTGTTGACGCCGGGCCCTTCGCTGAACATCCCGGTCTTGCCATGCGGTTGGATCATGCGGGTGAAGGCTTTGCCGTCGGTGCTGGTGGCGTGGCAGATGTTGACCCAGTCGCCGTAGAACATGTGGTAGGTCCCGCCGATCTTAATCACGTGCGGGGCCTGGAGCCCGCCGGGCGTCTCGCCGAGGCTCGGGTCGGCGTCCATGGCGATGCCCATGGGCTTCCAGTGGCTGTCGGTCAGACGCTTGCCTTCCCAGCGGTAGAAGAAGCGCGTCTTGCCGCCTTTGCCGCCGGCGGTGGTGTGGCGGATGCACGACCAGAGCTGCCAGGAGCCGTCGGCCGCCTGCCAGACCGCGAAATCGACCGGTTGCTGCTTCTCTGTGGCGTATTTGTGGTCGGTCGGGTCTCCCGCCACCTGCCACCAGGGCCCTTCGATCTGCGGAACGGCAACGCCTTCGGGGCCGGCACCGGCAACGGTGACGAACGATGAAACGAAAACGACGAAACCGGCTGCGGCGTACGCCCAGAACCATCTTGCACGCGCATCTGTCATGGCGACGTCCTCCAAGGGATTCGATGTCATCCGGCAGAGTACCGCCTGCGACGTTGCCTGGCAAGATTTTCCGCTGCCGACGGGACGAACGACGGGACCTGCCCGGCCGGGCTGTCTTGAAGCCGTTGGAGATCGACGGGCCATTCCGAGGGGCAGGGGCGACTCCGAAGAATCGCCCCCACCCGTCCGGCAGAAATCTTGGGTTTCGGCGCGGGCGTGGCAGTGACGGCCCGGTGTCACTTCAGCACGATCGAGCCGCTGCCGGTTTCGAGGCGGAGCGTGCCGGGGCCGTCGCCGATTTTGCCGTTGATCTTCTTCTTGGTGAGCTCGCCGCTGACGGTGATGGGCCGGTCGGCCCGGACGCTCCCGTAGCTGGTGGCCAGATAGACCGCACCGGCGAAGGCGGGCGGCGGGGTGAAGCGGATGCTGCCGTATCCGGTCTTGACGTTGGCGTTCAGATCTGCCGCGGTGGTGTCGGAGCAGACCACGTCGACGTTGCCGCTGCTGGATTTGGCGGTCAGTTGCGCGGTCGTGACGTTGTCGACCCTGATCTGTCCGTAGGACGTGGACAGATCCACGGTGCCGGCGGCGCTGGTGAGCAGATCGACGCTGCCGCTGCCCGAATGGAGCTTGATGGAGTCGCCCTCGAGGCCGTCGACGCGGACCGTTCCGTACGACGTGTGCGCGTCGCAGGTGCGGAAATCGGCGCTGGAAATAGAGATGTCGCCGCTGCTGCTCTTGAGTCTCAGCTCGTCGGCGGCAATCTTGGCGCAGGTGACGGGGCCGTAAGCGGTTTCGGCCTGGAGCTCGGCGCGGACGTTCGTGGCGGTGATCGAGCCGCTGCTGCTGCGCAGCTTCACCGTCGGGCCGGCGACGTTTTTGCAGGCGACCGATCCGTACGAGGTGCTCACGTCGACCGTGCCTTCGATGTGGCCGACGTCGATCGGTCCGCTGCTGGTCTTGCCGGTGACGCTGCCGCTCAGCCGGGCGATCTCCAGAGGCCCGTAGGCGCTGCGACAGACGACGCTCGTTTGCCGCGGCACGGTGACGGTATAGCTGACGCTGATGGAACGATTCTGCGTGGCGCGGGGCTTGTCGGCCCGGATTTTCAGCGTGTCCCGGGACGATTCGGCGGTGATCCGGATCTGCTTGGCCAATTGGCGGGCCTCCTCCTCCGTCGGGGCCCTGGCGACGATCTCGGCGACGATATTGCAGTCGGTCACGTCGGCGCCGCTGACGGTCACGGAGCCGAGCTGCGTGTCGACGTCTACGGCCGAGCCCGGCGGCAGCGGCACGTCGAGGGCGACGGTCCTCTCGTGGGTCGCCCGCGCCCAGTTGCCGACCTCGATGTCGCAGCCGAGCGTGGCCAGGAGCAGCAGGAGGCAAAGGCTTGTCAGTGCGGTCTTTACTGCCGGACGATGTTTCATTTTTCTTCCTTCCGTGTTGTGCGGATTGTAGCACGACTGGTTTGTCGCGCGTCAAAGGCCCTTTCTTTCCGCGTACGCGGCGTCAACGGGCGCATTTCTTCGGCTCTCTGGCAGAATAGTCGGGCCCGGGCAGGCAACGTTTCAACCGACTGCAAATTTTTCTGCCGTTGGTCCGATTCATTCTGTGTCTTGTGTTTGGACCAGCGGACATACTATACGATGAGCGGGGGTTGCAGGGGGCGGCGAATTCGCGTTCGTAGCGGTTTGACGAATGCGCGATTCCAGGCTATAATCCGTGCCGATCGTGTTCTCGGCGTGGGATGGACCCAAACGCCGCCGTGGCGAGCCGGGATCGCGAAATTGGATGACGTGCTGTTTTGGATTGAGATGAGAATGATTGCCGGTGTAACCGTTGCTGATCTTGTGCGGCCTTCCGACCGGAAGCTGGCCCGCTTCTACGACGCGATTCTGGTTGTGGGCGGGTCGGTTATCGTTGCGTTGTGCGCGCAAGTGGCCGTTGGATTTCCCGTTCCGATCACGGGCCAGACGCTTGGCGTGCTGATGGCGGGAATGCTCCTGGGTTCGCGCCGAGGGGCTCTGTGCCTGCTGATGTACCTTGCGGAAGGATGTCTGGGTCTTCCGGTATTCGCCCAGGGCAAGGCGGGTCCGGCTGCCCTGATCGGTCCGACGGGGGGGTATCTGGTCGGCTTCGTTCTGGCTGCCTGGGTCGTGGGGATGCTGGCCGAGCGCGGATGGGACCGCCGGCCGGTGACGACCGTCTTGACGATGATTTCGGGGAACGTGGCGATCTACGCCTGCGGCTTAGCGTGGCTGTCGATTCTGGGCTCCGTCGTCGGAGGCGGGCTCAGCGCTCGTGGCGTTTTGGCCGTCGGTTTCTACCCGTTTCTCATTGGTGACGGACTGAAGATCGCTCTGGCGGCGGTTCTGTTGCCGTCCGGCTGGAAATTGATTCGATTTTTTGGGTTTGAAAAAGGAACCCAAATGCGTTAGACTAACGTCGATCCAGATGTTTTATGGCTTTTGGGGAATAGTGTAACGGTAGCACGACTGACTCTGGATCAGTTAGTCGAGGTTCGAATCCTCGTTCCCCAGATCTTCTCATGGTGGTGAGGGCCGGTGTAATCTGGAGAGGGTACAGGATGAAAGGACTCCGAGCTATTTTTTTGGTGCCGGCCATGGCGGTTCTGGGCGTGCTCGTTTGGTCCGATGCGCTCGTCGGGAAAGAGGCGGAGCCTTCGGCGGATTCGAGTGTGCGCCGCGGTGCGCCGACGGAGGGTGCGGTCGGTTTGGCCAGGCGTTACGTCGGGGATGAGGGTATCGAGCGCGATCCGGCGGTAGTCTTCACCGAGGATTTTGAAGCCGATACGCTCGGTGACGTTTGTTCCCGCTGGGAGAGCGTGCGGAACCGGGAGATCCTGTCGCTTTCGTCCGACGTTCCGCCGGGCAGCAAAGGCAACCATTCTCTCCTGATGACTCACATCGGCGGCGAGAGCACCGGGGGACATCTCTACCGGCGCCTGCTGCCTGGATACGACAAGCTGCACGTCCGGTTCTACGTGAAGTTCGATCCGGATTGTGCTCCCATCCACCATTTCGTGCACGTGGGCGGCTATCATCCCGCGACGGCGTGGCCGCAGGGGGGCGCCGGGATTCGTCCGGCCGGGAACGAGCGGTTCACCACCGGCGTCGAGCCCTATGGTGACAAGTGGCGGTGGGATTTTTATTCGTATTGGATGCAGATGCGCTCTTCGCCGGACAACAAGTCCTGGGGACACGACTTTATCAACGATCCGCAGCTCGCCGTGAAGCGCGGAACGTGGATCTGCGTCGAATTGATGATGAAAATGAATGAGCCCGTAGGCGAAAGCAACGGTGAGCAGGCTTTGTGGATCGACGGGCGGCTCTGGAAGAAGAACGGCCAGGTCGTCAGTCGTCTGGGGCCGGGATTTCCCCGGGGCAAGTGGGTCTGGGACAGTTTTCTTCCCGACCCGGACGGGCAACCGTTTGCAGGATTCCGCTGGCGCGCGACGGAGGAGTTGAAGGTGAACTTCCTCTGGCTGCTGCTCTACGTTACCGCCGCGCCGCCCGGGCACGTCAGCAAGGTTCATTTTGATGATATTGTGGTCGCACAGGAGTATATAGGTCCGATAACGGCCCGGCCGCGTCGTTGAGGCCCGGGTGCAGGGAAACGCTCTGTAGGAGGAGTGGTGTCATGTCGAGGCGCATTCGTCTGTTTGGTGCCGGAAACCGTTTTTTTACGTGACGCACTGCGCGCCGCCGGCCCGGCCGAAGCGCCTTTGCGCAGGCCTCCGGGAATAAGGATGGTATGATGTACGTTGGCGTTAAGTCACTTTCAGGAAAAGCCGATAGGGCCGTTATAAGACCTTGTGCATATGGGTTGTTGACATGGACACGTGGATGGGGTCGAAGGCTGCGCTATCAGCGACCGGAAGGACGCCGGGGGGCTGACCCTGTGAGACGCCACAGGTAAGGAGGTATAGAAAGATGGTTAACGGTGGGATGAAAATCAGGTTGGTCTGTGCAGTTCTCGCAGCACTTTTGAGTTCGTCGTCTTTCGGGGCTGAGGTTTCCTGGATCGTTAGCGGATCTGAGCCTCAGCCATCGGCGTGGTCGATTCAACCGAAACGGCCGACGCAGCATGAGGTTGTGCGTTTCTCAGGCCCGACCAGCCGGTATTTGAACCCTTGTCTGGCGGAGAACGCGCTGGGCGGCAAACCGACGCTTATCATCAACACGAAGCAGAAAGCGATCGAATTGCGGTTTGAGTCGCCTCCCAGCAAGGATTGCCCGGGAGCCGAGGAAGTCTACGGCCTCCAGGGCTCCTTCGGACCTTTGGAGCCGGGATTGTGGATGTTTTACTGCAACCGGAGCGGGGCGTGGTTCTACCTCGAATTCGAGGTGGGCAGTGCTCCGGGCCCGTCGTTGTACTACGTCGATTGCCATGCCAGGGGGCTCAATGACGGTTCGAGCTGGGCCAACGCCTTCTCCCGTCTCCAGAGCGCGCTGGCGGTGGCCAGTCCCGGGTGCGAGATTCGTGTGGCCCAGGGCATCTACCGACCCGATGAGGGTCCTCTGTTCTACAGCGGGGATCCGAACGCGGCCTTCCAGTTGACGCGGGGCATTGTCATGAAGGGCGGCTATGGGGGCTCCGGATGGCCCCGTCCCGACGAACGGGATCTGGTCGCGCACGAAACGGTGCTCAGCGGCGATCTCGGCGGTAACGATAAGGCACTTGCCTGCCTGTGTGACATGCTCAGCGAGGAGAGCCGATTCGACAACAGTTATCACGTGGTTGTCACCAGCGGGGCGGATTCGACCACGGTGCTGGACGGCTTTACGATCACCGGCGGCGTGGCCGTCGGCTCGCAGGAGTCCGACAAGAGGAGTTGCGGAGGCGGAATTTTCAACATGAACGGCTCCCCGACGATTCGCAATTGCCTGATCGTGGGCAACGCCAGCGCTTTATACGGCGGCGGCATCTACAGCAGCAGTCGTGCGGCGCCGACGATCACCAATTGTACCGTATCGGGCAACTGGGCGCAGTGGTGGGGCGGCGGCATCTACAACGACTGGGCCGGCGAACTTGTTGTCACGCGCTGCGCCGTCACCGGTAACGGTGTGGAGTTCCGCGGCGGCGGCCTCTACTGCCACACCGACGGTCTGCTGGATGTGGCCAACTGCATCGTCAGCGGCAACATGGCATCGGAGTCGAGTTTTGGCCAGGGAGGGGCGGTGTACTGCACGGCCGCCCGGGTCAATTTGCTCCATTGCACGCTCGTGGGCAATCGCGCCGCCAGCGGCAGCTCGATCGCCTGTGACTCGCTGGATCAGGGCGGCAAGGGAGTGGTTCGGGTGGACAACGGCATTCTGTGGGATGGCGTCGGATCCATTCACAACGGTGACAATTCCCTGCTGGAAATCATCCACAGCGACGTTGACGGCGGCTGGCCCGGTGTGGGCAATATCGCCGCCGACCCCCGCTTCGTGCAGATGGGGTATTGGGACAACGGTGCGACGGCGAAGGACCCGGACGATGATATCTGGTTCGAAGGCGACTATCATTTGCAGTGGGATTCTCCCTGTATCGACAAGGGGGATCCGAGATGGGTTCCCGACGCGGACGCCACGGATCTCGACGGTCGTTCGCGCCTCTCCGGCGCCGCAGTGGACATGGGGGCCTACGAGATGGGCAACGATGCGCCCGTGGTCGAGGTAGGTCCCTGGTTGACCGGGTTTACGTTGGACGGTAAGACCGGTGATCTTACTCTGGACGCCAGCGGTTCGTACGATCCGGAAGGCCAGAGCCTGTCGTATCGCTGGTATTTGGACGGCAGCCTTGTCTCTCGCAGCGCTCGTTTCACGATGGAGCTGCCGCTGGGCTCGCATGTCTTTGAGCTGGTCGTCAGCGACAGCGTGGGCGTATCGACGTCGCTGGAGGTTGTCGGGGAGATTCTCAAACCGATCGAGACGATGATGGATATCTTGCCCGCGACGATTACCCATCGCGGCACCACTGAGCCCTTCACGGTATCGATCCTTCTGCCGCCGGGCCGGAGTCTTCCGGATTTTGCCTGTATGGAGAGGCTCTTGCTCTATCCGGGCGGAATCGAGGCTACGAACCAGACGGGTTTCGTATGGCTGGGAGGCAAGGTCGTCGTGGTGGCGAAGTTCGACCGGGGCAAGTTCTTCGCAGCCGCTCCCACCTATGGAGACGTGAAGGTCGAGGTGGTCGGGCGACTCAACGACGGGAACTTCTTCAGCGCCAGGGGCACCATCACACTGCAGTAGTCCGTTCGTTTGCGGTCGGCAGCGGGTCTATCGGTCGAACTCTGCGACGATGGGCGTGTGGTCGCTGGGCCGTTCCGCCGTGCGGGGCTCGCGGTCGATGTAGCAGGCGGTGCATTGCCGAGCTGCCGGTCGGGTCGCCATGATGTGATCCAGACGCCATCCGCGGTTGCGCTGAAACGTGCCTCGGGCGCGATAATCCCAGAACGTGTATTGACCGGCGTCCTGGCAGAAGGCCCGAAACAGATCGGCAAACCCCCAGTCCATAATCTTCTTGAGGGCTTCGTGGACGTCGGGGTGAAAGCAGACGTGGCCCAGCAGCGCCTCGGGATCGTAGACGTCGATCGGCTCGGGCGCCACGTTCAAATCGCCCACCCAGATCAGCGGATCGGTGGGCTTGAAGCGATCCTGGAAGTAGTCGAGCAGCCGGGCAAACCAGTCGAGCTTGTACCGGAACTTGTCGGTATCGGCCATGTAGCCCTGCGGGACGTACGTGTTGACGATGGTCGTGCCGTCGAGGGAAGCGGCCACGAGGCGGGCTTCATCCCGCGGTTCGCCCGGCAAGCCGAAGGCGACGTCGGCAACCTCGTCGAGGGTGAGCAGGGCGACGCCGTTGTAGGCCTTCTGCCCTCGAAAGACGCATCGATAGCCGATTTCCTCGAAGGCGGCCGTGGGGAACTCGTGGTCCTGCACCTTGGTTTCCTGGACGGCGAGGACATCCGGGCGGTTCTTACCGAGCCACTCGCTGACGACCGGCAGACGGGCGCGTATCGAATTGACGTTGAAACTGGCTATCTTCATCGGGTCCTGCCCTGCTGCAGAAAATACATCCTTCATTGCTTTTGCCGGAGCACACCGTTCGATGTGCTGTTTCGGACCATTGGCGGCGGCTCTGGTTGCCGGTACAATGATACCAGGCTGGCGGTGTGGTACGCAAGCCTGCCGGAGCCGCTGAGGACAGCGAGCTAACCAGAAGAAGGGAGTGTTGGACGGTATGGTCAAGAAGATGATCTTGCTGGCGGTGTTTCTGTCGGTCCTTGTGGGGGCGATCGGTTGCAATACGGTGCAGGGCGTGGGAGAGGATATCGAATGGATCGGCGAAAAGGGGGCGGAGGTCTTCGAGTAAACGCCACCTCACGCATTGGCGCGGGATTGTGTCAGGTGCGGCGTTACGTCGTTTCTCCGATCTGGCTCGGTGCCGTACCCTCTTGCTCGCTCGCGACTTCGGCGTCTGCGGAGTCCGGGATGATGGGATCGAGTGCAACCGCATCCTGGCGCGCCGGACCCTTCCAATCCTGGATCTTGTCGATGATGGCGTAGCTTTCGATGATTTCCAGGAGGCTCAGCAGGAAACTCAAAGTGCTTTCGGCGCCCTGGTTGCCGTTGATGCCCCCGGCCATGAGCCCGTCGGAGCTGCCCTTGGTGCGGAAATCATACAGGGGGATACGCAGGTCGTTTGCCCCGAGGAACCAGTCGAAAGCCGTGCGCTGGAGTTTGAGAAACTTGGCGTCTTTGGTGACGTCATAGGCGGCCCGCAGCATCATGACCGTCCCGACGGTCTCAATCGGCTGCTGATCGAAGCTGGCGCGGGCCTTGTGTCGCTCGTACCATCCTTTGCATCCGACGAAGGTGAAATGGTCCCCATCGAACGTGTTTTCCAGCAGGAAGTCGGCCGTGCGCGTCGCGATCTCCACGTATTTTTCATTGCCCAGGGTCAATCCCGCCACGAAAAGGGCGTGGGGCAGCACGGCGTTGTCGTAGGTGAGAATGTCCTCGAACCAGTCCCAGTCGGCGAAGTGGTTCTCCCGGTGCTGCGCGACCAGGCCGTCGGCGGCCAATTCGAGCTCGCGCTTGATATCGCTGGCGCCCGGGAACTGCTTGAGATAGTCGCACAAGCCCAGGATGGCGTAGGCCATGCCGCGGGGATGCTGCTGCTGGATGTGTCCGACGGCCCGGTCGAAGCAGTCCTTGACCACGGACAAGTACGCCGGCGACGGCGAATGGGCCATGACGGACCCAAAAGCCCAGAGGACCCGCCCGAAGGCGTCGTTCATCGGCTCGTGCTCCCACCAGGTGCGGTCGAAATTCATGAAGTTTCGGATCGAGCCGTCGGGATTCTGGGCGTACATGATAAACGAAAGGTAAATGTCGAGCAGTCGCAGCGCCTGCGGATCGGGGTATTGAAAGTAATACTTGATCATGGCGATGACACCGCGGGCGTTGTCGTCGGTGCAGTAGCCGTGGAGGCGATTGGGAATGGTGAATTTGGCGTGCTGATACAAGCCCGTGTCGTCCGTGAGTTTGACGATGTGATCGAGGCAGGGCTCGGGGACCTCGATGCTGGACATGGTCGCGGCCGCGGTCAGCTCGCCGAGGCCGCCAATCTGAACGGGAAGGCCGACCTGGCTGAACAGATTCCAGTACGCCCGCCCGATCTTGGGCCAGGTTCTTGACCGGCCGTAATCGTACGCACGACGCCGCAAGGTGTAGAACGAGGAGTCGTTTCCGAGTATGTCGATGACTTCTGCCGCAAGCTGTTCGGAATCGCCAAATCGCACGAGCTTTCCGCGTCCGTCGGCAAGAAGCTCCTCGGCGGCCCAGTAAGGCGTCGAAACGACAGCTTTGCCCGTGCCCACGGCGAAGGCCAGGGTGCCGCTGGTCAACTGTTCCCGGCTCAGGTAGGGCGTAACGTAGACGTCGGCGGCGCAGAGAAAATTGTGCAGCTCCTCGTCATTCACGAACCGGTTGTGGAAGATGACGTGGTCCTGCAGGCCCAGATCCTTGACCGCCTGTTGGAGGCTGAATCGATACGATTCCCCCTCGTGCTGCAGGACCAGGGGGTGCGTCATCCCCAGCACGATATACATGACGGAAGGTTCGGCCGCGATAATCTGCGGCATGGCCCGCAGCATCCCCTCAATCCCCTTGTTCTTGTTGATCAGACCGAAGGTCAGAATCGTCCTTCTCCCTTCGAGCCCGAACTTGTGCTTGTAGTAGTTGCTGTCCACGAAGGGCAAATCCGGAATGCCGTGCGGGATGAGCTGGACTTTGTTTGTGGGGATTCCGTAAATGTCGCGGAGCATGGTAACGCCGCGCTCGTTCATGGTGACGACTTTTTCCGAGCATTCGCAGGCGTCCACCATGGCCTTGCGGAACGGTTCGGCCGGTTCGTCGAGGACTGTATGGAGGGTGGTGATTACGGGCGTCTTGAGGCGTTTGAGCAGCAGGCTCAGGTAGGAGCCGGCCTCTCCGCCGAAAAGACCGAATTCATGCTGAACCGAGACCAGGTCCACGTGGCTGAAGTTGATGTAGTCGGCGGCGCAGATGTAGTCGCTTCGGACGTTCTGGCGAATCTCAAATTTGACGGGATTTTCGTATTTGAGCCCGCCGTCCGAGCGCATGGTGACCACCAGTGGCTCGAAGTTGCCCTGGGCCGCGGCGCCTGTGTTTCGAATGAGATCGGCGGTGAAGGTGGCGATACCACATCTTCGGGGGGGGAACGTCGAAATAAAGACAACTCTTTTCTTGGCCTTTTTGACCATTCGTACCAATCCGTAGCGTTTTGCTCAGACAAACATCATAATATAGCGGCTTGCCTCGGTTGTCAAGCCGTTTGGTCGATTCGTTTGCCAATTTGCCAATTTCCCCTCCCTGTGCCGGGGGATATGGATTGCTTTTCATCTGAATAAAAGACGCAAATATAGGTTGCGTCCACTTGACATTTCTGGGATTATAACGTTTGAACTCCTGTATCCTTTGGGGTGTATCTGACGGGACGGCTGCGTGCGGCTGAACGAACGCTGCGTAATAGGCCTGTTCTATCGCATCGGCCGAGAAATTTTCTTATTTTCTCGGCACAGACTCTTAATGTGAACGTAGGGAAGTACGATAAGCAAGTAGGAATAGTAGGAGATGAGAACCGATGAAACTATCAACACGAACCCGCTACGGGATGCGAGCCGTCATCGAACTGGCTCAGCATGAGGAGAAACGTCCGCTTCAACTCAAGGTGATTGCCGAGAGGCAGGACATCTCGGTCAAGTACCTGGAGCAACTCATGAGTATGCTCCGTTCTTCCGGGCTGCTGCGGAGTATTCGCGGGGCCAAGGGCGGGTATATCCTGGCGCGTCCGCCGGAACAGATCAACCTCAGCGAGATCTTTCGCTGCCTGGAAGGATCGGTCACTACCGCCGAGTGCACCGAGAATAGCGACTACTGCGAGCGCTCCGCCGACTGCGTTGCCCGCGACGTTTGGATTGAGGTCGAAGCCGCCATTCAGAAAATCCTTCGCTCGATTACCTTGGCCGACATGGTCAAGAGAGCCAAGAAACACGCTGCGAGTCATAAGGCATAGGGGCGAAGATGTAGGAATCGGGAGGCAATCATGAGCGCGGTATTCGAGGACATTGCCGCTGCCGTGGGGTATACGCCGCTGGTGGCGATCAACAAGCTGGGTTCAGGGCGCGCGCGGATTTTGGCGAAACTGGAATCGAAAAACCCGTGTGGCAGCGTGAAAGACCGGATCGCCAAGTATATGATCGAAGCGGCGCAAGAAGCCGGACAGATCAAGCCGGACACCATGGTGGTTGAGCCCACCAGCGGAAACACGGGGATCGGCCTGGCATTCATTTGTGCGGCCAAAGATATTGCGCTGACCTTGACCATGCCCGAATCCATGAGCCTCGAACGACGCAAACTGCTCCAGGTTTTCGGAGCCAACCTCGTTCTGACGCCCGCATCGCGCGGGATGGCCGGTGCGGTCGAGAAGGCCGAGCAACTGGTGGCCGAGAATCCGAACGCGGTCATGCTGCAGCAGTTCAAGAATCCCGCGAATCCGCAGGCCCATCGGGAAACGACGGCCAAAGAGATCTGGGTCGATACAGACGGCAACGTGGACGTTCTCGTCGCTGGGGTGGGGACCGGCGGTACGCTGACCGGTTGCGGCGAGGTCCTCAAGGCCAAGAATCCGTCGTTGAAGGTGGTGGCGATCGAGCCGAAGGATTCGCCCGTTCTCGCCGGCGGCAAGCCGGGACCGCACAAGATACAGGGGATCGGCGCCGGTTTCATTCCCGACGTCCTCAACGTCGACCTTATTGATGAGATCGTTCCGGTCGCCAGTGAGGACGCCCTCGAAACGGCGCGACAGTTGGCCGCCAAAGAGGGGATTCTCTCGGGCATCAGCGGCGGGGCCAACGTTTGGGCGGCCGTTCACCTGTCGCAGCGCGCCGAAAACGAGGGCAAGACCATCGTTACGTTCATCTGCGACACAGGGGAACGGTACGTCTCGACGGAGTTGTACAGCAACTTTCCCGACCCCGAGGTCGCGGCGATGTAAGGACGTGTAGGCAGGGATGTTGCGAAAGAGACTGACAGACAAGAGACTGGAAAAGCTGGTTGGCGAGGTCACGGCGACCTACAAGGGCGATTCGGGCATCAACTTCATCGATGCGGCCAATTTGCCCGTCCGCGGCGAGATCGTGGAGATCCTGGACCTGATCTTCGAGGTGCTCTTCCCGGGCCATACGGGTAATAAAGCCGTGACGAAGTCGAATGTCCGCTATGTCCTGGGCGATCTCCTGAGCCAGATCTACGTGGCACTGGCCGATCAGGCCCGGCGGGCGTTTCAATACCAGTGTCGCATCAACAAGTGCAATCAGTGTGATTGCGAGACGATGGGCGCGACCGTCGCCGGCGAGTTGCTTGATGAGCTGCCGCGCATTCGCGGGTTGCTTAAAGGCGACGTGCAGGCGGCCTTTGACGGGGACCCGGCAGCCCAATCGTACGAAGAGATCGTTATGAGCTATCCGTGTATCATTGCCATCGCCACTTACCGGATCGCGCACGAGCTCTTTGTCCGGCAGGTTCCGTTGATTCCCCGAATCCTGTCCGAATGCGCCCATTCCCGCACCGGTATCGACATCCATCCCGGAGCCAGGATCGGCAAGAATTTCTTCGTCGATCACGGCACCGGCGTGGTGATCGGCGAGACCACGATCATCGGCGACAATGTAAAAGTCTACCAGGGCACGACCCTGGGCGCGATGAGCTTTCCCCGCGATGAAAGAGGCCGGATCATTAAGGGAGGCAAGCGCCACCCGACGATCGAAGACAACGTGACCATCTACGCCGAGGCCACCATTCTGGGGGATATCACCATCGGCAAGGGGGCCGTGGTCGGAGGCAACACCTGGATCAAGGAAGCGGTCCCGCCCGGTGTGACGGTGGCCAGCCCCAATCCCGACCTCGTCCTGCGCCCGCACAAGACGAAATCTCAGAAGAAACGATAAGCACCCCGGAGAATATTTTGGACGCGCGACTTGGCAACGACATTCAGAAACTCAAAGCACAACGCAACGCCGTGATCCTGGCGCACAACTATCAACCGGCGGAGATTCAGGATCTGGCGGATTTCTGCGGCGATTCTCTGGGGTTGAGCATCCAGGCCTCGGAAACGGACGCCGACGTGATCGTGTTCTGCGGCGTGCGTTTCATGGCCGAGACAGCCGCCATTCTCTCGCCACAGAAGAAAGTGCTCATGCCTGAGCCGACCGCCGGCTGTCCCATGGCCGACATGATCACCGCCGAGCAGTTGCGCCAAGCCAAAGAGCAGCATCCGGACGCCCTGGTGGTTTGCTACGTCAACAGCTCGGCCGAGGTCAAGGCCGAGAGTGACTACTGCTGCACCAGCTCCAACGCCGTGGCGGTCGTGCAGTCGCTGCCGCCGGAGAGGGAGATTCTCTTTGTGCCCGATCAGCACCTGGGTCGTTTCGTTGCCGAGCGGACCGGCCGCGACCTCATTTTCTGGCCCGGTTATTGCTCGACCCACGTCCTGATTAGCGAGGACGAGATCCGAAAGGCAAAAGAGCAATACCCCGACGCCGTCGTCATGGCTCATCCGGAATGCTCCGAGCCGGCGAAGGAGCTTGCCGATGCGCTGTTGAGCACGGGCCAGATGCTGGGTTACATCAAGGACAGCCCGGCCCGCCGGTTCATCGTCGCCACCGAAATTGGCATGATTCACCCCCTGAAGAAGGCCCGTCCCGACGCGGAATTCATCGCGCCGAGTCCACGCGGGGTTTGTCCCAACATGAAGAAGACCTCGGTGGAGAAGGTTGTCGCTTCGCTCGAGCAGATGCAGTACGAGATTGCCGTCCCGCAAGACGTCGCGGTCCGGGCGCGGACCGCGTTACAGCGCATGGTGGAGATCCTGCCGGCCAAGTGAACCGGTCCACCCGCAATGGGAACGTTGGGGGATACAAACATGACGACGGACAAGTTGCATCTGGAGACGTTGGCGCTGCACGCCGGGCAGACTCCTGACACGGATACCGGGAGCCGGGCGGTTCCCATCTACCAGACAACCAGCTATTGCTTCAAAGACACCGATCACGCCGCTCGGCTGTTTGCCTTACAGGAGTTCGGCAACATTTACACGCGGTTGATGAATCCGACGACCGATGTGCTGGAAAAGCGCCTGGCCGCGCTGGAGGGGGGTGTCGGGGCCTTGGCGTTGAGTTCGGGGCAATCGGCGATCTATACGGGCATTTTCAATATCTGCGGCGCCGGCGGTCACATCGTTTCGTCCAGCTCGCTGTACGGCGGAACGGTGACCCTCTTCCGGCAGACGTTCGCCAAGTTGGGTATCGACGTGACCTTCGTCGATCCGGGCAAGCCGGAGAATTTCGCCGCGGCGATCGGAGACAACACTCGATTGCTCTACATCGAGACCATCGGCAACCCGAAGAGCGATATCGTGCAGTACGACCGGATCGCCCAGATCGCCCACGAGCACGGGATGCCCGTGATTTGCGACAACACCGTGGCCACCCCCATGCTGTTTCGGCCGATCGAACACGGCATCGATATTGTCGTGCATAGCTGCACCAAGTTCATCGGCGGTCATGGCAACAGCATCGGCGGGGCGATCGTGGATTCCGGGCGATTCGACTGGACCAACGGCCGCTATCCCGAGCTCACCGAGCCCGACCCGAGCTACCACGGTGTCAAGTACGTCGAGAGCTTTGGCGAGTTGGCCTACATCATCAAGGCCCGAACCCAGTTTCTGCGGGATATGGGCAGTTGCATGTCCCCGTTCAACGCCTTCCTGTTCCTGCAGGGGCTGGAGACGATCCACCTGCGGATGCCCCGGCATTCGCAGAACGCCCTGCAACTGGCGCAGTGGCTGGAAAAACGCCCGGAGGTGAAATGGGTCAACTATCCGGGCCTCCCGTCGCATCCGGACCACGAGCGGGCGAAAGAGTATCTGCCGGACGGACAGGGCGCGATTCTCGGTTTCGGCATCGAGGGCGGCAAAGAGGCCGGCGTCAGGTTCGTCAATCGCGTCAAGCTCGCCAGCCATCTGGCCAATATCGGCGACAGCAAGACCCTGGTGATTCACCCGGCCAGCACGACGCATCAGCAATTGACCGAGCAGGAACAGCTTGCCGCCGGCGTAACCGGCGATTATATTCGGGTTTCGGTCGGAACCGAGCACATTGACGATATCATCGCCGATTTCGATCAAGCACTCGCCGGGAGTTTTAAGTTTTGAGTGTTAAGTTTTGAGTTAGTTGATGGCCGAAACAGATCATTCGACTGTGCATACGACTCAAAGAGGAGAAACACTTTGAGCTGGCTCGCCAACTCTTGCGAGCGGGAACCAGCGTGGGCGCCAATGTCGAGGAGACGCTTGCTGCATCCAGTAGAAAGGATTTCGGCGCGAAGATGTCTATCGCCTCCAAGGAGGCGCGAGAGGCTAATTATTGGCTAAGGTTCCTGGTCGATGCAGGCATATTGACCGGGCGAGTCGGGCGCGAGTTGCTTGACGCATTGGAGGAATTGGTGAAGATACTGACAAGCATTGTCAAGACCGTGAGAACACCGCCGGGGGTCTCGTTGAGCAGGGAAAGTTGCGAGGCCAAGGCACAAAGGTTGTAACTCAAAACTCAAAACTAAAAACTCAACACTTGGAACCAATCATGTGGGAATATACTGACAAAGTGCGTGATCATTTCTTCAATCCCCGCAATGTGGGGGAAATTGAGGATGCGGATGGCGTGGGGGAGGTCGGATCGCTGGCTTGCGGCGACGCGTTGAAGCTGATGTTCAAGCTCGACGAAGACGGTCGTATCGCGGAGGCCAAATTCAAGACGTTCGGCTGCGCCAGCGCGATCGCCACGTCGAGCGTGTTGACCGAGCTGATTAAGGGCAAGACGCTCGACGAGGCACTGAACGTGACGAACAAGGACATCGCCGACTATCTGGGCGGTCTGCCCGAGCAGAAGATGCATTGTTCCGTGATGGGACGCGAGGCGCTCGAGGCCGCAGTGGGAAACTACCGCACCGGCGGTCAGAAGAAGCGCGAGCTGGAAGGCCGAATCGTCTGCAACTGTTTTGGCGTCACCGAGCAAGAGATCGAACGCGTCGTGCGCGAGAACGACCTGACCACGGTCGAGCAGGTGACCAATTACTGCAAGGCCGGCGGCGGTTGTGGCGGTTGTCACGGCGAGATCGAGAAGATCATCACCCGGGTCCAGGGGGACAAGGTCAAGGAGCCGGCCGCACCGGCGCCGGCGAAAGACAAGAAGCTGACCAACATCCAGAAGATCCAGCTCGTCCAGCAGACCATCAACGAACAGATTCGCCCGGCCCTGCGGGCCCATGGCGGCAACATCGAGCTGATCGACGTGGAAGGGGACAAAGTCATTGTGGCGTTTCGCGGCATGTGCGCCCAGTGCAAGCTGGCCGAGTTCACCATGAAGGACGTGGTCGAGGCCAAGCTTCGGGAGTTTGTCTCGGAGAGCCTATACGTCGAAGAGGACAGCGATTCGGCCCAGGAAGAACACCAGCACAGGGAATAGACGATGAAGACGATTTATTTCGATAACAACGCGACGACGAAGGTGGCCGAGGAAGTGTTCGAGGCGATGCAGCCGTATCTCTGCAATCTGTACGGCAACCCCTCGAGCATGCACACCTTCGGCGGGCAGGTAGGCGTACAGATTCGTGAGGCTCGACAGCGTGTGGCCGATCTGCTGGGCTGCGATCCCGCCGAGGTCATCTTCACCAGTTGTGGGACCGAGAGCGACAGCACCGCCATTCATGGAACGCTGGCGGCGGTGCCCCACAAGCACACGATCATCACGAGTCGCGTCGAGCACCCGGCGGTTCTGGCCGTCTGCCGCGAGCTGGAAAGCCACGGCTACACGGTGATTGAGCTGGGCGTGGACAAGCAGGGTCGGCTCGACCTGGACGAGCTGGAGCACCGCCTCGACGACGACGTGGCTCTCGTGACGATCATGTCGGCCAACAACGAAACCGGTGTGATCTTCCCCGTCGAAGAGGTCGCCGAGAGGGTGACCGACCGGGGGATCGTTTTCCACACCGACGCCGTTCAGATCGTGGGGAAGGTCCCGCTGAACCTCTCGGAGAGCCGCATCAATCTGCTGAGCCTGTCCGGCCACAAGCTGCACGCGCCCAAGGGGGTCGGGGTCCTCTACGTCAAGAAGGGCACGCGGGTCAGCCCGTGGCTGGTCGGTGGTCATCAGGAGAGCGGCCGCCGCGCGGGCACCGAGAACGTGCCGGGCATCGTCGCGCTGGGCAAGGCCTGTGAGATGGCCGCCGAGAACATGGACGATGAGAACACGCGGGTCAAGGCGCTGCGTGACAAGCTGCAGCGCGGGATTCTGGAAAGCTGCCCGGACAGCCGCGTCAACGGCGACACCGAACACCGGCTTCCCAACACCACCAACATCAGCTTCGAGTACATTGAGGGCGAAGCGATTCTGCTGCTCCTGGACCGGCATGGCATCTGCGCCAGCAGCGGTTCGGCCTGTACCTCCGGCTCGCTCGAGCCCTCTCACGTTCTTCGCGCGATGGGCGTGCCCTTTACCGCCGCCCACGGGTCGATCCGCTTTAGCCTCAGCCGCTACAACACCGAAGAAGAGGTGGATTTCACCATCGAAAAAATGCCCGAAATCATCACCCGCCTCCGCGAGCTCTCCCCCTTCGTCACTACCTAGACCGCAGCGAAGGCGGCGGTGAGTGCCACCGGGTGATGGCGAGGACATTGGTGTGCGAGATTTTTTTCTGGCGCGACGTTAGTCTATTGTTTACAGTGACTTATGGCCAATGGTGGCCGTGGAGATAAGTCAATGGACAACACGAAGGTTACTGC
>Ga0272441_10003422_pt1 | contig 30201 bp, 24 predicted proteins | sample SSMProp6N_FD_193582 | JGI IMG/M metagenome (GOLD analysis project Ga0272441, IMG submission 193582) | Marine sediment archaeal communities from Little Sippewissett salt marsh, Falmouth, MA, United States - SSM-Prop-6N | ecosystem: Environmental > Aquatic > Marine > Wetlands > Sediment ... | reverse complement strand
AAGAGAGGGCTAATTGTCCCGTCTAAAAATAAATACTAAATACCCGATACTATTTACCATATACTATTCTATTCCCGTAGGACAGGCGTCTCGCCTGTCTATTTTGTTGCTTGGAAATGGGGACAGGCTACTTTTTTGATTTTTAAAAAGTTGCCTGTCCCCATTTCTCTGATCATCAAATATTTTTATGAAATCTTTGGTTTTTATTTTTCTTTTACTCACATTTATTGCCCATACTATAACTATACGCTATTTCCAATCTACCGGTCTAAAAACTAAAAACTATTAACTAAAAACTTCAGAATCAATAGATTAATAATTTTATTTTCTTGCTTTTAAAATTAATAAGTGGTAGAATTACCAAGTGAATAAATAAATTGTGGAGAGGATGTCTTATGCCCATTACAAAATCTTTTAAAAAGAGTGTAAAGACTTCTGAAAAAAGTCATTTAAGAAATATGTCTATTAAGTCAAAAGTTAAAAGTAGCATTAAAAAATTTGAGGCTGTTTTAACTGAGAAAAAAAGTGATGAAATCGGAAAAATGTTTGTTGAAACCATATCCGTTTTAGACAATTCAGCAAGTAAAGGTGTTATTTCAAAAAATACCGTATCCCGGAATAAGGCAAGATTGGCTAAAAAAGTCAACGAGCTGGGAATTGCAATTCCTAAAAAAGAAGCAGTCGCTAAAAAAGTAACTAAAAAAACTGAAAAAAAAGCTATGCCTAAAATAAAAGAGGAACCGGTAAAAGAAGTTAAAGTAAAGACTAAAAAAGATGAAGTAAAGCCAGAAGTCAAACCAAAAGAAGTAAAAGAAGTAAAGAAAGAAGTAAAAGAAGTAAAGAAAGAAGTTAAACCAAAAGCAGAAAAAGCAGAAAAAGAAACAAAATAATATATTGTAATTATTAAATTGTATGTTATTGATATGAGGACCGGTAAATATCGGTCCTTTTTTGTTAAGATATAAATAATGACAACTTTTATGCAAGGCGTAAAAGTTGTCATTATTTTTTTATTACTGTTGTCATTACAGGTAATAACTCTCGATAGTGTTTTTATGATATGTTATAATATGCTCAAGATAAAAGAGCAAAAAATACCCATGTACTTTGATAATAAATAATTTATATCATAAGATATTTAGAAACATACTAACATCATTAATATTAAGGAACGTCTAGTTGCCCGGAGTAATTGAATTAAAAATAAATAAATTACAAAAGAAGAAGAATGATTGAATGATTCAGAAATATAGTATTGAATCATTGAAAAAAATGGAGAGTTGAACCATTTGGAAACAAAACATAAAATAATAAAATATGCAGGCATTGTTATTGTGGCTACCGTATTTTGCAGAATTCTTGGTTTGGGTCGCGAAATTGTTATTTCCAACCGTTTCGGAGCTGGAATTGAAACAGATGCATTTTTTGTTGCTTTTATGATTCCTAATTTATTGAGAGTATTTTTAGGTGAAGGTGCTTTAAACACTGCATTTATTCCTATCTTTGCCGAATATCAACACGCTAAAGATAAAGAAAAAGCAGAATATTTCGCAAATAATGTATTAAATATATTAATGGTTTTGTTATTTGCTGTTATTTTTATTGGTATTTCGGCAGCTCCGTTAATTATTAAGATCATCGCAGTGGGATTTAAAGCAAATCCTTACAAATTTGACCTGGCAGTAAATTTGACCAGAATGATGTTCCCATATATTGGATTCGTCGCTATTGCAGCCTTGTTTATGGGAATTTTAAATTCTTATGAACACTTTTTAATCCCGGCTATTTCTCCGGCAATGCTGAATATTTCAATCATTATTTTTGCAATATTGTTAAGCGCAAAATATGGAATATACAGTCTGGTTGCAGGTGTGGTTTTGGGAGGAATCGGACAGTTTACAATTCAAATTCCGGTGTTGAGGAATAAAGGCTTAAGATATAAGTTCATCATTAACCTGAAGGATGAAGGAATCAGGAAATTTCTGAGATTGTTATTACCTGCGTTATTGGGGTTGACCATCACCCAGATAAATATTGTTGTTGATAGAATCATTGCATCACAATTGACTGATGGAAGCATTTCGGCCTTGTATTATGCAAATAGATTGGTACAGTTTCCTTTAGGTGCCTTTGGAATTGCCATATCGACTGCAATATTCCCTACTTTATCTAAATTTGCTGCATCGGATAAAATTGATGAATTAAAAAAAAGCTTAATATTTGGATTAAAAATGATGTTGGTGATAACCATTCCTTCTGCAGTTGGATTGATCGTATTGAGAGAAAGTATCGTTCAATTGATTTATGAACATGGTGCATTTGCTAAAATATCGTCAATGATGACCGCCGATGCACTTTTGTATTATTCAATAGGTCTTTTTGCATTTACCAGTGTGAAATTGACTACCATGGCATATTATGCCTTGAAGGATTCAAAGAGTCCGGTGAAAATCGGTGCATTCATCGTAATCATAAATGTAGTTCTTGATTTGATTTTAGTAAAGTATTTGGCTCACTCAGGACTAGCCCTGGCCACATCAATTTCGGCAATATTTAATATGGTATGGTTGATGGTAATATTGCAGAAAAAAATTGGCAGTTTACAAATATTAAAAAATATATATTATATTTTGAAAATCATTTTTTCCGCTATCCTATTAGGCATTGCATGCTACTTGATTAACCAATATTTCGAGGGCATTTTGGGGATAGGCAATAAAACCGGTCAATTATTACAAGTAATAGCTTCAATTTTTGGGGGAAGTGTAGTATATTTATTAAGTTGTTATTTTTTGGGGATTAAAGAAATTATAAAAATAAAAAATATAAAGAAAATAATGTTAGGGAAAAAGTAAAATGAACAATAATGAAAATATCAGGAATTTTTCAATCATTGCACACATTGACCATGGGAAATCAACCATTGCTGATCGACTACTTGAATATACCGGGACAATTTCAGCTCGTGAGAAGAAAGACCAGATACTCGACGATATGGAATTGGAAAGAGAAAAAGGAATTACCATTAAATCAAAAGCTGTCAGATTAGAATATCAGGCAAAGAATAAACAAAAATATATTTTGAATTTAATTGATACACCGGGACATGTGGATTTTTCTTATGAAGTATCCAGAAGCCTCACTGCATGTGAAGGGGCTTTACTGATTGTAGATGGTTCACAGGGAGTACAGGCCCAAACACTGGCCAATGTTTATTTAGCCATCAGAAACAAATTAAGAATAATTCCAGTGATAAATAAAATTGATCTAATAACCTCAAATCCTGAAGAAGTCGCAAAAGAAATACTGGCAATATCCGATTTAGAAATTAAGAAAGAAGAAATCATTCTGGCAAGCGCAAAAGAGAATATTGGAACAATGGACATATTGGAAGCAATTGTAAAAAAGGTTCCGCCACCTTCGGGTAAAATAGACTCACCTTTAAAAGCACTCATATTTGATTCTGTTTATAATTCTTATAAAGGGACCATAGTTTATGTAAGAATAGTCGAAGGTTCCATCCATGTAAACAGCAGTATTATTACCATGTCTAATCAAAAAGAATACGAAGTAAATGAAGTTGGCATTTTTCACCCGAAGATGAAAGCAATGAATAAATTGAGCGCAGGTGAGGTTGGATATATCATAGCTGGTTTTAAAGATGTCAAAGATGTGAGTATCGGTGACACAATCACCAACCTGAAGAGACCTGCCCAGAAAAGTCTACCCGGATATAAAAAGGTAACTCCGTTGGTATTTTGTAGCATCTATCCGGTAGATAACAATGAATATGGTAATTTAAAGATGGCTTTGGAAAAATTAAAATTGAATGATTCTTCTCTGTTTACAGAACCGGAATCTTCACAGGCACTGGGCTTTGGTTTCAGATGCGGTTTTTTAGGGCTTCTGCATCTTGAGATCATTCAGGAACGGCTTGAAAGGGAATACGATATCAATCTAATTGCCACTACCCCCAGCGTTATGTACAGGGTTACAACGATTAAGGGTGAAATATTGAATATCAGCAACCCAGCTTCTTTTCCGACAAAAATGGAAATATCAAAAATTGAAGAACCTTTTGTAAATCTGACTATCATCACTCCGAGTAAGTATATCGGAGGCATTATGGAATTGATTCAGGAAAGAAGGGGTCAATTTAAAAATATGGAGTACCTGGATGAAAAAAGGGCAAAATTGGATTACCAGATTCCCCTAAGTGAAATTATACTTGATTTTTACGATAGATTAAAATCAAAAAGCAGTGGCTATGCATCCCTGGATTACGAGATGTGCGGTTACATGATATCTGATTTATTAAAAGTTGAGATCATGGTAAATAAAAATGTTGTAGATGCCTTATCTTTTGTCATTCACAGTGATAAAGCCTATGCACGTTCGAGGAAAATTGTGGAAAAGTTAAAGGAAGTTATTCCCAGGCAATTATACGAAGTCCCGATTCAAGCGACGATTGAAAGTAGAATCATTGCCAGGGAAACAATAAAAGCCCTGAAAAAAGATGTTATTGCAAAATGCTATGGTGGGGATATTACCAGAAAAAGAAAATTGTTAGAAAAGCAAAAAGCCGGGAAGAAGCGGATGAAAAAATTAGGGAAAGTTGAAATTCCCCAGGAAGCATTCTTAGGAATATTAAAATTAGAATAGGTGAATGCAATGAATCCCGGATTATATGTACACATACCATTTTGTCGTTCAAAATGCTACTACTGTGATTTTAACAGCTATCCCTTGAATAGTAAATATTCGATTGATGAATATATCAATGCTTTGTATAAAGAGATAGATATCCATGTAAATCCTAATAAAAGCTATTCTTTAAAATCAATCTATTTTGGGGGAGGAACCCCCACCATTCTTACGGGGCTAGCTATCAGTCATTTACTGCTTTATATTAAAAAAAGATTCAAAATTGACGAAAATGCCGAAATTACGATAGAAGCAAATCCAGGAACTATTCAGCGGGAAAAAATGCAAATTATGTATCAGTCAGGCTATAACCGGATAAGCCTGGGAGGACAAACCTTCAATGACAGTCTTCTGAAAAATATCGGAAGAATTCATTCTTCGGCTGAAATATCTGCTTCATTTAAGCTGGCAAGAGAAATAGGTTTTAATAATATAAACCTGGATATCATTTATGCTTTACCTGGACAATCCAAGGATGAGTTAAAAAATGATTTATTCAGAACCGTTGAATTGAATCCTGAACATATATCATTATATGGGTTAACAATAGCTGAAGGAACAAGGTTTTATGATGACCGCAAAAAGGGACTGTTAAAATTACCGACTGAAGAGATTGAAGCTGAGATGTTTGCATGGGCAATCAGTTATCTTGAATCGAAAAAGTATGAACATTATGAAATATCCAATTTCGCACAGAGGGGAAAGCGTTCGGTGCATAACCAGATTTATTGGGATAATTTACCCTATATAGGAATTGGTGCTGGCGCGTTTTCCTATCTAAATGGTTATAGGTACGGTAATTTAAAAGATCCTTTGGCTTATATTCAATCTTTAAATAAGGGAGTACTACCTATTGAACAGGGAGAGAGACTATCCAGGGAGAAAATGATGAGTGAATCCGTCATTTTATGGCTTAGAACCAGAGATGGAGTTAATTTCAATAAATTTATGCAAAGATTTAAAGTTGATTTTCATAATATATTTGGTACACAGGTTGAAGAAATGAGAGAAAATGGTCTTTTGGAAGAAGATGAATGTTGTTGTCATTTAAGCAGAAAAGGAGTCTTTCTGGCTAATAGGGTTTTTGAGGAATTTATCATTCTGTAATATATAAATAAAAGAATCTTTACATCTTCAATATGAATAAAATTATAGCAGATACCATCAGAAAAAATATTTTTCAAGACATCTTGACAAATAACAACCATAGTGATATCTTATTTAAGGAAATTAGCACTCTCATAGCGAGAGTGCTAAAAGAGGCAAAATAAAATGGAATTAAGCGAAAGAAAGAAATCTATATTATCAGCGGTTGTTCATCGTTACATTACCACTGCTGAGCCGGTAAGCTCAAGTACGCTTGCGCATGAATATGAACTGGATATTAGCCCTGCAACTATTAGAAATGAATTATCACTTTTGGAACAATGCGGATATTTAAATCATCCACATACTTCGGCAGGAAGAGTTCCTACTGATAAGGGATATCGTTTTTATGTTGACCACCTCATGCAGAAAAGCATTTTGAATAATGCGGAAAAAAGATTAATCGTAAATATTTATAGGAAAAATCGTGAATTGGAAAAAGTCATGAAAAGTACATCTCAGTTACTTTCCAAATTAACGAATAATATTGGAGTAGTTATCGGTCCGGTTATTTATAACAATCATGTGCAGCATGTTCAGTTTGTAAGTATAGGAAACCATAAAATATTAGCCATCATTGTTACTGACACAGGAATGGTTTATCAAAAGGTCATCAGTATTTCGGGAGACATTGACCGTGAAAACCTGAATTATCTTTCCAATTATATTAATGGTGAATTGGAAAAAAATGATGTAAATTTGATAGACCTCAATGCAATGTTAATTGAAGAACTAGAGAAAATAATCTATTTTCAAAAGAGATTTAAGTATATCCACCGTTTTCTGGAAGAATGTTTCGATTTTCAATTTCAGGAAAATAAGGTCTACCTGAATGGAAGAGCAAATATTATGAAAAAGCCGGAATTCAGAAAAATGGATACTCTTGATTATATTTTTTCTTTTATTGAAGAAGAGAACATTCTACTTAAAATATTAAAAAATGAATTGGATTCAGTGAGGACAAATATCACCATAGGAACAGAGAATAAACAAAGAGAGATTCAAAATTGCAGTTTGATTACCAGTAAATATAATATTAAAGGAAGACCTGCCGGTGCGGTGATGATATTGGGACCTACCAGGATGGACTATCCAAGAATGATTTCTATCGCTGAATACATATCCGATAAATTAAGCGAAATACTATCAGATTTTTAGAATAAACACTATCCGGGGGAGCGAGATGATTAATAAAAAAAAGGAAAAAGAAACCACTGGTAAATTTAATAAATCGGTTGAAAAAAAACACACACTTATAAAAAAAGAAGATTTGATAAAAAATATCAAGGAAAAAGAAAAGTTGATTTTAGACTTGGAAAAAAAATTGCAGGAAGCTAATGAAAACTCCAAAAAAAACGGGGAATATTACAAGGAATCATTAGAAAAGATATTACGGCTTCAGGCTGAATTCGATAATTATAAAAAACGTCAGGAAAAGAAGCAGATGGAATTCGTTGAATATGCTAACTGGGGCCTTCTGAATAATCTCCTGGCAGTGGTAGATAACCTTGAAAGAGCATTGGAATCGACAAAATCTGAAAAACATGTGAAACCAATACATGATGGTTTAAAAAATGTACTGAAAGATTTTTATAATGTACTCAACAAGGAAGGGGTAAAACCGATTGAATCAGTTAAACAAAAATTTGATCCTTCCAAACATGAAGCTGTTATGCGTGAAGAGACAGATAAACATTCAGAAGATATTGTAACTGAAGAATTCCGGAAAGGATATTTCTTTAAATCTAAAGTTCTGAGACCTGCAATGGTAAAAGTTGCCGTTGCTTCAAAGAAAAAAACGAATTGAACTAATCTAAAATGTAAAAAATTTAATGACATTATAGGAGGAAATAGAAATGGGAAAAATAATAGGAATAGACCTTGGAACAACTAATTCGGTCGTTGCTGCCATGGAAGGCGGAAAACCAACCATCATTGAAAATGCAGAAGGCGGAAGAACTACTCCGTCTATCGTTGCTTTTACAAAAAAAGGTGAAAGATTGGTAGGATTATTGGCTAAAAGACAGGCGATAACCAATCCGGAAAATACTATATCTTCAGTAAAGAGATTGATCGGTAGAAGATATAATGATGAAGAAGTACAAAGAGCAAAGAAATTTTTACCCTTTAAATTATCTACCGGTGAACATACCGATGTTAAGATAGAAGCAAATGGTAAAAAATATAGTGCACAGGAAATATCTGCCATGATATTACAGAAATTAAAACAATCAGCAGAAGATCACCTGGGCGAAAAGGTAACTGATGTTGTTATTACGGTTCCGGCTTATTTCAATGATAACCAGAGAGAAGCTACTAAAAATGCCGGAAAAATCGCCGGAATGAATGTATTGAGAATATTAAATGAACCGACTGCAGCTGCACTTGCATATGGCTTAGAAAAGAAAAAAGATGAAAAAGTAGCCGTATTTGACCTTGGTGGCGGAACTTTTGATATTTCTATCCTGGAAATAGGTAAAGAAGGCGTATATGAAGTCAAATCAACCAATGGAAATACCTTCCTTGGTGGTGATGATTTTGATCTTAGGATTATCGACTGGTTGGTAGATGGATTTAAAAAAGAAAATGGCATTGATTTAAAAAATGATCAAATGGCTTTGCAAAGATTAAAAGAAGCCGCTGAAAAGGCAAAATGTGAGTTGTCGACATCGTTGGAAACCGATATCAATTTGCCGTTTGTCACTGCTGACGCGAGCGGACCTAAGCATTTAAATGTGAAGCTGTCACGTTCAAAATTGGAACAATTGACTTCTGATTTGATTGAAGACACGATTGAACCATGTTTAAAAGCCTTAAGGGATGCGAAGTTAAAAGCTGAAGATATTGATGAAGTTATTCTTGTGGGTGGGCAGACAAGAATGCCCAAAGTTCAGGATACTGTTAAAAATATCTTTAACAAGGAAGCCAATAAAGGTGTAAATCCTGACGAAGTAGTTGCAATTGGTGCTGCAATCCAGGCAGGTATATTAAAAGGTGATGTAAAAGATGTTCTTTTACTTGATGTAACTCCATTATCCCTGGGAATAGAAACTTTAGGTGGTGTAGCTACCCGTCTAATTGACCGGAACACAACAATACCGACATCAAAAAGCCAGATATTCTCAACAGCTGCCGATAATCAAAATGCAGTAGACATCAATATCTTACAGGGTGAGAGGTCTATGTCGAAAGATAATACCAGTCTTGGAAAATTCCAGCTGGTTGGAATTCCACCTGCTCCAAGAGGGGTACCTCAAATCGAAGTAACCTTTGATATTGATGCCAGCGGAATATTAAATGTAAAAGCTAAAGATCTTGGTACGAGCAAAGAGCAAAAAATTACCATTACCGCTTCTACCGGATTGAGCGATGAAGAAATCGAGAAAAAAGTAAAAGAATCTGAAAGATATGCTGAAGAAGATAAGAAAATAAAAGAGAAAATTGAACAGAAAAACAAAGCAGACAACTTAATCTATTCAGTTGAAAAAACTATGAAGGATTCCGGAGATAAACTTACTGATGCTGAAAAGAGCAACGTAGAAGAAGATATTAAGAATCTTAGGAAAGCCGTAGAAGAAGATAACCTGGAAAATATTAAGTCAGGAATTGAAAAATTAACCACCTCTTCACATAAGCTGGCAGAAGAAATATATAAAAAGACAGCAGCTGAACAGAACAAACAGCAAGGTCAGGCACAAGACACGCCGGAGGCAGAACCCAAGAAAGAACCTGAAAAAGAAGGGGAAGAAAAAGTTGTCGATGCAGATTTTGAAGTAGAAAAAGATGATGAAAAATAGAATAATAAGCATAAAATATCTACTAAGTTAATGGTTCGCATCAAAATATAAGAATTGGAAGTAATATTAAGAACAGCATCATTTTTACTACTAAGATAGTCTGATGTTGTTCTTAATATTTAAATTTGTTTAACAATAAAGTAAAAAATAAAAATATCATATAAATTATTTGATAAAATGTCACTTGGAAAATGTTATGATTTGTATAGCGAAAGTGAATGAATAAAAATCACTCACTTGAAAATTATAATTTATAAGAGTAATATTATAATTTAAACAAAAGAACCACTAATACTAATTGAGTTGAATCATTTTTAACTAAATATTGAATGATTGGAACAACCATAATAAATAAGGATTTTTATATACTGTATTAATTATTTTAATTAAGAATGATTGGGATTTTCTTTTGTGATAATACACTAAGTTTAAACACTATTTACTATTGATAAAATTAAAGGGGAAAAATAGTTGGCAAATAAAGATTATTACGGAACATTAGGAGTTGAAAAAAATGCTTCACAGGATGAAATAAAAAAAGCTTATCGAACATTAGCATTAAAATACCATCCTGATAGGAATTCTTCGAATAAAGAAGCAGAAAGTAAATTTAAAGAAATAAATGAAGCATACCAGGTTCTGAGCGATTCGGAAAAAAGAGCCAGATACGATCAGTATGGTTCTGCTGATGGTATTGGCGGTTTTAATTTTCGTGATTTTCAGGGAAGAGGCGGTGCTGAATTTGGTAATTTTGGAGATTTTAGTGATATTTTTGACTCTTTTTTTGGTTCAAGAACCGGAAGGCAACAAGGTGGAACCAGAGCGCATAAAGGTGCAAATTTAAGATACAATTTAAAGGTTAGTTTTCATGATGCTGCTTTTGGACAGGAAACAAAGATTGAAATACCTACATGGGAAACCTGCTCTAAATGCAAGGGAAATGGAGCTGAGCCGGGAACACCCATAGAGACTTGTCCAAATTGTAAAGGAACAGGAGAGATAAGAAATACCCAAAATACTTTGTTTGGTCAATTTGTTAATGTTCAGACTTGCCCAAGATGTGGTGGAGAAGGAAAGGTCATCAAAGAACCCTGCAAACAATGTAAGGGTACTGGTAAGATCAAAAAAAATAAATTTGTTAAAGTAAAAATTCCGGCAGGAGTTGAAACAGGCCATCGGCTGAGAATTTCCGGAATGGGAGAACCCGGTGAAAAGGGAGGTCCATCAGGAGATTTATATATTATCATTTATGTAGAATCTCATAATACATTCAGTAGGGAGGGTATCAACATTCATTGTACCCAATCTATTAGTTTTGTAAAAGCTGCTTTAGGGGGAGATATAAGCGTGCCAACCCTGGAAAAAAATATTAGCATGAAAATTCCTTCCGGTACACAGTCAAATACTGTTTTCAGGCTGAAAGGTAAAGGGGTGTTTAAACTTGGAACGAAACACCGTGGAGACGAATTTGTAAAAATTATTGTTCAGACTCCAAAAAAAATGAATCAGAAACAGAAAGAATTATTGTATGAGTTTGCCAAGATTGACGGGGAAGATGTAGGAAGAATCGGTGAAAAAGGATTTTTTGATAAAGTAAAGGATGCCTTTGCATAAATAATTGTATTAAAAAGAAAGGAATTTTCGCCAAGCATGTCACTTTTTTTTGTTTTGCCTGAAAATGTTGATGAAGTAAAAAGTATAATTACCATATCAGGAGAAGAGGCAAGACATATTGCAAAATCTTTAAGGCATAAAGAAAATGATGAGATTTTCATTGCTGACGGGATTAGAAATAAATACCATGTCCGTATAAAGAAAATTACAAATAATTCAATCATCTGTGAGATTATAGATAAAAATAAAGGACCATTAAAGCATTCTTCTTTAAAAATAACATTGGCACAAGCAATATTAAAGAAAAATAAAATGGATTTTGTGATTCAAAAAGCGACTGAACTTGGTATCCATGATATTATCCCATTTACTTCTTCCAGAACCATTCCAATCATCGGAAAGAATAACATTGAAAAAAAGAGGGAAAGATGGCAAAAGATTGCTTATGAAGCTAGTAAGCAATCAGAGAGAATGCATATTCCTAAAATTCATACCATCATTTCATTGAATGATCTGTTAAAACAAAGTAATCATTATGATTTATCAATTGTTTTTTGGGAAAAAGAGAACAGCCTGAATTTAAAAGAATTACTTCAAAGAGAAACTAATCACAATAAGATTGTTTATTTCATCGGTCCAGAAGGTGGTTTTTCAAAAGATGAAATAGATAAAGCAGAAAAGGAAAACGCATTACCGGTGAGCATGGGAAAAACCATCATAAAGAGTGAAACTGCATCTATTTTTGCCATATCCGTTTTTAACTATCATTATTTTACTAAATAATATTCCGGAGGAAAGAATATCAAAGTCGCATTTAAAACCCTGGGCTGCAAAGTCAATCAATATGAAACCGAAACCATGATGTGCCTATGCATTGAAAAAGGGTACGAAATAGTTAACTTTAATGAAACAGCAGATACTTACATTATTAATACCTGTACGGTTACCGGAGAAGCTGAAAGAAAATCAAAGCAGATGGTGAGAAAAGCAATAAAAAAGAACCATCTCGCTAAGGTAATCGTCACCGGATGTTCTGCTCAGTCATGTAGTGAAGAACTAAGAAATATTAGTGGCATTACCGCTATATTAGGGAATACAGAAAAAAAAGATGTTCTTAAATGCCTGGAAAAAAATGAGATAAAATATCCCTATATAGAAATTAATCCCATAAAAGATCTTAAAGGATATGATACACTTTCAAATACCTATATCAAAAAACATATTCGTTCACTGATTAAAATACAGGATGGATGTAATAATTTTTGTTCTTATTGCAAGGTGCCCTATGTACGCGGACCGGAAAGAAGCCGGAAACCAGCAGAAATAATTAAGGAAATTCAAATTCTGGAAGAAAAAGGAATAAAAGAGATTGTTTTGTTGGGAATCAATCTCGGTACCTATCAACATGATTTTGAAAATAAAGAGAGAAAACTTCCTCAATTGATCCAACTGATTGAAAAAAATTGTAAGCATATCAGGAGAATACGATTAAGCTCTATTGAAATCAATCACATAGGGAATGATTTAATCGAAATGTTCCATACATCTCAAAAAATATGCCAGCATTTGCACATCCCACTTCAAAGCGGTGATGATAAAATATTGAAATTGATGAATAGGCCCTACAATACTTCTTTTTTTAAAGATACCGTAGATAAAGTTCGTAGTGCTGTACCCGGTATCGCCATTACTACCGATATTATGGTAGGATTTCCGGGAGAAGATAATTTTTCTATGGAAAAAGCTTATAGTTTTCTAAAAAAAGTTAATTTTTCAAAACTACATGTTTTTCCATATTCAGAAAGAAAGGAATGCCTTTCCCAAATGCTGCCTGATAAGGTAGACAGTTTAAATAAAAAAGAAAGAAGAAACCGTTTATTGGATTTATCAAAAGAATTAAATTCAAAATATATGACAGAAAATCTAAAAAATAAAAAATATATTATCATTGAATCAGTAAAACGCGATTTAAATGAAAAAACAGCTTTTGGAATAACAGATAACTATATTCCGGTAAAAGTAGACGATTTCAGGGGCGAAAAAGGTGATATGGTCAAAGTAAAATTGATTGATATTGAAAAGGAGCATATGTTGGGAAAAATATTGCAATAACAAATATGGTATGATATAATTCAATTATTGAATATTGGGAATTTCTCCTGAAAAGAGTGGTATTTAAACCACTCTTTTGTTTTATAATTTATTGAACCAGAAAAACAGGTGGAGAGTAAGATGAATAGAAATTTAATTAATATTTTAGATGAACTGGAAAAAGAGAAAGGAATATCCAAAGATATTCTAATTAACGCTATTGAGTCAGCATTATCTTCGGCTTATAAAAAGAATTATGGTTCCAATGCTGGAAATCTTGAGATAAAGATGTCTAAAGAGACCGGAGAGATAAAAGTATATTATCGTAAATTAATCGTAAAAGATGGAAATACATCGTTATCTGAAATATCGATAAAAGATGTTAAAGAAACCGGACTAAATGAATATAAACTTGGAGATGAAATTCTGATTCAGACCGAGAAAAAGGATTTTGGAAGAATTGCCGCACAGACAGCAAAACAGGTTATTGTCCAGAAACTGAGAGAGGCTGAGAGGAATGTTATCTATGATAAATATATTGACAAAGAAAGAGATATTGTTACAGGAACCATACAGAGAGTTGAGCATAATAATATTATCATTGATCTTGGAAAAACAGAAGCATTGTTATTGTCAAACGAACAGATAAGAAATGAGGATTATTATAAGGGTAAGCGTATCAAAATTTATGTTATAGAAGTAAGAAAAACATCGAAAGGTCCAAAAATATACGTTTCACGCACGCATCCTGAATTGTTGAAGCGACTCTTCGAATTGGAGGTCCCGGAAATCCACGAAGGATTGGTTGAGATTAAATCCATTGCCAGAGAAGCAGGAAAAAGAACAAAAGTTGCAGTATATTCCAAAGATGAAAGAATTGATCCGGTAGGGGCATGTATAGGTGACAGAGGTGCAAGGATTAAATCTATTTTATTTGAGTTAAATAATGAAAAGATTGATATTATAAAATGGAGTAGTGATGATAAATTATTTATATCAAATTCATTAAGCCCGGCAAAAGTTTTGTTTGTTAATTTGTATGAAGATAAAAAAACTGCCATGGTTGTTGTACCGGACCAGCAGCTTTCATTGGCTATAGGCAAAGAAGGACAAAATGCCAGATTAGCAGCTAAACTAACCGGATGGAAAGTGGATATTAAAAGTCAATCACAATTCGAAATAGATGCCGGTGTCATAAAAGCAGGAGAGAATGATTCTCAAAGGAATAAGGAAGATGAAGTTAAAGAAGATAAAACCAAAAATGGAGAAAGTGAATCTACAGATTAAAGACCGATAAAATCATTAAATATAAAAATAATTTTAATAGATAGACAGGAAATGGATCATGAATAAAAAGATGAAAGTTCCAATACGAACTTGTATCGGATGTAATACCAGAAAACCCAAAAAAGAAATGATAAGAATAGTTATTAATTCACTTGGAAACTGTGAAATCGATCCTTCCGGAAAAAAATCTGGCAGAGGTTTTTATATCTGCTATAATATTGCTTGTGTAAAGCTTGCAGATAAAGATAAAAAATTCGTTAGATATATGGATACTGAAGAATCAAAGATATTAATTGAACAAATATTAGAAAAGATAAAAAACACAAATAGATAAATAAAAAATACTACAGTGGAATCCATGATTTCATTGTATAGCATTTATTGTTTTTTCAAGAATCGTTGGAGGTAATGGATATGAAAATGAGAGTATACGAACTAGCCGAAAATTTAAAAATACCGACAAAAGAATTAATTAACTTTTTAAAAAAAGAAGGAATTAACGTAAAAAATCATATGAGCACCCTGGACAAAGATACAATTGAATTAATTCGGGAAACAGTAGATTTTGAAAAGAAAAAGAGTAAAGGTAAAAAAAGAAAGACAGCAAAAAAACTTCATATCAATAAAATGCTAAGTTTGAAAGAATTGGCAATACAGTTAAATGTTCCATTACTTGAGATAATGCAAAAAATTATTAAATTTGAAAAAGCAAGCTCTATTGAAAAAGAAATTCCAATGGATATTTTGGAAACTATCGCCGGAGAATATGGTTACAATATCGAATATACCGATAAGTTGAAAGAAAAAAAGAATCTCCTCGAAAAACAAAAAAAACAAAAATTAATTAATAAATCTCCTGTAATCACTATTATTGGGCATGTTGACCACGGTAAAACAACTTTGTTGGATGCTATCAGAAAATCAGATGTTACTAAAAACGAAGCGGGAGGAATTACCCAAAAAATAGGCGCATATCAAGTGGAAATTAAAGGTAAAAAAATAGTTTTTCTTGATACTCCCGGACATGAAGCATTTACAACCATGAGGGCTCGAGGAGTTCAGGCAACTGATATAGCTGTACTGGTAGTTGCTGCAGATGACGGAGTGATGCCTCAAACTGTAGAAGCCATTAACCATTCCAAAGCTGCAAATGTTCCGGTAATAGTAGCAATCAATAAAATAGATAAACCCAATGCCAATATTGAAAAAGTCAAAAAAGAACTCTCCAATTATGAACTAGTTTCAGAGGAATGGGGTGGAGATACGTTGATGGTTGAAGTTTCAGCGATTCAAAAAAAGGGCATAAAAGAGCTTCTGGAATCGATTATTCTGCAGGCTGAGATTATGGAGTTAAAGGCAAATCCAAATATTCCTGCCAAAGGTATCATTATAGAAACCAATTTAGATAAGCAGAGAGGTATTATGGGTTCGGTATTAATCCAGGAAGGCAAATTAAAAATTGGAAATCATTTTATTTCAGGTTTATCACAGGGAAAAGTAAGATGTTTAATTGATGATAAGGGAAAAAATATAAAAGAAGCCGGTCCGGCTACTCCTGTTGAGATTACCGGTTTTTCGAAAATGCCGAATGCCGGAGATATTTTTCAAGTTGTTCCGGATGAAAAATTTGCCAAGCTTATTATAAGCGAAAGAGAAGATGAAAATAGATTAAAATCTGACCAAGCACAATCAAAGGTATCGTTTGATAATCTGTTTATGGAGATGAAACAGGGCAAACTTGACCAATTAAAGATTATTTTAAAAACAGATTCACAGGGCTCCCTGGATGCTCTGAAGGAAACTATCAAAAAATTAGCCAATGAAAATGAAAAAATAAATGAAGTAGTGGAGATTGAAATCATCCATTCGGGTGTAGGTAATGTTACAGAAACCGATGTTATGCTTGCATCTGCATCAAATGCAATCATTATTGGTTTTAATATTCGGCCGGATGCAAGCACTCAGCGTTTTGCTAAAGACGAAAAAGTAGAAATCAGATTATATAGAATTATCTATGATATGATTGATGAACTGGAAGCATCATTGACAGGATTTCTGAAACCTAAGATCGAAGAAGTAGTTACCGGACAGGCAGAAGTGAGAGAACTTTTCCGGATTCCTAAAATTGGAGTAATTGCCGGAAGTTATGTATTAAATGGAAAGATTTCTAAAAATGATGAAGTCAGAGTTATTAGAGATGGAAAAATAATTTATGAAGGAAATGTTGCTTCATTGAAAAGATTTAAAGAAGATGCAAAAGAAGTAAATACAGGTTTTGAATGCGGAATTGGTGTTGAAAAATTCAATGACATCAAAATAAAAGATATTCTCGAATTTTATGCTCTAAAAGAAGTAAAATCAACATTAAAATAATAAAAATGAAGGTAAACTTATCATGTCAACAAGCAATCGATGTGAACACTTGCAAAAAGTACTGAAAAGGCTGACCAATGATATTATATACAAAAAAGTCAATGATCCGAGGATAAACTTTGTAACCATTACCCGGGTGAAGTTATCCTCCAATCTGGCAAACGCAAAAATCTATATTACCATATTCAATGACAAGGAAAACGTCAGAAAATGTTTAAAGGGTCTGAGAAATGCTACAAGTTTTATAAGGCATGAATTAGGAAAGGATTTGGAACTTAGGCGCGCGCCTGAAATTGAATTTTTAGTCGATAAGGAAATGCTACAACAATATAGAATTTTAGAAATTACAAAACAGATAAAAGAAGACAGTAAGAAAAAAGATGAAATAGATGAAGATGACAAAGAATAAAGTATTTGATGAAATAATTTTAAAAATAAAAGAAAATAAAAATATTTGTATTATTTCTCATATCCATCCTGACGGAGATGCAATTGGTTCTGAGTTGGCATTTTACCATTTTCTAAAGAAATATAAAAAAAATGTCATCATCCTAAATCACGATAAATTGCCTGAAAATTACAATTTTCTTCCGGGTAGCGAAGCTTGTAAAAAGATGAAAGATACTGACCGGAAAATTATTGAACAGGTTGATTTATTCATTCTATTGGATTGCAGTAATCTGGATAGAATCGGAGAAACAACATTATTTTTAAAATCGTGTGATATTATAAATATCGACCATCATTGCAGCAATGATTCTTACGGCACAATCAATTATATTGATCCAACGGCATCCTCTACCGGTGAAATTATTTTTAACTTTATTAACTATGCAAATCCGGAGATGATGACCAAAGATATTGCTGAATGTCTATTTACTGCCATTATTACAGATACAGGGGCATTTCGATATGAGAATACCAGCGAAAAAACATTTGAAGTAACTTCAAGATTAATCTCGACAGGAATCAAATCACACATTATCTCACAGAATATTTACAACAGAAAATCATTTAAAGAGTTAAAGCTACTAGGATTTGCTCTTTCCACACTGGAAACGGATAAGAACAATATGGTTAGCTGGGTGACGATTCAGCAAGATATGCTTAAAAAAACAAACACCTCAGAAGAAAACACAGAAGGCATTATTGAGATGGTGACGACCATAAAAAACTGTGAGATATTTTTGTTATTCAGGGAAACATTAAACGATTCGGTAAAAGTCAGTTTAAGGTCAAAAGGTCATTTTAATGTGAATTTATTTGCATTGAAATATGGTGGTGGTGGTCATCCAAACGCTGCGGGTTGTATTATAAAAGGAAAACTTCCGGACGTTAAAAATTCATTGATCCCTGATCTGTTAAATGAGATATCTGTAAAAGACTAAATAAAGTGAATTAATATAAATAAATGCATATAGACGGAATTATAAATGTTTTAAAGCCAAAAGGCATCAGTTCTTTCAGAGCTGTCAATGAAATTAAAAAAATAACAGGCATTAAAAAAGCAGGACACACCGGAACCCTCGACCCCAATGCTTCGGGTATATTGCTGATATGTTTAGGTTATGCAACAAAGATATCCCGGTATATCATGGATTTCAAAAAATGTTATACAGGTGAAATGATCCTGGGAATAGAAACTGATAGCCAGGATTCTGAAGGAAAAATCACCGGAAAGAAAAAAGTAGATCATAAGATAAATGGTGATAGAATTTGCACTATTTTCAAAAAATATATCGGTACCATTCAACAGACCCCACCAATGTTCTCTGCAGCATATCACCAGGGTAAAAGGCTGTATAAACTTGCACGGAATGGTGTGCAGGTAGAGAGAATACCCAAAAATATTACAATATTTAAATTGTCTCTACTTCAATTTATTCCATTAGAAAATCCAATTGTAAGATTTGAAGTTGAATGTTCGAAGGGTACCTATGTGCGAACTTTATGCGCAGAAATAGGAAAAGACCTTTTGTGCGGTGCATATATGTCTGAGCTAACCAGAACAAAGGTTGGGAAATACGATATCTCAGAATCAATGTCAATTGAAGATTTAAGAAATGATAAAAATTTATTAATAAAAAAAATCATCAACATTGATGAAGTACTATGTCATTTTGGCGAGATACAAATAAAGAGGGGAATTGAAGAAAAGGTAATGCACGGCGGGTTTGTTGGTGAATTGGAAATGAAACAATGTGTGATTTCTAAAGAAGCAGATTATAAGCACCTGGTAAAGGTAAAAGATGAAACAGGGAAATTACTTTCAATTGCCGAACGTGTAGAAAATGAAGATCATGAAATTATTTATAAACCTATCAGGGTATTTTGTCAGAGTGACCATTAAATAGAAAATATTATTTATCTTTGGCTTTTAAATGTTCCTGGTATATTCCTTTATTTTGCAGTAAAAAAATAAAAAAGATTTATTACTCGGGAGTCGGCAATCATATGCAAACAATAAGAGACATCAATGAAATTCAATTAATTGAAAAAAAACGATATATTGCTTTAGGTGTTTTTGATGGAATACACCTTGGTCATAAAAAACTAATTGAAAATGCAGTCAGCAGTGCAAAAATAAATGGTGGTCTGAGCATGGTTATGACTTTTGAACCACATCCTGATCGAATTATATTTCCGGAAAAACGCCATCTACATATCACAACAATGGAAGAAAAAAAAGAGATTATCAAAGCTATAGGTGTTGATATTCTATTTATTTTAAAATTCGGACCATGGATAAAGAATATGCAACCGGAAGTATTCATTCGTAGAATACTAAAAGAAAAATTAAAAGCTAAAGAAATATTTGTCGGTTTTAATTATAAGTTTGGATTTAAAGGAAAGGGAAATATCGATTTTTTAAAGAATTATGAAAATCATTACCATTATAAGACGCATGTCATTGAACCTAAAATAATTGATGGTAACATTGTCAGCAGTACCTTGATTAAAAAATTCATAGAAAAGGGTGATATAGAGAGAGCCGAAATTTATTTAGGCCATAACTATACAATATCCGGAAAAGTTGTTCCCGGAAAAAATATTGGAACAAGAATCATGAGAATACCTACGGCAAATATCTCTATCCCCGGAGAAAAAATCATTCCTCCTAATGGTGTATACCTTGTAAGTGCTAAATTGGGAAGTAACAAATATTATGGATTGATGAATATCGGTTACAGGCCTACTTTTAAAGGAGAAGAAAAGAGTGTAGAGGTTCATATTTTTAATTTTGAAATGGATATTTACGAAAAAGATTTGACTTGTATTATTATGAAAAGAATTAGAGATGAAATAAATTTTGATAGCCCAATTGAATTACGAGATCAAATCATTAGGGATATAAATCTTGCCAGAAAGATAATTACAGGGAAAGATAGATTAGTTAGTGAATAGTGAATAGAAAGATGCGGGATGGAAATGTGGCAAATACTGATTAGACAGTTTGCTGGTTCGCTAGTTAGCTGGTTAAAAAAAGTCGTTAGTTAAAATGTGGGTTGAACCGCTCGTCCGGTCGGCCAGTCCACCGGTCTGCCGATCTGAAAACTAAATACCAAATACTATATACTATACACTATCCTATTCCCGTAGGACAGGCGTCTCGCCTGTCTATTTGGTGAGCTTGGGATTTCCGCGCTTTCTTCGAAAGCTCGCAATGACAGAAGCAGAGTTACCTACAGATTTATTTTTGTCTTAACTATATACTAAATAATATATACCATATACTTATAAGGGCTTGGGATTGCTTCATTTCCTTTGGAAATTCACAATGACAGATCAGTAGTCAGTATATAGCATGTAGTATATAGTATATAGTCCGGAGAAGATGTGAGCGATAATTGTGAAGAACTAGCGTTTAGCGTGGAGCGGATAGGAATATATGCGGGTGGAATTGCGGGTTAAACAATTCGGTCTGAAAACTAAATACCAAATACCATATACTATATACTATATACTATCATATTCCCGTAGGACAGGCGTCTCGCCTGTCTATTTAATGTAATGAAAAGCCGAAAACTGAAATCTTATATCAATAAAAAATTATAAAATAATTAAAAAAATGATAATATTTCTTCCAATTATTTATGAAATAGACTATAATAAATAATTGGAATGCTATGCATAAAAGTTGAAGGTAAACACGCTTTGTGTTAAAATATATAAGCACAATATTGATTAAAATTAACTGATGATAAAAGGAGAGAACATCATGGTTTCAATAAAAGAAAACAAAGAGGAGTATATTAAAGAATACCAGCATCATGCAAATGATACAGGTTCCTCGGAAGTACAGGTAGCTCTACTTACCAAAAGAATTAATGAGCTTACGGAACATCTTATTATAAATAAAAAGGATTTCCATTCAAAACAGGGATTACTAAAAATGGTTGGAAAAAGAAGAAGATTATTAAATTATCTTAAAGATAATGATATTGAAAAATATCGAGGATTGTTAAAGTCGTTGAATTTACGTAAATAAATATTGATCGATATTTTTCAAAAAAAAGGAGAAAAATAAATTTTATATGCACAATAAATATATCGAAATTGACTTACTTGGAAAAAAAATAAAAATAGAAACTGGTAAAATGGCAAAACAAGCAGCAGGTTCAGTGGTGGTTTCATGCGGAGAAACGACCGTTCTTGCAACTGTTGCTTCTTCAAATACCCCCAGGGAGGGAATTGATTTCTTTCCTTTATTGGTGGATTATGAGGAAAAGTTTTATGCTGCTGGTAAAATTCCCGGAGGATTTTTCAAACGGGAAGGAAAGCCTAGCAACAATGCTGTTCTTACGTCAAGACTAATAGATCGTCCGCTTAGACCTTTGTTTCCTAAAGAATATAGAAATGACGTGCAAGTCATAACTACTACTCTTTCTTACGATCAAAAAAATATGCCAGATACGCTTGCACTTATTGGTGCATCAACAGCACTATGGATTTCAGATATTCCTTTTGAAAATCCTGTTGGAGCAGTTCGAATAGGACTGATAGAAGGGAAGTATGTGGTTAATCCTACTTTAGAAGAATTGGAAGAAAGTAAAATGGATCTTATCATTGCAGGACCTAAAGACTCGATTGTGATGATGGAAGGTGAAGCAAAGGAATTATCTGAAGAACAAATTTTGGAAGCGACTGAAATAGCACAAGAAGCTATTAATATATTGATAAAAGGACAGGAAGATTTACTTCAATTATTGGGTAAAACCAGAAAAGTATTTACCATTGATGAAAAGAATAAGGAAGCAAAAGAAAAATATTATCAGGATATCAAAAAATATTTTGAGTCAAATATTTGTGATGTTATATGCATAGCTGATAAAAAAGAAAGAGAAGACGCTTCAAATCTATTGATTAGTAATATATCTGAAAAATTAAAAATTGAAGAGGAAGAAAAATCAATATTTAAAGAAGTTTTTGAAAGAATATACAAGGAATTATTCCGTCAGCTTATTTTAAAAGAAAAGAAAAGATCAGACGGTAGAAAAATTGATGAAGTCAGACCAATCACTTGTGAAGTTGGAATTATTCCACGGGTTCATGGTAGCGCTTTATTTACCAGGGGACAAACACAATCACTGGCCATTACTACCCTGGGTTCAATCAAAGATAGGCAGTTTATTGATACTTTACAGGAAGAATCTTCACAAAGATTTTATTTGCATTATAATTTCCCGCCTTTTAGTGTTGGTGAAGTCAGACCAAGAAGAGGGCAGTCACGTAGGGAAATTGGACATGGCTCACTGGCAGAAAAAGCATTGAAAGCGGTCATACCTACTGAAGAAAAATTTCCTTATACCATCAGATTGGTATCAGAGATATTAGAATCAAATGGTTCTTCATCTATGGCATCTGTCTGCGGAGGAAGTCTTTCTTTGATGGATGCAGGTGTTATGATAGAAAGACCGGTAGCCGGTGTAGCGATGGGTTTGATTAAAGAAGGTGAAAATTTCGAAATTCTCACTGATATTCTTGGATTGGAAGACCATTACGGAGATATGGATTTTAAAGCTACTGGAACCAGCGAAGGAATAACAGCCATACAAATGGATTTAAAAATTGGTGGTATCTCCAATACCATCTTAAAGGAAATATTACAGCGTTCGAAAATTGCGAGAGTACATATCCTTGGAATCATGAACGATGTATTAGATAAACCAAAAAAAGATTTATCCGAACATGCACCAAAGATTACAATTATAAAAATAGATCCGACCAAGATAGGCAGCGTTATTGGACCAGGCGGAAAAAATATTAAAAAAATAATCGAAATTACCGGTGCTTCTGTTGATATAAAAGAAGATGGTGAAATATTTATTTCTTCAAGTGAGAATAAATCTGTAAAAGAAGCCGTCAAAATGATTGAAAGTATAGCAAAAGAAGCCAAAGTTGGTGAGATGTACAAAGGCAAAGTAACAAGAACAACTAATTTTGGAGCATTTGTTGAAATACTTCCTGGAAAAGAAGGATTAGTTCATATATCCAAGCTATCACCAAGAAGAATAGCAAAAGTAGAAGACGTTGTAAAGACAAATGATGATATTTTGGTAAAGGTTATTAAAATCGATCATCAGGGAAGAATAGATTTAAGAAAAATCAGTGAAGAAGAATATAATTCTAAAGAGAACGGAAATGATGTCGATGAAAATAATCATGAAGAAAAATATGACTAATGATTAGTTAATGGGATTAAATGCAATAAATGACGAAAAACCAAGAAGTAGAAATAAAAATAGAAAAAGTTGAAGGAACTAATGACTTACCCATTCCAGTTTCTGCCAGTAAATATTCTTCCGGGGTTGACCTATTTTCTGCAGAAGAACATGAAATTTCACTTAAGCCTAATGAAATAAAATTAGTATCTACCGGTATAAAAATAGATATTCCCAAAGGTTATGAGGGACAGGTAAGGCCTAGAAGTGGTTTGGCCGTTAAACACGGTATCACTGTCCTTAATAGTCCGGGTACAATTGATTCAGATTATCGGGGGATTGTAAAAATAATACTTATAAATTTAGGCGATAAAGAATTTTCGATTCAGAGGGGAGATAGAATTGCACAATTAGTGATTCAAAAAATATATTTCCCCTGCTTTAAAATAGTTCAATCTTTAAATACTACCAAAAGGGGAGAAGGTGGTTTTGGGCATAGTGGAATAAAAAAATTAGATTAATAACCATGATATTGATTGATAATGGAGGAGTATATGACCATTGAATTATTCTATGGTTTAATTGGTGGACTTGGATTGTTTCTCTATGGTATGCAATTGCTAAGTGACGGATTGCAAAAAATTGCAGGGGAAAAAATCCAAAAAACCATGGAATTTTTAACCAACAAACCTTTAATGGGAGTCGCAACCGGAACTTTGATCACTTCCATTATTCAGAGTAGTAGTGCTACTGGTGTAATAACAGTTGGATTAGTTAATGCAGGATTGTTAAATTTGAAACAAGCGGTGAGTGTTATTGCAGGAGCTAGTATTGGTACTACTATTACCGCACAGATTGTTTCCTTTCGCCTTGAGGAATATGCACTTCCCGCAATTGGTATAGGTTTTTTTATCTACCTCGTATCTAAAAGAAAAAATTATAAATATTTAGGTCAAATATTATTGGGTTTTGGGATATTGTTTTTAGGCCTATTTACCATGTCGAATGCGGTTAGTCCGTTAAGAAACTATGCCCCATTTCTTAATTTATTAACCAGTATATCAAGTAACTTTTTTTTAGGGGTTCTTGTTGCCACAATCTTTACTGCAATTATTCAAAGTAGTAGTGCTACAATCGCTATCATCATTGCCATGTCCATTCAGGGCATTATTGATTTGGATACAGCCATACCCTTAATGTTCGGAAGTAATATTGGGACTTGCGTTACCGTATTAATTGCAAGCATAGGAGGCTCAATTACCGGAAAAAGAGTAGCTCTTGCTCAATTGGTTTTTAAAGCTTTGGGAGTGTTGTTTTTTTCATTCTTTGTATCTCAATTCACTCAGTTAGCTACATTGACTTCAATAAGCATACCCAGGCAGATTGCAAATGCGCATACCATGTTCAACATAATTGATACTATCATTTTGCTTCCTTTATTGAATGTCTTTGTACAAATGATAATAAAATTACTACCCGGCGAAGAGATAGTAATAAAAAAAGGCCCAATATATTTAAATAAAGAAATTATAAATACCCCATCCATCGCTTTAAGTCAAGCCAAAAAAGAACTCATAAGAATGGGTGAAATGGTTCAGAGCATGCTGGATGATGTCATCATATCCTTTATTGAAAATGATATAGGAAAACTCAAAAATCTTTATTTAAAAGAAGGTGTTGTAAATACCCTGGAAAAAGAAATTACAAAATTCCTCGTATTGGTATCTCAAAAATCTCTAAATGTAAATCAGTCAGAAAAATTATCGGATTTTTTAAATATTGTCAATGATATTGAAAGAGTAGGAGATCATGCCGAAAATATGGCAGAATTGACAGAGGAGAAAATTAATGAAAAATTACCCTTTAGTGAAAAAGCTATTGGAGAAATAAAAGATATGTTTTCAAAAGTGCAACTTTCTTTAAATAATTCAATTTCCGCTTTAAGTGCGGGAAACATAAATTTAGCCAAAAAAGTTGTTTTAAAGGAAAACGAAATTGATCTTATAGAAAAACAACTTCGTAATCATCATATTGAAAGGTTAAATAAGAGAATTTGCTATCCGGAATCCGGAGTTATATTTCTTGACATAATAAGTAATTTAGAGAGAATAGGAGATCATGCAAACAATATAAGTTTAATGGTCATAGATGAAATTTCAAAAAGATAGGAATATATATGGCATTAATATTATTAGGATTAGTACAGGGATTATCAGAATTTTTCCCTATTAGCAGTTCTGGTCATCTTGTCATTTTAAAGACATTACTGGGGGTCAATCTTCCAGGTTCCGCATTCGAAGCATTTCTGCATTTTGCGACTATCCTGGCTGTGATATTTTTATTTTTTAAGGAAATTAAAGAGATTTTTCTTTCATTTTTTGTCAGCTTAAAAGAATTGAGCCGTGGTAAAAGAATGAAAAATATTTTTAAGGACCACCCTTATGCTAAATTCGCCTGGTTTTTAATGATAAGCACAGTTCCGGGCGCAATTATCGGATATACTCTAAACGATTTTTTTGAGGCTTTATTTGAAAAACCAATTACAACATCCATTATGTTGTCAGTAACCGGATTGATTATATGGTTAGGAAACAGGAGATATAAGGGAGGTAATAAATATATTGAGCGAATCAATGGCTTGGATGCTTTATTTATAGGTTTTGCCCAGTCTATTGCGATTATTCCGGGAATATCCCGTTCAGGTATGACTGTTTTGGCTTGTTTAAAAAAAGATTTTGAAAGGGAGTTTGCAGCAAAGTATTCATTTATCCTGTCGGTTCCTATTATTTTAGGCGCAACGGTATTTAAAGTAAAAGAAATATTTTTTCTTGATATACCCTTTTACTTAATGGTATTATCAGGTATAACTGCTTTCGTTTCCAGTTATGGTGCGATGAGAGTATTTATAGGGATTTTAAAAAAAGATAAAATAGTTTATTTTTCATATTATCTTTGGCTGGTTTCTGCCGTGACTTTTTTTACATTAATGATTCACAGGGGCTGATAAAGTGATAAAAAGAAAAAATATGCATCATAAAAAAACAGTAGGGATCATACTGATTGTATTTTCCATGATATATGTTATTTCTTTTATTTTCGTGGAAAATATGGGAATTTTCGGAGAAGTAATTATCGAAAAAACCAGTCAGCTATTAGGAATCGGTTCTTACATATTGCCGATATTATTGATACTATTCGGCTTAATTCTTGTTTTAAATATAAAGACCAATTCTCCCTATCGTAAAATATTTGCTCTAAGTATTATCTATATTATTTTTCTAACTTTTATTCACCTTAAGCTGCTTTTGCTTAATAATGTCTTTTACCTATCAATATCAGGTAAAGGTGGAGGAATCATTGGCTATCATCTTTCAAAATCTCTTTTTGGTTATTTTGGGCTGACAGGCGCCTATCTTGTCCTTATATCACTCAGCATGATTTCTGCCTTATTTCTATCAGAATCTTCCTATTTTGACATGTTTAAGATGATTGTTGCAGAAGCAAAAATAGCAAAAATCCAAGCACAGGGATTATTCAAAAAAAGAACCAAGAGGGAAATTGTAAAAGATAAACCGGATATTGTTTTCCATGATGAAAAAGTCACAAGAGATGAAAAAGTAAAACCATCCCGATACAGTAAGAAAAATGAAACAGTGAAAAAGCAGGAACAAATAGATTTTGATAATGTTAAGAAACAACCAAAGGAGCTAAAATATGAAATACCGCCTTTATCATTGCTTTCACGGGGTAACGATTATAGCGGGTCAAGTTCTAAATCAAGAATAAACATTGAACAAAATATAAAAACTCTTGAGGAAACCTTTAAAAATTTTGGAATTAATGCAAAAGTGACCGGAGTTACCAGGGGTCCTAGTGTTACACAGTATGAAATACAGCCTGCACCTGGAGTAAAGATATCCAAAATTACTAATCTAAGCAATGATATTGCACTTTCTTTTGCAGTTGCATCAGTTAGAATCGAGGCTCCTATTCCCGGAAAAAATGCGATTGGAATCGAAGTGCCTAATTTAAAAAGGGCAAAGGTGTACCTTAAAGAGATATTGGAAAGTAATAAATTAAAGGAAAACCATTTTCATCTACCTCTTGCTTTAGGACTAAATATAAGTGGTCAACCGATTATTTCAGATTTATCAGAACTACCGCATCTGCTAATAGCTGGTGCAACCGGTTCAGGAAAAAGTGTATGCATCAATATTATAATCTTAAGCATTCTCTATGCTTTGACTCCTGATCAGGTGAAATTTATTATGGTAGATCCCAAAAGAGTGGAACTAAATGTTTATAGTGGCATCCCTCACCTTGCCATGCCTATCATCACTGATAAAAATCAGGCAACAAAAGTTCTCAATTGGGCAATCAGCGAAATGGAAAGAAGGTTTAAAACTTTTGCTGAAGCCGGAGTTAGAAATATTGCCGGCTACAACGAATACGTTAAAAATATTAAAAATGATTTCAAGCCATTGCCTCATATTATTCTTATCATCGATGAGCTCGCTGATTTGATGCTGTCATCTCCGGTAAAAGTTGAAGAATCCTTATGCCGACTGGCACAAATGACCAGGGCAACAGGGATTCATTTAATCATTGCCACTCAGCGTCCATCGGTTGATATTATCACCGGTTCAATCAAGGTCAATTTCCCTTCAAGGATTGCTTTTGCAGTTTCTACCCAAGTTGATTCCCGAACCATACTGGATGTTAACGGAGCAGAAAAGCTGTTAGGAAATGGTGATATGCTCTTTTCTCCGGTGGGTGCTCCAAAACCAATTCGTGCTCAAGGTGCCTATGTTAATGAAAAAGAAATAAGAAAAGTCGTTAACTTTTTAAAGGAAAATGCTTTTTCTGGTGAAGAAGAAAGTAATTCACTGAATATGGAATCAATTCAAACTACAATGATAGATTTGGATGCTGAGAAAGAAGAGGAAGAAGAAGTAGACGAATTATTTAAAGAGGCTGTTTCAGTCATCATTAATAACCACCAAGCTTCAATTTCCATATTGCAGAGGAAATTAAGAATCGGGTATACCCGAGCCGCCAGACTGATAGATTTAATGGAAGATAAAGGAATTGTTGGACCCTATGACGGTAGAAATCCTAGAAAAATAATGATATCTAACGATGAATATATTTCGGAATTTGAAAACTAAATAGAATCCAAACCATTTTTTGCAAAAATATCAAAAAATTTCCATAATTAGAAGGAATGAGATTGCCATGTATTGTATTAATATAAGTAGTATTATGATGATAACTCACGTGCATTTAAATAATACATTTGGGGGTGATAAATGATCTAATCGGGCGTAATTTCTTTAGAATCATTTTAAATTATTTTAGTATAAGGAGATTTAGATAATGAAAAAAAATATCATATTGGTAATCGTGTTTTCAATGATTTTAAGCTTATGTTTTTCCCCATTGATTTTTGCCGCCGAAGAACTTAAAGTTGGTTTGGTATTTGATATTGGTGGAAAAGGAGATAAATCATTTAACGATTCTGCTTCCAGAGGTTTAGCATGGGCGGCAGATGAATTTACAATTAAGCGTATAGAATTAGAACCGGGGGTAGATGCAGATAGGGAAGTGAATCTGAGAAATTTAGCTAGCATAGGTTATGATCTAATCATTGGAGTAGGATTTTTATTTACTGATGCCATAGTTACCGTGGCTGATGAGTTCCCTGATACTAAGTTTGCCATTGTTGATGGTTTTATCCCTGATAAGCCTAATGTAATGTCTCTATTGTTCCCAGAGCCTCAGGGTTCTTTCCTTGTAGGTATGATTGCCGGATTAAAAGCAAAGGAAGATGGAAAAGATACAGTTGGTTTTGTCGGCGGTATGGAAATTGCCTTGATTAAAGGGTTTGAAGCGGGATATATAGCAGGAGTAGAATATGTATATCCTGAATGTAATATATTATCCGCATATGCAGGAGATACCCCTCAGGCTTTTGCAGATCCGGTAAAAGGAAAAGAATTAGCTCTTTCACAGTATGATAACGGTGCCTGGGTTGTCTACCATGCCTCTGGATTAACCGGTGCAGGTGTCTTTGAAGCGGCTAAAGAAAGAAAGAGATATGTCATCGGCGTTGATTCCAACCAGAATTACCTGGGATTTATCGAGGAAACCGGAGAAAGTTATGGTTTAACCAGCATGTTAAAGCAAGTTGACGTTGCAGTATATCTTGCCATAAAAGCAGCGACTGAAGGAACCTTTAAAGGCGGTATTGAAATGTTTGGTTTAGATAGATACGCTACCATTGGAGATGTAACATACTCCGGAGTTGGTTATGCTCTCGATAAATATAATGAAGATCTTATATCTGCAGAAATGATAGCTCAACTTGATGAAGCAAAGGAAAAAATTCTAAGCGGAGAAATTGTTGTCCCCACCGAATAACTAGATGATATATTTTAACATTTATATGGAGGTATTTATTATTACATAATACCTCCATATAACTTTATAATTAAAATACAAACCTCTAAAGGGAGGATTAAATCATT
>Ga0272441_10003421_pt1 | contig 30202 bp, 19 predicted proteins | sample SSMProp6N_FD_193582 | JGI IMG/M metagenome (GOLD analysis project Ga0272441, IMG submission 193582) | Marine sediment archaeal communities from Little Sippewissett salt marsh, Falmouth, MA, United States - SSM-Prop-6N | ecosystem: Environmental > Aquatic > Marine > Wetlands > Sediment ... | reverse complement strand
CTAACGTAGTACCAGTTCCCAAATTAGTAACACCTGTAATTGCAACATCAGTAATATTTTCAATATCACTAATTCTGGTATCTGTTGCACCAGTATACGCATTAAAATCAGTAATATTCAACTTAGTTGCAGTTAAACCCGTAACATCGTCTTCTATGTCTGTAATTCTAGTATCTGTTGCACCAGTATAACTATTAAAATCTGTAATATTCAACTTAGTTGCAGTATCACCAGTAATTCCAGTTAAAACATTCCACAAATCAACTTGATTTGAAAGTGTACCAGTTATATTACCCCAAACTGCTGTGGTATCACCTGTTGGTGAATATATTGTAATTTCATTTCCATTCTTAAATACTTGAGTATTACCACTACTAACAAAAGTATATGTTGTTAATCCCGTAAGTTCTGGTATTGTATATCCACCATCCTGTAAATTACCATCTGCGGTAAATACTGCAATATTATCTGTTGCACCAGTAACAACATCAATTTTTGTTTCTGTTATACCTGTTAATTCACCATATGTAACTAAATCAGTACTTATTGGTGGTGATGTAATGCTTTGCTCATACGCTAAAATTATTTCTTCAATATTTGGCACTACATTAGCACCAACTACTCGCCACAAATATAGTGGTTGTATTTCGGGTATAATAAAATCAGTGTAAAGTGATGCTTCATTAACCCCAGGATTATTTGTTGCACTCTCTCTTAGTATTGTTGTTGCAAACGTTGTTCCTGTACTATAAATTAAATATCTAAATTCCATAATTAATTAGTTTTATCATTATTTTATTTTTTTTCAACTCTAATCCATGATGAATTTGCTTTGGTTAATACACTTCCAGCATCACCAATTCTAAATGCAATTAATTCTATATAATCACCAACATTTAATTGAACCAAATACTTGGGCATTATATTTGTACTATTCTCATTATTAACATTAACACTTGTTGATGTACTAGCCATCGGTGTTATATCAACAATACCATTTTTTCTAATAATTGTTCCAATATTTTTTGTCCCACTTGTTTGATTAACTAAATTCAAAATATATGATATTTCATATATTGCAGTTGCTTGTATATAAATACGAGAACCACCACTATAAAATAATGAAGTTCCACTAAATTCTTGTGTTGTCCAATTTATCTGTGTTGAAATAATTGTATTAACTTCTGTATTACCAATAGTATCTTTTAATTGAAGTGCTGAATTTACTGTACCACCAGTTACGCTAATTGTATTACCAACTATACTAATACCCGTACCTGCAATTAATTTATCTTGTTTTGCTTGAAGCAATAGTAATGTTGCACCTGTATACGAATTAATTTCTGTTTTATTATAATAATTTGATGGTAATGTAGTACCAGTGAAACTATTAAACACAATTTTATTTAAATAAGTATTTGGTGCTGTAGTACCTGTATAATCAGCAAATGCCAATAAATTTACTTTTGTTTCTAAATCAGTTAAGTATGCAATAGTACCATCAGAATCCTGTACTTTTAATTTTCTAAAATTATTAGTACTAAGTCCAGATGTAACAAAAGTAATTCCCTTACTATTATCAACATTATCATATATTTGAAAATTATCCGATTTGAAGAAGTCTGGTGTGTCACCTAAAAATCTCCACACAGTACCAGTACTAAAATAAAACCCTGATGGTTTTCTATTTAAAACGTATGTACCACTTCCGCTTCGAACCACATATATTTTACCTGTATTACTACCAGCAGAAGGTAATTCAGAAAAAGTATTAACTTGTGGATATGTACTACCAGTAGTAGGTGTAGTACCACCACTACCATTAAAATCACCATTAAATAAATATACATTACCAGTTAATAAATCAATTGTAAAGGTTGCCATTAAAAATACTTTTAATAATAAATACTAAAATAAAACAATTTGATACATTGATTTAAAATAAAAAAGGGGGTGAAAATACCCCCAATAAAAACGTAGTTTAAATTATTCTACTTATAATCATATGATAATCTATCATCCCAAACAAAATTAAAATCTTGACTACCTAATGGATAACCAAATTTCCATACACTTCCAAGTTTCCAAATTCTTTTTATTCTCCAATTTGCTTTATTAGGGTCACTAAATGATTTTGATGTTCCGATAAAAAATTCGGTACTCGAAAACTCATCAACCAAAACATATGGTTCAATTACATGATGTTGAATATTTATGTCACTACCTATTAACATGATATTTCTTTTTAATATAAATACTTTTTATTTATTATATTTCTATTGTTTTTAAATTTTTAACCAATACATCTACCAGTAATAAGTACTTTATACTCTAATCCATTTGCTGGTGGGTCGTCAAATGTAATACATACAGTGTTTGCTGTCGGTCTACTCACTTGTGTATAAATAGTTGAATATGGACTTGTATTACGTAAAATTTCAACGCCAACATAATAATTATTTTTACCATGTGTTATTGTAAAACCAGTTGATGTACTATTACCTGTGATTGTATATTCATAAAGTAATGCCTTACCATATTCATTTGATAATAATTGTAAATTAGTTCCAGTATATGGTGAAACTGGTACTACATCAACATCTTCAGCACTTACTTCAGAATTAATAATAATATAATCCTCATTTGTACTTAATGTAATACTAGTACCACCACTTAATGTTTTGAATTGTAGTGTGTTATTTGTTAATCCAGAATAAATTTGACCATCACCACTACCCAAATTTGTAGCACCTGTTATTTCACTACTAGTAGTATCCCACGTACCATACCCATCAGCATCTGAAGTCAATACCTTACCTAAACCCTGCGTACCATCAACTAATCGAAATCCTTTTGTGCTTCCTGTTGATAAAATATCTAATCTAGCGTTTCCTGTTGATAATCCAAGACTTAATTTAGGGTCAATACCACCAACTAAACTAAAACTACCACCAGTACTACCTGAAATTAAATCAGTTATAATATTGTTAATAGTAAATATGCCTTGAGTATTAATACTACCCAACGTATTACCTGTATGATTAACAATTTTTAATACATCAGTACTACCATCACTAGTAGTACCAGTTAACGTCATTAAACCCGCTTTAATTCTGGATGGTTGTATATTTGCGCCCATAGTATTATTCGATTATTTCAACTTCTTGAATTTCATTTGATTTTTCATTAAATTCAGCACCGTACTGCATGAAAAGTAATCTATGCTCTTCATATAGTTCTTCTAAATAAATGTAAATCCCATCATTCTCATATATTGTTGGTATTCCAACACTTTTCATATATGCAACCAAATCTGGATTTTCAATGATAAGTTTAGTACCACTACTATGTGTAAGAAAAACTTGTATTGTTTTTCCGCTTAAATGCCAAGGTTTTTCAATAATTGGATTTGTTTCATCACGCATAACAAATCCAAGTGATGTAAAACCACTAACCAACATATCATAATCATCCAATTCAACAACAATATCTGTCGGTAATATTGCTGTGATTGATGTACTTCCAGATTCAACCTTTGTTGGATATACCTTTACTTTATCATTATTATAAATGAAATAATTCGTATTTTTAAATTGTACTATTTGTGCGTTTAATGCTTCCATTTTCATTTATTTTTTATAAATACTTTAATTATTCATTAACATTATATTAATTTTACGTATTAACTGTAATAGTTGCTGTAAATCCAGCAGCAGCAAATTTTGCAATAATTCCTAATAAATCTGTATTACTTGCCCCCCCAGTAGGAATTCCCATTCCAACATTATCTAATCCAATTGTTAGATTTTTTATTGGTGTATTTGTTTCAAAATATGTGTTAATAACACTTAACTGAGTATTTATTGCATCTGTTGATAAAAAATTCCTAATTAATTGGACTACCACAAGATTTTTATTCCATGTTGAAAGCCCCCCTGTTAAACCTAAATCATCAAAATATAAATAACTCATATTATCAGCAATAATAAAATTTTCTAAACTTCCAGTAATACCCTTATCAAATCGTATGTAAGTACTTACCTGAAACTCATTTGTAAAAAGTGTTATATCACCCTCAAGTTTTCCCCACGTGGCGTACCTATCTCCCATCAAATAAATAGTTGATGTATATACACCCCCAACCAAATAATTAATATTCATTCTATTACCACCAGTATTCGTTTGGTAAATGTATAACCCATAGAAACAATCTTTAAGCGTTGCTCCATCCAAAAATACTTTCATCCTATTCCCATACGCATAAATTCTAGCCTTCGAGCCTCCTGTTTTTAGTCTAGCAAAATTTGGCATATTTCCATAAAATGAATTTAATGATGATGAGGTTTGTGATATGTAGAAAAATGTAACATCATCCCATCCATTTATGCTTGATGTTGTTATTATACCAAGATTAGAACCTCTTGTATAGGCTGGTAATGCAGTTCCGTTAGAAATTTCCCCATCTAAATTCCACCTCATAGGTAAACCTTTTGACCAGTTTCTTCCTATGAGGTTTCCTCCTGCTTTGAACAGCATTACGTAATCACACACCGTTTTGGTATGGAACATTCCCCATAGATAACCTGTATTATCTAGACTATCACCAAATGCTATAACTATATCGCTAATTTCAAACCAGTCTCCTATATTTGGATTTCCCATACGATTAACATAAAATCTAAGGTATGCTGCATATTCAGAAGTAAGGGAAACTTGATATTCTATAGCATCACCTGTATTGATGGGTACATCATGTTCTACTCCAAACCATAATCCAATACCATTATTACATCTATATTTAAACCTAACTATTAGTTCCGTGTCAGAAACACAGTATAATCGTTGATAGATAAATGTATCATTATCAATTGATGCCTCAACCCTCTGAGCGTTCCCAGCGAACCCATTACCCGTGACTATTGAGCAGATTCCCCTGCTTGAATAGTTAAACCATTCATCAGCAAGCCCATTAGAATCAGAATCAACCCAATCAGTTGTTAGAGCAGACCCACCATTCAAAACAATAGGTTCTTGATAATCTGGTTGATGTCTTTTTAAAAACTCATAAACTTCCCATGCTTCATACTTCTCAAAATTATGTAGTTCATAAAAATATGATTTTGCCATTTTTACCCCCCAGTTATCACTACCATACTTTAAGAATAAGCACTGAATTAAGTACTCATTAACAGCAGAATTTAATAACGTAAATTCGTTATTATCAAGTTGAGAACCCACGTAAACAAAGTTAACAATTCCTTTATATGGATAAATATCACCATATCTAAATAATTCAAAATTAGTATTTGGGATTGATGTTGATGATTTTGTGTCTCTTTCAATAAGAATATTTTGGTTATATAAAGATATATTAACACCATTAACTCTTTGTGCATGAAATAACCCATTATAAAATGGAGATTGTTCTTCTAATCCAGTATCAGAATATCCATTTAATTGAAAAGATACCCAATTTGCTTGTTTACCTACAACAATAAAACTTCTTTTTTCGGAAGTTTCAAAACACGCCAATGGAGTTGCATAATTTTCATCATAGTTATCTCCATTTATATAACAACTAATACCAGCATCGTTTAAAGAATAATGAACAGCCTCTGTTGCTGGATTATAATGAGTATTTACATAACCAGTACCATCAGGATTACTATAACCCCAATAATCATCCCAAACCAATCCAGTTTCTTCCTTAGTTCCATGATGTGCATTTTTAACTAAGTTTCTATAACAATCATTACTGTTATTAATATTTCCTAAATAAATAACATCTGCCTTATCAGTGATAATTGTTTTAATTTTCTTTACAAAAGAATCAATTAACTTAACATGCTCTATTGTTGGTTGTGTTGTTAAGCCAGTTAAATAGTTAATAGTAATTTCATCAAGACTGAACTTATTAATCAATCCAATCTTATTTAATACTAATCTATTATTTGAAGTAGTAATCATATTAACCTCTAATCATTCTTAACCAATCATTATCATCGTATGCGAAGAAATAGTAATCATTATTTGCATAGTACTGACCCTCATATGTTCCTGTTATTTCAATACCAACATACACACCATTAACACTCCAATTATCTTCATCTACTAATAATGATATTATTGTTGCATTTGTTATTTTACCAGTAATTATAGGAGTATTTGCAGATAAACTACCATCAATATTTGCTTCAACAATTCTTTTGGTACTTCCAGTTAAATTTGTTAGTATTAAATAACCATCATCTAAAGTAAGATTATATGAATTTAAATCAATCGTGGTATTTCCAGTTAATGTACCACCCAATACAACATTCATATTATCATTAACACACAACCCATTTGTTACACCAGTTATTGTGACTTTATTATCAACATACGCTTTATCTGTTAACCATCTGTTAGTTGCACCACTAGAATAATCACCAGAATACCATAGTCCATTTTCATCATGATATGTTCTAATACTACCAGCAGAACCTAAATATATTTTATTATCATCATGTGCAACACAAATATTTGCAGAACAACCACCACCGTCATAATACGAACCCAACTCAACACTTGTTGGATTAATACTTATACTACTACAACAAGTATTTGCTGCATCAGACCAACAAAGTTTCAATTCATTATTCTGTTGGTCTAAATAAATGCTTCTATTTGGATTTTCCGCAGAACATAATTTAAAATCATATGTATCAATATCAATTGTGGTATTATTAACTAAAATACCACCAAGACACACGTTTTGACTATCATATTTACATAATCCATTGGTATATCCAGTTACAGTAAAACCCCACGTAGCATTACCCTGACTATCTGAAACTAATACTTTACCTTGTCCAAAATTATTACATATTGATAGTGTTGCACCACTCTCAATATCAAATTGTCCGAATATTTGAGTGCAACCAGATAGATTAAGTATTTCACCAGCAAATTGTTCAAACTTACTACTACTTAAATTCGGTCTAGTATCTATTCCCATATCATAAACGTTTATTATATATCAATACTTCCACGAAACATTGGTAATGTCTTTGCATGTACATATGCTTGTTTTATAAAATTTGATGAATCATCGTCAAATTTTGGTATAAATGAAAATGAAAAACCTTTTATTGGTTTTATTTTTTCAGCATGAGACTGATTTTCATCCTTGAAAACTTCAATGGTGTATTTAATACCATTTTTACCACCAATAATACCATTATTCGGATTAATTCTCCAGTAAGCATTATAAAATGTAATACCTAGTTCTGGATGATTATAATTCATTTGAAGTGCCATATATTTCAGTATTTAACTTATTCTTTATTGTTTTAAGATAAATACTGAAAAACTTATTGTTAGTTTAAATATAATGAAAATAAACCCCAATATTTAAGGTATATTTTATTTCTCAACATTGCAGCATAAGCATCACCAGTTTCTCAATATTTATTAAACAATAAAAATGATACTCGTTTTTCTTCATAGTATTTAATTCTATAATCTATTTCACCATCAAACACGATAATCCACTCAACATCACAATCTAAATCCAATAACGATTTATATGTTATCAGTAAATTATGTGGTCTACTACATGGTGTAATTATACTTAATTTTATATTATGTCGTACTATCAGTAATTAAACCTAGATTTGCTAATGCTGTTATTAATGATGCCAGTGCTGCATTACCACCTTTAGAACCAGTAACTGTTGGTTTTGCAATTGGAGTAGTACCATTGAAAAAACCAATATTAAACGCATCAAAACATATATCAGTTGTGCAAATATTGACACCACAACTACCCTTAATAACCACTTTACCACCACCACTAGTACCTGAAATAGCATCAATACAAATTTCAGCGTTAGAACTTCTTATATGCACATTAGCAACATCATTACCAACACTATGAAAAACGGTAACCTCACCATACGTATTAACGTCACCATAACTACTGATATATGAACAACAACTTTCACCACCAATATAATTCCCAGCAGCACCACATACTTGAAAATTTCCATGATTTACATTAAAAACACTACTACTATTTGAAGATACGCAAAACTCTTCAACATCTTGAATCTTAAAACAATAGGTGTTTGAATCACCACTAATTACAGTATTTTGTGTTAATAATCCACCTAATACAACAGTTCCACTACTTTCAGTTAAACCATTTTCAAATGTATTACTACCACTAGGTGCATTCGAATATACAATACTATTTCCACTAACTTTTAACCAACAACCATCTACATAATTATTTGGAGTATCCGTTAATCCAGTAAATGCCGTTACACCACCACCTGTGGCATTAATTCCGATATAGTTACCATTACATGTCAGTGTTACATTTGTTCCACCACTTAATGTCTTAAATTGTATATTTTTGTTGCTTATTGAAGTATATATTGTACCGTTACCAGTTCCTAAATTAGTTGCACCAGTAACAGTACCTGCACCAGATGTTAATCCTGTAACATATGCAACATCAGGAAGACTCCTTGCAGTAAATTTCGCACTATAATCATCTGCATATACAATACCTTTAAACACTGAATTTGGTTCAGATAAACCATAATCATATGATGAAACATTAATACAACCACTACATACTTTTAATGATGTACCAATAACGCTATCATAAATTCCAATTTCTGTACCACCCACACTTGTAATTGTTGTATTACTAACATCACTTATTGTCAAATAATTAGAACCACCACCAGTAATTTCAGTGTCACCAGTTAAACTACCACCCAATACAACGTTAGTTCCTACTTTTGTCAATCCATTAGTTGCACCTGTTATTCCACCAGATGTACTTCCTGATGTTCTACGGTCAACATACTCTTTATCAACTAATGAACGATTAACATAATTACTACTATAATCAGCAGCATATTGTGCACCTGTAAATCCAGTCGCATCACTTGCAATTACCATTGTATGAACATCATCACCAGTTGCGTTTATTGCACATAATCTTAACGAAATACCACTATCAATACCTGCACATAATGATGCATAGGCTTCATTACCATAATAACTTGAAAATGTTTTTATGCAAGAAGACGCACTTTTAATATCATCATAACTTATAACAGTGTGTGTACCAACATTTACACCCAATACTCCAGTAGTGTTTGTTGTATTTAACACCCATCCATTACTATCATCAGATGATATACACATATTAGTTATATTAGTTGCATTCGAACCTACATTAAGAACTGATTGTAAATCAACAGAACCAGTCTTACCAGTTACATAAGCAGCATCTACAAGACTTCTTGCAACAAAGTCTGCACTATAATCAGCAGCATATTCAATACCCGCCCTATTTCCAGCACTTCTACCATCTTCAAAACAAACACCATCGTTCTCGTAATCACTCATGTAAATACATGCATTACTTGTTGAGATTATTATTTCACTTAATTGACCACCACCCTCATCAGTATTAGCAACATATATACTACCATGTGAACCATTTGTTCCCTCAAGACAAATTTTTAAACAAGTATTATCATTATTATTAGTTTTGGTTATTAATGTATTACCAGCATCTAATGTACCACCAAGGCAAACATCTTGACCTGTTTTCGTCAACCCATTTGTAGCACCCGTTATTCCTTCAACTACTTGTGATTCAATTGTACTTGTTATTCCCGTTACAAAATCAACATCAGGTATTGAACGTAAATCATAACTATTGTGATAACAACCCGCATATTTAATACCTCCATGATTTGGTATACCCCAATCTTCATACACAGCACCATCAATACAATCTATTGTTAATTTACCACCATAACATTGTGAAATTTCAATACATCTTGATTGCATTACAATCCTTGTATCATCACTACTTGCAGTATCAGTAACCCAAAAATCAATACATCCATTATTTAATGAATTATCATTTGATGTGTAGATATTAAATCCTTTAGGTGTATTTGAGAATAAATTAGTATCTTCGGTTAACTCACCACCTAATTTAATAACATTATTTGAAGCAGTTAAACCATTAGTTACAGCAGTAATTGCTGGTGTTCCTTTTACCAGTAAACCATTATCATTTACGTAAATAATATTTGTTTCACCACTTTTATTTGGTATATCATTAACATATAGTTTACTGTTTAAACAAATAATTCTATTATCAAACTCACCATAAATTAAATCGTTTGATGCATTATTTGAAATATATAATCTATTCGATTCATTATAGCCAATACCAGCATAATCACCAATCGCCACATTACTATTACCAGTAACATTTGATAGTAATGCTTGAAATCCAATTGAAATATTTGAACTACCACCAGTATTTTGATATAAACTGCAAGTACCCAATGCAATATTAGTACAACCATTAACATTTGAATTTAAAGACTGTAAACCCAATCCAATGTTTGTGCAACCACTACTATTCTTATTTAAAGACAGGTCACCAATACCAATATTATTACATCCATTAATATTTGAACATAATGATTGTTTACCAATTCCAATATTTGAATTGCCAACCGTATTATTGAATAATGTTTGGTATCCTAAACCGATATTACAATTTCCATTCGTATTTTCAAATAATACATTTGTACCTACACCAACATTATTATCCCCATCAGTATTGCTATATAATGTATAGTAACCCACACCAATATTATAATTACCCTCATCAGTACTACCTAAAGCAAATGAACCCACACCAACATTACCATTAGCAATTGTTGTTGCTGTAAGCACGTTATAACCAACACCCACATTATCACTACCCGTTGTAATTGATGATAAAGTGTTTACACCAAATGCAGTGTTTCTGATTATTGTACCACCACTTGAAACAGTACCACATCCAGCGATTGTTGTACCATTTAGTAAATTTGACCAACCAATTCCACTTACAGCAGTTGTTATTCCCGATAAATAAACACTATCACCAATTTCAAATACACTCACAATATTAGGTGTTGCACTATAAAACGTTTTAAAGTTTAGTATGTTTATACCATCTTTACCACTAAATAAACCAACACCACCACCAATGTTTTGACCATCAATCGATGTTGCACCTATTTTAATATTTGACCTATCCATATTTTATTTTTTTATTCTTCAACATTAATTTTCGCTATTTTTATTGTATTAACAAACAACTCAACAGGATTTAAATTCTCACACGTTATATATAAAGTATGACTTGTTTCCCCATCAATAGTTACTAGTGCATCATCAACAGGTTCTTCTGTTGATGAATGTATTACATTCGACCAATATATATCGGTACTTGTATCGGTATCATCATTATAATAAACAATTAGCGTAACATCATTTTCTAATATATTATTGATTGTTACCGTTATGTAATTACCAGCAACCAAATCCACAATATTCAATAAAAGATATTGAATATCACCAGTTATACCATTATGCGTAATATCGTATATTCTATGATTACTTAATGATACATCAACACCAAAAAATGCTGTTGTCGAACCAAGAGGTGGTACATACTCCTGAAGTAATGAAAAACCTGTTTTAATAACAGGAAATCTTGGTAATCCACCCCAAATTGGTTTTCCAACACTATTAATTGATAATAATGAATCGTATTCATCATTAATTTTCAATTCTCTCCAAATCATATTAGAACTAGCATTATACGTTAAAAACAGTTGAATATTTTGCCATGCTAATCCCATAAACCCACCGAAAATATTAGATATTGTATCCAAAGCATTACTAGTTGTAACAGTTACGTAAATATTATAAAAAACATCACCAATTGTAATACCATTAGTTGTTAATAGAAATCTACTTGTCCTAGTACCATTAAAATAATAATCATATATTCCTTCAATATACATATAATCAGGCAATAACAGCACCATATAACCATTAGTACTAGGAATTGGAATTGGTGTTATTTCATCCCTATCAAAACTCTGAACATCATCAATATCACTTAAACTCGCTACTAAAGACCCATCACCATTTTTTAAATTATCTGCCTTTGTTAAATTAACAACACCAGTATACATTAAAACATTTTCAACAATATCACTATATAAAAAACTATTATAACTTGTTGGTACGATAAGTTCTTCACTACCATCACTTGTTGCACCAGAAATTAATATTTGTGTTGAATTTTCTGTTATAGATAATGAATTTCCTGTAGTTTTTATTGTTTTAAACGTCATTATACTTCTTGATTCACGTCTATGCCCACCCCCATCAGGTGGTTCATTACCCATATATACACCAGCACCATTACCAATATTTTCTGCACCAAATGTTGCTAAAATATCTAATTTTGAAACATCACCCATTTTTATAATATTCTTACTAATAAATACAAAAAAATTGGATTAAATTATCATCTAATCCAATTTTAAACCTTTTAACATTCACATTATTCAGTTTTTTTCACTAGTGAAAAAAAACTAACGATAATTATTAATGGATTTACTGAGACACACATAACAGTAAATCTAACAATAGTGTTTTCAGGTATAAAACCCTTAAAATTTTCACCATCAACCCATTTAATATCCAATCTCTGATTATATGAATGATATATATTAGCAGGTAATAAACTAGAACTACTGTTTTTTACAGTAATTGTTGCAGTTTTACCAATCATTTCATAAATATTTTTATTTGAAATAGTATCAACATCACTACCAGTTAAATTAACAACTAAACTACCTCTTAGATTTAATGGTTTATCATAATTTATTTTATATATTGCATTTTCACCCATTTCAATATCAGCAAAATAGTATATTTCATTATTTATAACACCACCCTGATATATTGGTACATTTATTATTTTATATGGTGGAACACTACCCCAATAAGGTTTATTTGATTTATTACTTCTTAATATACTGTATTTATCACCACGCTTTAACATTCGCCATTTAATGTATTCAGTTGTTGTATTATATATTAAATATAATCGTTGATAATCAAAAGTATTCCAATTACTCCACACAATACTTATTTTATGTGTGCATAAATATAATTTATATACTATATTATTAATGCTAATGTTTTTTCTATATACCATTCTTGGAACATAAGAATTTTCAGTATTTAAATCAAATTTAGATGTATATGAACTCGCTTCAGTTGTTGAATAAAATTCATCAATTGTTAAATATTCTGGTAATAGTAGTACTAAGTAACCATCAATACTAGGAAATGGTATTGGATTTGTATCCCTATCAAAAAAACTAACATCTTGTAAATCATCAACACTATTTACACTACTACCTCTACCAACTGTCAAATCAACTGATTGTTCATCTGTTGCAACAGCAGTATACATTGGTGCACCACTTACAATACCGTTAAATTTTCTAATTTTTATGTAATCTAAATAATTTACTTCACTACGCCCATTTACATTTAAAAATAATGCTTTTAGTGGTTTTGTTGATGAAACATTAACAATATACTTTTTAATACCATCATCACCAGATGATATATTAATACTTTCAATTTGATTTTCACTACTCATAACATCATAATCACTGAAAAGAATTAATGTCATTAGTGAATTTGCAACTACGCTCACCTCAATTTCTAATTGACCATATGTTTCAGCAATTTGAGTTTTCATTAAAATTAAATTAAGAACCTCATTATTACCTAAAACAAATTTTGCCTGATTTGTTGCAGTTTTTTCCATATAACTACCATCACCGACATTAACAACCCACCCAACAGGATAATCTGTTGGTGAAGCACTAACCCAATTTTCAAAATTTTCATCCATTACGTAATCACCATATGAATATTGAATTTCATCAATATCGCCATAAAGCATTTCACCAATTGATGTTGGTTCAGGCATTTGACTACTAACTGTCGTGGTGTCACCTGATATTATTATTTCATTGTCTGATTCAATAACCTGAACTGAATTTCCTGTTGCTGTTATTGATTTAAATTGTAGTATGTTTGACGGTTTATCATCAACAAAGATTTTTGTTGATGGTTCAATTATTGGTTCTAAATTAACACCAAACACCCTTCCAGTTAGTCTTATTTTGGATAAATCTGTCATAAATTTTACATTTCGTTAATACTTAATACAAGTGCACTATTTATTGTAATCGAACCCGTTTTTTCAGAACCAATTGAATATAATACGGTTTTAGATTCTAAAACCTCATTTATTATTATGTCATCACAATAATAAATATTGTCATAATTAAATTGAATTGAAATGCTCTTTCCAGTAACACCATAATCAGGTAGTCTATTTGTTATTACAAACGTCGAGTAGTTACCAACAACAATATTACTTAAATTAACAACTAATTGTTGTGGTTCTTCGATACTATTACCGAAATCAATTACATGTATTTTCTGCGTATTTAATAAAATATCTGTTGCATATATATAATTAGTTGTAAGACCAGTATTAATAATTTGGCTCAGATAAAAATTATTATATTTAACTGGATATGAAGGTAATCCACCCCACGCCCTTCTACCACTATACTGATTATTTTTTAAATATTCATCACTTACACCACGTACTTCAGATTTCCATTTTAAATTTGATGTTAATCCAGTTAATGCGTTAATTTTTAAAAAAAGATTTGAACTCGACCATGATGTAGTAAATCCAACATCAAAATCGTAAGTTGGTAGTGAATTGTTTGTTATTATCATCATATAGTTTATATCATTAATTGTACAATAATAACCTTTTAGTTCAGATATGTCAGTCATATTACCACCCATTGGTAGTAAAAACGTTGCTGGATGTTCTACATCATAAACAGTTTTATTATAGAACAATAACGCATAAAAATCAACATAATTAATATATTCAGGTAATAAGATAATTAAATACTCTCTCCATTCAGGTTGACTTAAACTATTCACATAACCCGTCCAGTCAAAACTAACGGAACTTGAAGATTTTAAATCATTTATTTGAAATGTAGTTGGAAGCCTAACATCATCAATTGATGTAACCAAACTACCGTCACCATCAAATAAATTAAACGCTTGTGCTTCAGTAATTCTTCCCCAATATAAAGATGTTATCACAGTTTCTTTAAAATCACTCTGAATTAAACCACCTATTGATGTTGGTTCAAATAATTCACCACCACCAGTTGTTATAGTAACACCAGATATTAGTACTTCGGTGTTGGTTTCAATTAATTTAATGTTAGAACTAATTGATTTTATTGTTTTAAAACCCAAAGTATTTCTTGAAACAACACCCCCAAATACATCAGCACCACTGCCTTTATTACTACCATCAACAATCTCACTAATATCTATTTTTGATAAATCACCCATTATATTAAGTTTATTATAATTGATTATATTCTGGATGAACACTATATGTACCTAATCGACTTTCACCCCTACTAAACCAAAACGTATCACCATCTCTTCTTGTAATATTTCTACCGTTTTTCCACTTTGACGTTCTTAAATTAGATGCAAGCCAAACCTGATTACCAATTTTTACAGTATCATATTGCTTACCAGAACCATCAACATACTTTTCACCCTCAGTCCAACCATCTGTTGTTCTTCTAATTAATCTTATCGATGCACCACCACCTGCTCTTTGATAAACATGACCAAACATATATTGATTACTATCTAAAATTCCTGGTACTGTACCTTCTTTAACGTTGAGTGATGCACGTTCTTCTTCATATCTAAAAAAAACACCACCACCAACACTATATTCATAAAAATACATTCCAAGCAACCAAACAATACCAGCCAATATAATCGCAGTAATTTGTAACCAAGGTATTGGTGTTATTCCAAACTCTAAAAAGGTTAACGCCCATCCAACACCAACACCTACAGGCATACCAATTGTTATAATATCGCCATTATATATATTTCCTATCCAGTGTTCTAATGGATAAACAACATACTCTTCTTTAGTCCACAACATACCAAATTTACCATACCCACTATCAGCAGGTGAACCACCTTCTCTTTCCACATCATTATACCAATCACCCTTTCTTTCTCTTGTTGGTGCTGGATATAAACCAAAATTATAATCATTAGTCCCAAATGCATTTGGAAAATCATCTGACCTTCTCCATCCACCAAAAGTTTTTGGTGACGAATATCCAAATTCTTCCGAAGATTTTAACTTTTTCCCTGCACTATCATTAACCATTAAATTTGATGCTTTAGCAATATATCGTTCATTTGATATATCATCCAACACAAATTCTAAGTCTGTTGATTTATAACAAACATCTGGATTTCCAACATAATTAAATAATTCAATAAAATCATCCTGTGTTGGTATTCTCCATTTATCACACTCTAGTGTTCTACCCCTTCTAATTTCACCAGATTGCCTATTTACACACCAATGGTTGTAACAATAACCCCATTTAGCACCACCTTGTGGTGGGTCTACTTCTGGTACTTCTTCAGGTTCTTTTCTATATAAATGTGATGGACAAATTTCAATCATATAAATAATGTTTAATATAAATACTATTTTTATTATTCTATATATACAAAATCATCAAATTCATTGTTAACTTCTACAACACTATCATCAACAACATAGATTAGTTTCAATTCGTTTATTTTACCATCAACTTCTTCAATACTATCACATTCATAATATCCACTACTATTTGTAACTGTTTCGGACTTAATTGAATATTCCATGTACGGGTCTGAAATTAACTCTTTTGAATTTACATTCCACATTAATCTATACTTTTTTAATTGTCTTATCATATTATTAAGTATTTTTTGTTATTGTTATCGTCCTACCCGCATTACTAAATATCGTTTCTAATGTACTTATATCTGCCAATCCCTGTGCACTTGGTGGACTGTTTGTGCCACCATCAACTCTCACCGTAACGTTTCCTGCTGGTGTAATCACACTATAATATCTCTTTAATTCAGCAAATAGTGCATCAACCGTTGTTTGATTCAACGCACAATCATTAAAATAAATGTAATTATTAATACAAACATAATTACTATTACCAGTATATACTTCAGGAAAATATATCGTTGTTAATCCACTACAATCGCTACAATCAAAAGGTAATAATGTTGATGTTGTGGATGGTTTACTAAATAATATAAACATACTAATATCCAAAGTTGTTAAATTAGGATTTGAATAACACTTAAATGTAGTAACATAATTGGTTGCAGTGATTGCTGATGGAAATATTAGTGTATGCATTGAACCATTCTGAGAAAAATCTAAAGAACCACCCATTTTATAGAATTGGCTAAAATCACAAATCTCATATTTAGGATTATTGTAAAAATAAAAACCATTAATTAAATTAGTACTACTAATTACAGCAGGTAGTGTTAATCCTGTTAAACTAGCATTATTATATATTTGCAATCTACCATCAATTTCTCCCCAAACACTAAAATCAAAATATTCTAAATTATTTGTATCGTGTAAACTAAAAGATTGCAATTTATTTGTTGCCGTTATTACACTGGGTAATATAATATTTTCAACATGACCAAAACGTACAAAACCACTCATCTTATCAAACATACTTACATCGACTTCTGTAAGTAACGGATTATCATATATGTAAAAACTATTAATATTATTTGTTGTAGTAATTGCACTTGAAAACGTTATTCCAGTTAATGCACTATTATTATTTATACTAACATTACCAGTCATATGTTCAAAAATTCTTAAATCCAATTCAGAAATATAATCTGTATCATAACAATAAAAATTAATATTGTTCGTTGATGTAATTGCACTCGGTAAATAAAGATTTTTTAATGAATAACCACCAAGTCTTAAGTACCCACTCAAATTATAAAACATGCTGATATCAAGTTCCTCCAAAGCATGGTTTGCATGTAAATATAAATTAGTTGTTTCCACCGAAGGGTCAATATATCCAAAAGTAATACCTGTTAAATACGGACAACCAAAAATATTTACAGTTGTTATTTTAGGAAAAATACTTAAGTCAATATTTTTTAAACTAGTATAATTTGCAGAAAATCCAAGTGTATTGGTTGCATTCGTGGATGTTGGTAATGTTAATCCACTTAAACTAGATATTGGTGTTGAACTATTATGACCAATATTAATGTTTCCACCTAAATGAGTGAACATACTTAAATCAATATCTTTAATGTTTTTAGAATAACAAATATATAAAAAATTCATATTACCTAATTGAACTAAATCATTATTGAATGTTACTGTTTCTAAATCATTAGAATACATTAATCGAATATCAACATTTTCTCTTAAATATTTAAAATATGTTAAATCAACATTCTTTAATTTAGTATTACTTAAATCTATTATACCAATACCCTCCACAGCATTTGTCCCAACTGGAAGTGTTAATCCTGTTAACGATGTGCAATATTCAACATTAAGAGTTCTTAACCTATTTATTGTGCTTAAGTCAAAATTCTTAATTGATGGGCATCTATTAACATAAAAATTATATAAATTACTTAAATTGATATTCGTAAGCGTTAGTCCAGTTAAATATGGATTATATGTTATAAATATTTGATACCCAATTTCTTCCAATTCATTAAAATTAATGGAAGTCATATTATTAAATGAACACGCAATTTGATGAATATATTTTAAATTAAAGAAATCAATACTTTTTACTTTATTATACGTGGATGAAGAAGAAGAATTCCCATTTATTACAACACTAGTAAGTTTACTTTCAATATGTCTAATTGGTTGTATTGTACATATAATCTCCTTAACCGCTGGTTCAATATATGCACCAGTATAAGTATAATCTTCAATATATGCATTAATAGTATTTAAATAATTACCATCACCCATATCCCATATAGTTTCATGTGCTGATGTTAAAGCATCCCCAACTTTCAATAAATCAATGGTAGTACCACTAAATATTATTTTAATCTCTATTGGTTCTGGGTCTTTATTTAAGAATATATTTCGATTTGAACTCATAATAAATCACATTATTAACTTGCAGTTAAATACCTTGAATACTGAATGTATATGTCAGACTGTGTATTACCAACAGCAACAATTTGCATCATATACGTATATCCCGCAGGTATACTATTCAAATCATCACCCATATGCCACATAATGCTACTATTCCATGTAGGTGATACAGTATTTGTTGCAGTAATAATTAATGTATTTATGGTTGTCTCACCGTTAGGTAAATTGGTAAACGTTATGTTCATGGTACTACCTGTATCAACGGTTACCGTCATAACTCTACTTGTGGATAAATCAATGCTAAAACTACTTGTTTTTGTACCAAGTGCTTCATTGCTTATTTTATCCCTAATTATAACATTGTTTGTTGTTGCTGATAGTTCGATACCACTTCCACCAGAAAGTGACTTAAATTCGAGATTATCGCCATTTACATCACCATATATACCAATACCACTACCCAGATTAGTACCACCAGTTATTCCACCACCAGTACCACCGCTTGGCGCATCAGTAAACACTAATGAAGTTCCACTAACTTTAAGCCATTTACCATCATTACCATCATATGTACTTGGTGTATCACTTAAATCAATAAAACTATTTTCGGTACTACCACTATCCAATAAATAACCAACATAAGGCAATACCCATGCACTTGTTGTTGAATTAGCAATAAGAATTGGTTTAACAACATGACCATCAGTAGTTGGTTGTGTTGATGTTAATAAACCAGATGTACTATCGCTTAAATAATATGTACTATTTGTTACCAAACCAGTTAATCCGCTAATATATCCAGCAAATAGTAAATCAAACGTGTTTTCATCAACATATTCACTAACAACACCCAATACTTCACCATCATAACTACCATCAGCAATTGCCTTACTATACGTACCACCTGACCAACCAATAACATCCATTAAACCAAATCCATGATTTGATTGGTATATTCTTTTCTTGATATTTTCACTAATAGTTACTGGTGGGTCAGCAAAGACCAATCCATCACCACTCTCATTTACCTTAACAAACTTATTGGTTGAACCACTATAATCTGCTGGTACGTCTTGTAAATCAGTAAAAAATCTAACATTTGCGGTATCACCACTTTCAATAACATGACCAGTATATGGTAATACCCAAGCACTTGTGGGTGAATCAGCAACCATTATTGCCCTAACCATATAACCAACTTCTGTTGGTTTTGTTGTTCTTATTCCACCAGCAGTACTATCACTTAAAAAATACGTACTGTTTGTTACCAAACCAGTTAAACCTGTAATATAACCACTTTGCGTTAGATAAAAGTTGTCAACATCAACTACTTTACTAACAATACCAATGGTTTCACCAGAATACGTATCATCAGCAATTGCTTTATTATACGTACCACCACTCCAACCAATAACGTTCATTAAACTAAATCCGTGACTTGGTTGATATATTGGCATTGTTACATTATGTGCATATGTTACCCCACTAACATACGTACTACCAGAAGCACCACCACTTGCTAGTTTATCAATATTTCCACCATACTCTGTATAGTATAATTTACCAAAATAGTGTGAATTTACTATTCTACCAACACCAACATATTCATGTAGTGTTAATGTTTGTGGGTCTTGCATAAACCATGATGACGTATCATTATCATACTCCCAGGTATCGTGGGTAATACCCTCATTATGTGGATAAAAAATATAGTTACCAAATCCTGAAAAATCTAAATCATATAATGCAGAATTTTCTTGTGATTGTGCAAAAACACCCCATTGGTTCGGTCCTCTAAATCTTGATAATTTAGGATAATCCTTTAAATCAATTTCTAGTAAAGTACTTTCATCAATAACTGTACTACCATATTGACTTACTTTAACCTGTATAATATCACCGTTTCTAACAACGTTCATTCTAACAGGACTATTGGAACTCCACCCATCTACTGTTGGTGCTGTTAATAAAGAATTTCCATTTACAATAATTTCAGCACTACTTCCAGAATAAACTGAATTATATGCAGTACTTCCCGTAATATTTTGATTTTTATTATATTCAATCGCATAACGAATTGCACCTGAATCATTTATATTTGTTGTAACATATGCTGTTAACGTATATTCAAAATCAGTTTCATTATCTTTATTAAATGCAATAACAATTCCAATATAATCATTATCACCATCATTTGATGCTAATTTAACATCAAGAGTATATTCATCATATTTTTTGGGAGAAATAAAACCAATCAATGGATTGTAATTTGCCGTAGTATATATTGCATTAGTACTAACCCAAGAAGCATATCCATATTTCCATATTGCACTTGCACCCGTTGCATAAAAATCTTCTAGTGTAAATGGTGCAACTGTGTTTTCAGGGTCAGTCGCAGGAAATACTGGTGGTGATTGTGTTGGATATGGTGGATATTCAGGTGATGTATAATACATATCTAAATATTCTTGACTAGCATACCAATGTGAAATTCTTTCCCACGTATTAAATATGTCTTCAAGTGTAATTGTTTCACCAGTCGCAATATTAAATTCTTCATCATTTTCTACAACAACCGCTTTTGTTACAGTAAAATCGGCTTCTGTTGTTCTAGTATTATCTTGATTAATAAAATATACTTCACCTTCTAATCCAATTGGAAAACTTTCTGAAAGTACGTCATCAATATTTTCGTATTCTAAAGCATTACCATCAGAATTTACTTTAACGAAATAATTTGGTGTATAATCACTAGGAGTATCTGTTAATCCAGTAAAGGTTGTTACACCACCACTTGCATTTATATTAATATAATTATCATTTGTTGTTAATGTTACATTACTACCACCACTTAATGTTTTAAATTGTAGTGTATAATTGGTTAATCCAGAATAAATTTGACCGTCACCACTACCCAAATTCGTTGCACCTGTTAATGTACCAACACCACTTTGACTCAATCCAACTTTCTTCGTACTACTATTCCAACATAAAAAACTACCAGTACCCTCAGGTGTTTCATATATTGCAAGATTTGGTATTACCACATAATTACTTAAATCAGAATTTTCAAGTGTATAATCAATTCCATTAATCAAAACAGTATTCGTACTTGCACTACAAATTAAATTATTACATCCACCAATTATTGTACTACCAACAGCACAATTTATACTGCTTGAACCAATAGTTGTACTATAATTACCTAATGATTTAGACGTACTACCAATAACAATACTACAATTACCATACGCACAACTACCACAACCAATTGAAATTGATGCAATTCCCATTGATTGCGCTGCAGTACCTATTGATAAGCCAGCACTACCACCTTGAGCATTACATCCTAGTAATATTGTATGTATTTGTGCACCAGTTTTAAGAATTGTTGTTCCAGATATTTTATATCCAGAATCAGAACTAATTGTACCTAAACCAACAATACAATTAGTTCCACATAAGTTCAATGTATCACCTGTACATTGGTCAAATCTTGCCGAAGATAAATTCGGTCTATTGTCATATGCCATAATATTTATAATTCTTATTCATAAATACTTTATTAAAATAAGTTAGTTTAATCAAAATAAAAAAAACCTGTCGAATTCGACAGGTTTAAATTATATTATTATGACATCAACTATTTTTGCATGTTAACCGCTTCAATTATCTTATTAATATCGAACATATTAATTGTATCATAAGGAAACTGTTGAATTTGTCCGCTAATATCAAATTGGTCTAAATAACTAAACTTATTTAATTCTCGAACATAGTTAGCATTTGGCACAATATTAATATGTTCAGGATAACCAAAAACTTCAGGTTTATTACCAATCCAAACGACAGTACTTTGTAAATCAAGTGCTGCTGCCACGTGTTGCGCAAAACTATCAATAAACAATCTTTTTGTACTTAATGGAAAAACAGCATATAATTCTCTATATGGTAATGTTAATGGTTCAACACCCTGTAAACTTGGTTGCTCTGGTGATTTAACATGTAATATACGATACGATTTACTAAAATAATTTACAAGTTTTTGTGCTATTTCAATTGGCATATCTCTATACCAAGATTTTTTACTATATTGACCTGTTGGACTACCACCATGTGTTTGTAATAACATGATTGGTCTATTATCTGGTTTTATTTTATCCCTTGCGATTTCCAATTCACGTGGATTTAAATATATTTTTGGTTTATACCCGTCATATGGTATATCATACATGTCACACCATGATTTCGTTAAATGTTTTCTTTGTAAAATATGGTCTTCACTATGATATACTTCATGTCTTAAAATTATCGTATCTTCTTTAATATAATCATCAAAGAAATATTGCATTTGACCAAACGTATAAAATCTAAAAACATCTGGATTATAGAAGAACGGACCGTCCCATGCCGTAACGACAATTAATTTTCTATCAGGATATTTTTTCTTTATTGCACGACATACTGCAGTCGCCATAACTTGTTTTCCATGACCACCTTCGGTATGTAATATTACAAATTTATCGTCTTTTTTTATTGAATTATCTTTCTTCATATTATAATTTAATTATTATTTTATATGTTATTTGTATTTGTATTAATAAAATCTGTTATATCTTTAAATAAACCAACTTCAATTTTTTTAACAAAATTTTCATCATAGATAGTTAAATCTCTTGGATTAAGTGATTGAAGTTTACCTTCTTTTATTTTATGTAATGAATTTGGGGCATAACCGTGATGTATGTCTCTTTCATATATAGTTTGTTTTATATTATCTAAATCATGTTCGAAATATTCAATTCCCATTTGATAATATAATCTTTTCATTGTAGGCACAGGATAATTTAACAAATCATTAAATGGTACTAATAATAACCTATCATAATCTTTTCTATATAAAATTTCTCTTAAATAAGTTAATGGTAAACCCATAACACCATCTTCAGCCAACATAACTTCTGCTCTACCAATTGTTGTTAATTCTTGAAGTTTACTTGGTGATTTAATTAATGATGATTTTCTTCCTACTTTTTCTAATGAAATTAAACAATCAATAATATGTCTGATTGGATATATAAATTTAACTTTTGTACCAAATATTTCATCTAATAAATCTAAAATTCCTACCCATGCTCTATTTTTATCAATAGGTATTAAATTATTTGATAATTCTTTTTTATAAAAACCACTAAACATTCCCCTCATCATATCTTTTATTTTTGAATAAACATATTCTTCGTCATTAGACAAATATATTGTATTTGACTTCCAATTATCTTTTAATTGAATTATTGAAGTTACTAAGCCAGATGTTGCTGTTCCATGAAATTTAGGGTTTTCATTTAAAATATTCATTAATAATGTTGAACCTGCTCTGGGAAAACCCGCCATAAAAAAAATATTCTGTTCTTTATTCATTATAAAATTTTATATTTTTTTATAAATACGAAAATAATTATAAAAAAATCGATTTACAATAAAAAAAGGGAATTATTATAATTCCCTTTTTTTATTTTTAAATTAATTATTAGTTAATGAATGCTAAACTAAACCAATCACTACCGTTATAAATTAATTCTAATGCACCGTAATCAGTATTGATTGAAGCACTTGAACCACCATCAATATTATTACCGTTACCATCAATAATTACATTATATGTTAACGCTTGTCCACTAATATCCTTAATTTTAAATACCTGACCATTAATTGGTGTTGCAGGTAATGTAACTGTAAATTCAGCACTTGGATTTACAAATATTACATATGAACTACCAGTTGTTAATGTAACATTTGAAGTTATTGCAGTATAAGAATAAACATTATTATCTTCACCCAAACTACTACCAGCAACAGTCTTAACAGTACCATCACTTGCTCTTACAAGAACTGAATCACTAGTTGAACCAGCAGATGGTTCTGTTGATAATAACACAGTACCTGTAATATCAACTGTTGTTGCACCAAAATTAACTTCAGTTAAACCAGTTAAACTAAATATTTGTGAATTACCAGCAATTATAGTTTCTTCTGTTAATTGTGTACCACCTAATTTAACATCATAACCAGTTTTTGTTAAACCGTTTGTTGCACCAGTAATACCTTGTGCAACTTGTGATTCAATAGTACTCGTTATTCCAGTTACATAAGCAGCATCTACAAGACTTCTTGCAACAAACGTGCTACTATAATCAGCAGCATATTGAATACCATAATCATCGCCCGTTCCATCAGTAATTATCAAACTATCACCATCAATTACTAAACTTGAACCACCACCACAAAGTTTCACACTGTTATCCAATACATGAACACATGAACTATTTGCTTTAGCAATAATTTCTGAATCCCCTGAATCACCACCATATACAACAAAATATGCGTTACTTGAATTTTGTGCTTGAATTACTAAATTACCATAATCAGCAACTGTTATTGTTGTTTCACCAGTTAACTCACCACCAAGAATAAATGTATCACCAACTCTTGTTAAACCATTATCTGCAAGAAGTGATGCAGTTCCACCACTAACCTGTGCATCAACATATTTCTTACTTACAAGTGAATTATTAATGAATGTACTGCTATAATCATCAGCATATAAAATACCTCTTTTATTTGTAATTGCAGTATCTTGATATGTAAAAGTATTTGTATCACTACCACAAATTGTAGTTGCAGTTGTTAATTGACCACCAAGACAAACAACACCATTACTATCAGTTAAACCATTTGTACTACCACTTAATACACCACCTAATGCAGTATTAATATCTGCAGTATTAACAACCAGATTATCACTACCATCACGTTTAACAGCAACACCTAATGTACCACCCGAAGGTGCGTTTACATTAATAACACCTGTACTCCAAGTTAAACCATTACCAGCAATAGTATCATCAACAGTTAAACCTGTACCATTAAACTCTAAACCAGAATTACTTGCTAATTCAACACTAATTGTTTTTGTTTCACCAACAGTTGATATATTAATACCATTACCTTCACCAATATCAAGAAGTTGTGAAAATTTACTAAATGTTAATTCAGTAGTATCAAGTGTTATTGGGTCAGGTGTAACTAATATCCATGAACTATTAATATTTGTACTACCACTTAAAATAGGAATTAATGCACCTTGAGTTACTTCACCAACAGGTGTTCCATCAAAATCTGTTGCACGAGTCCATGCACCACTACCATTAACTACATAAATACCATTTTCAGTTTTATCTGTTTGGTCTTTAACCAATACTCTTTCATCACCAGTCAATGCAACACCATCAATTGTTTCACCACCACTTAAATCTAAATTTGAACCAGTTGTTGCTACTAATACTGCAGATTTTGGGTCTAAACCACTTGCTACGGTATCTACATATAATTTACTTACCAACGAATTATTAACAAACGTATCTGAATAATCTGTTGTATACCTTAAACCCTGTAAATCACTTGTGGTTATTGTACCACCAGAAACCGATACTTCTAAATTATTATCACTTGTAACACCAATATTTCCAGATGAATGTATATTAAACAAATCTAGTTTACTGCCTGATGTACCCATAGATAAATCAAAACCAGCACCACAAATAGATGTATCAGCACATAAACTACCGCCAAAACCAACTTGTTGATTTCCGCAATCAGTTAAACCATTGGTTGCACCTGTAATACCACCAAATGCTGCTAATGAAGTCTGACAAACCTCACCACCAGCACCAACACAAAGTAATCCACCAGTACCTGGAACTGTTGCTGTTACATATAATCCACTTCCACCTATACTTACAGCACCAGTTGCACCAGTAATTTTTACTGTATTAACATTAACATCAAATTCTTGTGAACCAAAAATTGTTGTAGTTTCAACTAATTCGCCACCTAATTTAACATTTTGACCTGTTTTTGTTAAACCATTAGTTGCACCCGTAATTGCAGATGTAAGAACTGCACCACCATTAACTCGTTTAACTTTCTTATCTGTGCTATTCCAAACCAATATCTCATCAGTTGTTGTAGAACCAGCATTGGGAGTATCAAAAATTGCTAAACTAGGAACAATTGCGTGATTAGGTAATGAACCAGTAGTAACAATACCATCACCACCGATAATAACACTACAACTATCACTAGCATGAATAATATTATTTTCACCACCAATTATCGCTGAACAACCAGCACATACTACATTCCTAAAACCAACAAATACACCACTTGCAATACCACATGTTTCATTACATCTACCATTTACAACAGCACTATCACTACTATGTGCTTTATTGTATTCACCACCAGTAGCAAGTGTACCTAATCCAAGAGCACAGTTATAATATCCACCAACAGTTACAGCAAATCCACCATCAACTTGATTATTATAACCACCAATTATTGCAGCATTACCACAATTCATTGTAGAATTTGAAGCACCAAGAATTACAGAATTACTACCTTGAGCACCAACACTATTGTTTTTACCAACAACTAATGTTTTGTTATTGGTATTAATTGTTGTATCACCAGTTAATGTACCACCCAAAACAACATTTGTACCTACTTTTGTTAAACCATTATTTGCCGTTTGAATACCTAATGAAGTTAAACCAGTCACATAGTCTACATCTGGAATACTTCTTGCTGTATAGTTTGCACTATAGTCACCACCATATTGAATACCAACTGGAGTACCACGACCATCAGTAATAATTGTTGAACCAGTTAACGTTCCACCTAACTTTATTTCTCGACCTACCTTTGTTAATCCATTAGTAGCACCAGTTACTGCAATATCAGTTATTGTTTCAATATTATCAATTCTAGTATCTGTTGCAGCAGTATATGAATTAATTTCAGTCTTATTATAATAAGCATTTGGTACTGTTGTTCCAGTATAATAATCAATCTCTGTTTTATTATAATAATTATTTGCAATATTCGTTTCAATTGCACTAGTACACCCAGTCACAAATGCAACATCAGGCACTGATAATCCAATATAACTACCACTTTGGTCTGTACAATATTGTAAAGTACCTGTGCTATTAATTCTAGTATTACCACAAAGCGTTAGTGTACAATTATTAGGTTGAATAACCTTACTATTGTCAAGTAATATTTTTGTATTTATTGCCATAAAAAATTAGTTTTAGTTTATTTTTCTTTAATTTATTTTCTTTTATATAAATAGTTTTAAATCTCCAATATTACATATCCAGAATAAATTTTATTAGTTAACAAATCCAATTGCACTCCAAAATATTCCATTATACATGAATGATATTGAACCGTAGTCAGTGTTAATTGTTGCAGAACTACTATTTCCATTTATATTAATACCATTACCATCAATAGTTATTGGATACTGTAATGCTTGTCCTTGTAAATCAGTTATTGTTATTGTTTGACCCAACGCTGGTGAACCCAATAAATATAAATATGCTGGTTCAGATACAGTATATCCTGTAACACCAATATAATAATCACTAGTATTAATATAAAATGGATATGTTGGTGTTGCGTATCTTACATTATAAGCACCGAACTTATTATCAACATATTCTTTATCAACCAAAGTACGGTCATTATAGTTATCATGAAAACATGCATTATATGTAATACCTGAAGTACTACAAACACAAATTTTACCACCAACACCACCAAAAGGAGTTGCACTCAGTATAATATTACCGCTTCTCACACAATTTGTTATTGTATTAGCACTTCGATTAACATCAACATAGGCATAGTTTAAACCATTAATAGTTTCAAGTGTTACATAATCACTTGTAACACACGAATATCCGTAGGAAGTACTTGATGTACCCGCAATTGATAATATTTTACTTGTTGTACCTGAAAACGTTAAATTATGAACAGTGGTATTGATTGTCGTACCTGTTATTAAATTACCACCAAGTCCTACCGTATCACCACTAACACCAAAAAGTTGTAAACCATTTGTCGCACCAGTTAATGTACCACTACCACCACCACCTAATACAAATGGTTGCCAACCACTTGCATTATCCACATTATTTATGTCAACTAATACATAATATTTCGCTTCACTTGTAACATATACAAATGTTGCACGTTCTTTTAATTGATTAAAATTTGGTGATAGTGCATATAATCCAGATACATCTGCAACAGCAGTTCTAAAACTACCTCTAAGAAAATCACTATCAACTATTGGGTATAGTGGATTATTATGCTCGTATATAGCGGGTCTTAATATTGCCATTTTTTATATTTTTTATTAGTTTCATTATTTTTCATTATTATGTGAATGCAACACTATTTGCAGTAAATGCACCTTTGTCAATAGTCTTATATAAATTATAATCAACTGTTTGACCATAGTAATTTGTAACACTATTATCGCAAGTACAAGTAAATGCGCCTAATACTGGTGAAGCACTATCCATAATGGCATTTGTTAACCATCCATATGATTCTGGATATGCAACATAAGTAAAATCATTACTTGGTGCAGTAAGCGTCATAGTTCTTGCTCTTGAAGTACATAATGCTTGATTACCTAATGCAACAATTTGTGCACCACTTATTGTAGTACCACTACAATATCCATAATATGACGCATATCTCAAATTAATAGTACAAGTACCACCATCACGTGTTGTATATTGGTCACCAATTTTTACACAATAACCAATACTTGTTGAATTTGCAGCAGCACCACTATCAATATAAGGTTCAATTGTTATTGGTGACACACTATAAAGTCCAGTACATGTTATTATTGGTGTATATGAACCACCATTATAACATCTATATACAGTATATCCAGTAATATACACCAAATTATTATTTGAGTCTACACTACCTGCAATTCTTGTTGTAACATTACCAATTTCTCTAATAGCATTAGATTCATATGATTGAGTATTACCACTATATGTTGGACTAAATGTTGGATTTACATATACACCATAATCTGGTGTATATTCAGTACTACCACTTGCACCTAAAGTATCATTTACAATATATCTATATTTAAAACTTGCTGTACAAAATCTGTTACCACTATCGTTAATATTGTGTGTGTGTGTATCTGGTGTAGTTGTTGATGTTGTTAAAGTAGTCCACGTACCACCAACTCTACAATATTGAACGCACGCACTTTGTACTGTAGCATCCTGACTTAGAATAGTATGATTAAATGTT
>Ga0272441_10003420_pt1 | contig 30204 bp, 28 predicted proteins | sample SSMProp6N_FD_193582 | JGI IMG/M metagenome (GOLD analysis project Ga0272441, IMG submission 193582) | Marine sediment archaeal communities from Little Sippewissett salt marsh, Falmouth, MA, United States - SSM-Prop-6N | ecosystem: Environmental > Aquatic > Marine > Wetlands > Sediment ... | reverse complement strand
TTTGGGGATTCAACCGGGCCAGAATTTCCTCGTCGGAGAGACCTAAGTTTTCGAGACGATTGAAAAATCCCCATTTGTCTCGATCCAGTCCCACCTCGGGAGGATGGAGAAAACTGAGGTGATCTTTATTAGGAGTGCTGCCCTCAATTACCACAGCGAAGCCGGGGACCGGTCCGGAGGGGGCGGCAGTACCCGTTGGTGAGGTTGGTCTGGCACCTGGGGCGCCTGAGAAGCCTGAGGCCCCGGGCCGAAAGGCCGAGGGTGACATAGAGGAAGTCCGAGCCGTGAGTCCCGACGATTCACTGTGACCGGCAGAGGAACCGGCAGTTCCCGAAGAGGTTTTGAGAATATCCGAGAAAGTGCGATTGAGGTCTTCGGTATATACCATCTGGATACTGCTGATAAAGACCTGCTGGCGCAGATTTCGTTCCATGGTGGCGATAAGAGCATCGCGGTCCCCCTTGTCGAAGGCTTCATAACAGGCTTTTTGGTCGGGATTATTTTCGGCGTTGGGCAAAGCCTCAAGAATGGAATAATACAATCCGGGGATGAGATTGTGGGGTTTATATATTTTGGTGAGCTGAGTGATTTTGTCCTGAGCCTGTTTAATCTGGTTGGTCAGGGTATTTTGCTTGCTTTGATAGGAAGAGACTTTAGTCTCAGCCTGTTTAATAATTCTGCGGCTGTCGCCGGTTTCTTCAGAGCGTATGTTACTGCGCTGGGCATAGGCTTTAATGAAACACATCAAACCGGCGAGCACAAAGACGGCGCAGGCGGCAACAAACCAGCGGCGTTTACGCTGCCAGAGAGTTTGGCGAATGACAGCGCGAGGTAAGAGATTTACATTGATCTGTCCCAGACCGATCTCCTGCAGGGCCAGGCCATAAGCGACACCCAGAGTGGGTAAATGGGCGGCGAACTGGGTGACAGAAACATCAGAGGATAATTTCAATAATTCAAAACTGTCGAGGCGCTTGACCGGCAAGGAAAGACTCTGCTGCAGGAATTTGATGAGGCCGGGGAGTTTTATGGCATTACCCAGGGCGAGGACCTCTCGAAACTGCACATCGCGTTTTCCGCTACTATAAAAGCCCAGCGAGCGTTGTATTTCAGCGGCGAGGTCGGCAAAGACGGAGCGCATGGCCTGAAAGATCTGGCGGGCATATTTGCTGGTGCTGGCGGTCCGTTTGATGGCTTCGGCCTTGGGGAAACTTAGCTTAAAGGCCTTCTGGATGGCGGCGGTAAACTGGTTGCCGCCGATAGGAATGCTGCGCTGCCAAACGTGCAAGCCATCAGCAATGATCAGGTCAGTATTTTCGGCGCCGATGTCGAGGGTAATAAGGGCTTCTTTGGCGTCAGTGGTGAGCAGATGTTTCTGGTCATACATCAAGAAGTTATACAGAGCCATAGGCGCCATCTGGACGGAGTTAATTACACAATCGGCCTGGGTAAAAGGGTGGAGTGCCTTTAGGACCAAATCTCGCTTGATGGCAAAGATTCCGACTTCGATATCGGGATTGTTAGGATTCTGGAATGTCTGCCAGTCCCATTCGACGTCATTGATATCAAAGGGAATTTGCTGCATGGCCTCGTAGCGGACCAGTTCGGGAATACGTTTGCTTTCGACGGGGGGGAGCTTGATAAATCGGGCAAAACTACTGTGGCCCGAAACGGAAACTACTACGGAAGAATTACCCAGATCGTGTTCTTCGAGGAAGGTATTAAGGGCCTGATCGATTAAGTCTCTGCGTTCCTGAGCGGTCAAGTCAGGCTGGGAGAGGATTTTCTTGTGTTCGATCACCGCAAAATCAAGCACTTCCACCCCGTCGGGACCGGTGGCTAATTTAATTGCCTTGAGGGTGCAGTTTCCTACATCAATTCCCCAAGCGGTTTTCGCAGCTTTTGCCATAAGAAACCATCCTATCGTCGGAAACAATCGGCCATTGCGTGTGTTCAGGAGGGCCTGTAAATTTCATCATAAATACAGCAATTCAGGTGGTAATATATTGATTCATTAAGCAGGTAAGCAATCGGCAGAGGAATAGGCCTGGTTGTTTTAGGCGTTCCAGTGCCTTTGAGGGTCTTTTCGGGTATGATAATCTCTAATTGACGCCAGCGTCAAAGGCTCCAAGAGGCCGCTATGTTAACTAAATAACGAAGTTTTTAATATCAAATTGAGATTTTTGACGGCCTTGTCTCTATTAATATTATGTCATCAAATTACATAATAGCAAATTTCCGTGTCATTTTCCAGAAAAATGCGGGGTGGGCACAAGCTAATGCGATATTGGATATAACCGCTTTGTTTTGTGAGGTTTATAACGAATTTTCTGACTGATAAGAAGTTTGTGTGATTATCGGACAATATGTAATAAATTCAAAAAGGACCCAAGGCGGATATTAAGGGGCGTTGAAAATCAGGGAGTTTGGGGCAGCACGCGGCCCTGGAGGCGGGCAATTTCCTTGCGGGCGATGTGCAGATTCAGGCCCAGATTGCGCAGGACCCGCTCGGCGGTGCAGTCACGCTCGCGCAGGAGGCCGAGGAGCAGATATTCGGTGCCGACTTTTTTGTCTTTGAGATTTTCGGCTTCTTCGATGGCATAAGAGATTACCTGTTTGAAGTGGGGAGTGCCGGGTAACCGTCCAAAGACCCAGCTTTCTTCGGAAGATCGTTTGTTAATGCGGGCGATTTGATCCCGCACGGCTGAGGTTGAAACCGAGCAGTTGTGGAGGACCTGGGCGCCGACGCCTAAACCGTGTTCCAGGATGGCCAACAGGATATGTTCAGTGCCCACGTATTCCAGATGTACCTGCTGGGCAAAAGACTCGGCCAAGCCGAGGACATCTTTGGCGGTTTCTGAAAGATGTTGATACACTAACCGTCTACCTTTTTTGACTGTTCTATGGCGCGGCGAACTTCGCCGAGTAGTTGTTCGACCTTAAAAGGCTTATAAAGTACAGCCGTAAGTCCTTCTCGATTAGCACGTACAACAGAATGGTTGGGATCATAGCCAAAGCCTGTCATCAGGATAACCGGGATATCTTTATCAATAGAACGGGCCGCGGCAAAAATATCGTAGCCGTTGGCATGGGGGAGTTTGATGTCGGAAATAACCAGGTCGTAGCGACGCTGAGAGAGGAGGGCCTTTGCTTCGCGGCCGTCGCGGGCGGTGTCGGCGACGCAACCTTGCTTTTTCACCACATCGGCAATCGTTTGGCGGATGAATTCTTCATCATCCACGACCAAAATATGACGAGAAGCCAAAATAGGGTCGGGAGCTATGTTTTTACCGGCATAGACGCCGAAAATTCCTTTGGGCTGTTCCTGGACGTCCCGAATAGAAGATTTTATTTTGACCACGTAATCAATAATACATTGCAGGCGGTGACGGATATCATCATGACCGATATATTCTTCCATGAGCAGAGAGGTCTCGGTCATGATACCATCGAGTGGGTCGGAGACCTGCTGAGAAAGGTTGTCGGCGGCCTGGCCGGTAGTTTGAAACCGTTCCAAAACCAGCAAATCGAGGATGTTTAAGGCGATAGCGACATAACGGCCGAAAATTTCGGCCATCTGGCGGTCATCTTCGGTAAAGGCCTGTTCCCGATGGCTTTCGACATTGAGGGTGCCGATGACCTTGTCATGTAAAAGCAGAGGCACGGTCAGGCTGCAACATACTCCATCCAGGCCGGGCAGATAGCGAGGGTCATTTTTGGGATCATTGCAGATATAACTGCGTCCAGTAGCAGCGACATAACCGGTGATACCATTATGTTCGGCGTTGACGAAGATCTCAGACTGGGTGTCCTGGGGCAGTCCCACACCAAAAAGGACCTCCAACTGGTTACTATTGCGGTTAATGAGACGAACCACAAAATGGTCGAAGCGGAGCAGGTCGCGCGCATAGCGGATGATTTTTTTCTGCAGGAGATTAATACGCTGTTCGAAGGTAAGGGAACTGAGGGTTTCGGCTTCGAGGCGAACCAGTTCCCGGCCGGCTTTGTCAATGGCGTCAATACGTTTCTGTAAGCGGCGGCCGGCGGTCTCCTCCCAAACAACGGCAGCAACCTGGGTGAGGGAGCCCTTGTCGTCGAGCATGGGATTGACGATCATTTCAAAGTAGCGTTTGGAGGGTTCGTCGGTGAAAGAATATTTGTGGGAACGAAGATTAATATCCTGAATATCAGCTTTAGAGTCGAGCTGCTGATCATATGCTTGGCAGGTCTGGAGAGCACGCTGGGAAACGGCCTGTTTCACGGAATCAGAAAAGCCATCCATCTTGGCATTGGCCCACAAGACCGTACCCTCGCGGGCGATGAGGCAGACACCTTCGCCGATGGTGTTGAGAATGGAAAGGGCCTGCTCGGAGACCGATGAGTGTTCCAGGGTAATGAAGTCGGCAGTTTTGATCAGGACAGCCTCATAGTTCTGCTGTTTGAGGAGCTCCAGGGCCTGTTCCATAGTACCGGCAAGGGTGGTTTCCAGAGGGAAATTCTCAAGAAAAGCACCCAGAGAATCAGAGGCACAGGTGGCTGCATCGTGCAGGACCAGTATTTTGGGGCTATTGTTCTGGGAGAGTCCAGACTGGTGTGATGTTGATTCCGATTTTTCGGAGGCCATTTTCCTAAACCTGCTCAGGTCTATCAATAATGATTGAGCCAATCATAACCATAACTAAACATTATAATACCGAGATTGTTAATAATCCAGTAATTTCTAAATTCACAGTAAATAGTGGTAGGTCCAGTTCCTATAAGTAATTGAATATTTAATCAAAATAATCAAAATTCATAGAAGTAAAAAAACCCCTTTCGGGGTTTTGGGTTATTTTAAATTTTTATATATCTCTTATAAATAAGCCTATTTACTACGTGATTAAAAGAGCTCTGGCTTAGTGTGTTCAAAGTTGGTGCCCGTGTTAGAAGCAGAAGAATGGGAACCAGTAAAGTCATTCCGGGGATGAGCGTTGTCGTATTCCTTTTTCATTCTGTCGGTAGTCAAATGGGTATATATCTGGGTGGTACTTAAGGACTGATGGCCGAGCAGCTCCTGTACCATGCGCAAATCGGCGCCGTTGTTGAGCATGTGAGTGGCAAAGCTGTGACGGAGGGTATGAGGACTGATATTGGGGTCCAATCCGGCTTGAATGAGATATTTGTCGAGCTTGCGCCTTACCGAACGGGTGCTAAGCCTTTGGCCGTGCTTATTGATAAAGAGGGCCTGTTGATCGAAGGTGTGTTTGCGAGGATCGGCGTCACGGAAGGTAAGATAGCGCTGAATGGATTGCAGAGCAGAGGAACCGATGGGCGAGAGGCGTTCTTTTTTACCCTTACCGCGCAGATGGAGGACCTCACCGAGAAAGTCCACGTCGCTTAAGTTGAGACCGACCAATTCGCTGACCCGCAGTCCACTGCTGTAAAGTGTTTCAATGATGGCCCGGTCTCGGGCACCGAGCATAGTGTTGGCGTCGGGACTATTGATCAGGGTGTTGATCTGCTCAATATCCAGACAGCGAGGCAGCCTTTTTTCCTGTTTGGGAGTGCGGATCGAGGAGACCGGGCTGCTTTCTATCTGGCCCCTGCGCACGAGGAATTTATAAAAACTGCGCAGGGTGGCCAACTTGCGAGCGGTGGTGGCTTTGGAGTATTTCTGCTCGTTAAGAAAGGCCAAATAGGTCCGAATGACAGTAACGTCAGCCTGGATCAGCCTGGTATTGGTGTCCACGGCAACGGCTGTAACCGCCTGCGAGGAGCCGAAACCATCATGAGAATGATCCTGGCCGGCAGGAGGTTCCGCACCAGAGATGTACTGGGCATACTGGATCAGATCAGCACTGTAACATTTGACCGTGTGGGCCGAAAAGTGCTTCTCATAATTTAAATAATCCAAAAACTCTCTAATAACAGGATACTCTTGCATGATTATACCTTCTTATCGGCGAAGGTTTCTTTCCCGGGTTACCGGATTTCCTCGAACCCTACACTAGGGTGCTGTCAAAATTTCCTCCAAAAACCACCTGAGGGGTCAATCAGGCAGCCGAGGCGTTTTTCTCCTCACGAACACACGTTCATCATGAGCCAGTTACTTCCAGAGGAGGCTAATTGACCCCACCTCCGGGGGTCTGGGTTCCGGTTCGTTCGGAGTGATTATGGGGGCAAAGAAGTCGGTCTGCTTCCTCAACCAATTGCTTGCTTAACTGGAAACTCAAGACGGCAGCGTCAAACCAGTCAAAGTTGTTACCGCGGTCGTTGGCCATATCTACAAAGGAGTCCAACAGTTCCTCTTCGCACCCAGATTCATATCTGAATAAAAATTTTTCCTTTTCTTTCATTAAGGAGAGCTGTTTTAGTTGTGATTTCGGCATTTTAATCTCCCTTTCCGGGGCCGGAACTGTAGTCGGGCACCGGAGCGGTTGGGGCGGCGGCCAACTGTGTTTGCTGTTGCATCAGCAGCTCACCGATCATCTCGTGGCAAACAAACCGTATAAAGTGACGACTGGCAGTAAATTTTTTCCAGCCTAACGGCGTTTCTTTTGCGCCTCTTTCCTGGGCGTAAATTTTAATGCGTTCTACTACGTCGCTTTGTCCGGCATCAAAGATACGGGAGGCCATCGCCTGGGGCCTAATGGGAGCGGTGGTGTCGAGAGTAAAGCTCGTTCCCTGTCGCGCTATCTCGCCGGGATTGGCCTGCCAAAGCCGATTCTGATCAACCATGCTGCTGGGTTCCGGTCGGACATACATCTGCAGGTCCATGCCCAATTTTGGGGGCGGATAGGGGTCATAGCGGGTAATGCTTCCGGCAATCACGGCGTCAGCCTGCAACTGGTCGGCCAGAAGGATCATGTCTTCGAGAGTATCAACCCGATCCAGGCCTATCTCATTGAGGGCGGCAAGAACCCTGTTCACCGGAAATACCTGCATCTGACCAGGGACCTGTTTCAATTCGGTATAGAATTCATCGGTCACCGCTATCACATCCAAATGGTCCGAGCCGGAAAGATTACGAAAAGGCACTATGGCTATGGTATAGGCCTGAGGGTAGGGAGTTTGATAAAGCTGATCGATATCTTTTTTATCGTGGCAACCCTGCCCAACGAGCGAAATCACAATTCCGAGCACCAAGGGTAATCCAGAGCGACATTTCGGCGCGAAATCAGCAGATACGCATCTATTAACTCTATTCACTTTTTTACTCGACATAACTGTGGGTCTAATCTGTTATTATTAAAAATGGGCATATTAATATGCCCATATACTTTCACTAATTGGCCTGGATACCACCCTGCGGATGTTTGCTGAGTCGCAGGGGCTGCTTTTCAGGGCTAAAATCGACTTCCAGTGGTTTCACGGACCAGATATTGTCGATGTATTTGCGGTCGGAACAGAAAAACACACTACCGTTGGGAGCCCAGGTTGGCGAATAGTCCGAGGCATCACTGGTGGTTAAGCGATAATTATTTTTGCCGTTCAGTCCGACAATCCAGATATCTTCACCGTTATTTTCGGCAAAGGTGGGATCGGTTTTCTCATATTTACTACGACTGACCGTGCTATAAGCAATTTGTTTGCCGTCCGGAGACCAGCTCGGACATATACAGGCGTGGCTTATGCTGCTGACGATTTCAGTGGGGAAACGGGCCTGGCCGTCCACCATGTCCACGGTCCAGATGCTGAACCATTGGCTACCCCGAAAACGAGCCAGTTGAAAGGTTATTTTGTTGATTTTGGGATTGGGATTCCATTCGGGAAACATGCCGTAGCCAATCCATTTTTTGGTACTGGGACTGTCGGCTTCGGCAATCCACAATTCCCACTGCTGTGATCGGGTACCAAACGAGCAATAAACGATGTACTTACCGTCGGCAGACCAGGAAGGATGGATATCATTGCTGACATCAGTAGTCATCCTTACCGGATTGGTGCCATCGACACCGATGACCCAGATATCCCAGTTGCCGGCACGGTTGGTAGCATAGGCAACTTTGTCGCCCGAAGGTGAAAAACAGGGTTGAATTTCACTGGCCGGATCGCTGGTAAGACGGGTGGTGGTGGCGCCGTCGGTCTGTTTGATATAAAGGTCAGGATTGGGCGAATGGCGGAGAGAACTAAAAACAATTAAGTTGCCATCACTACTGATGTCAGGATCAAAATCACCACCTTCCTCACAAAAACTATGCTGCTCCAGCGACGAGAAAGGTTTGGCGGTAAATTCCACCGGCTGCCAGGCATCCAACCTGCCCATCAAGTTCGTCTCAATTGAAGGATTGTTTTGTGCGGTCGAGTTCGTCAGGGTAAAAGAGGAACAGCCGAACAAAGCAAGAACGAACAATAAAAGAGAGATGATTTTTATTGGACTTGATTGCAATTGTATATCCCTCGAAAGAATTTCCCCCGAAATTCTCTCTGAGTTTTCCTTTACTGATCAGCCTCCGGCGGCTCAGTAAGGGAATGGGCCAAATATTGGTGTTTCGTTGGCAACTCCTGTGCCAACGTCATCGTATGTCTATGGTTTTATCGGCCTTATGAAGCGCTAACCTAAGTTAAATCTGACAAGATTGTCAAACAACTACGGTAGGCAAAAGCCGCGATTCTAACTAAATAAGGCAAATTCCAGGGAACATCCGAATTTTTTGAGTGATTGTCAAATCACTGATAAATATTTACATATTCCCAAGTCCCATAAGGGTTACAATGGTTTATCGTCCATAAAGAAGGGTTTTCTTTAGCTATGAGGGCTTATTTATCACACCAAGTTTTATGCCTTTCTTTGAGCAAGCCAGGGGCGGGAGGGAGGAATTTAGGGGAGCGGGGGTGTTGTTGTGTAAGCCATTTTTATTAAAAGACTTATGTGCATTTTTGCCGATTGAATGGCAGTAGATGAGGTCACTTAAGCTAAAATACGCTTCCAAAGGGAAGATTGGCAAGAGAGGCTAGAACTTTTATGGTGTTTTCAGGTATCATATGCTGATGAGCTCTCAATCAGGTATATCTGCCTATCGAGTCAGTGTGGTCATTCCGGCATATAATGCGGGTCCTTATCTGAGCCGAGCGGTGCAGAGTGTTTTGAATCAGACGCATCCGGCGGATGAGATTATCGTCGTCGATGACGGCTCCACAGACAATACCCGTGAGGTGGCCGAGCAAATCGGCTCCAGGATCACCTATATATATCAGGAAAACAGCGGTGCCAGCGGGGCACGCAATACCGGGATCAAAGCGGCAGGTAATGAGTGGATTGCCTTTCTGGATGGGGACGATGAATGGCTTGAAAGAAAACTGGAAAAGCAAATAGGGTTACTAAAAAGAAATCCCCATCTCGATTGGACGACAGGGAATTTTGTTATCTGCCATTGTCAGCAGGACCGTCTGGAAGAAAAGCTTGATTCGGCGAAAGCGGAAAGATTATTGGGGGGCCGGGAGTACTTTTTGGAATACTTCCGGGCGTTTGCGCTGGGAGCTACAGGCTGGACCGGAACAATGCTGATCCGGCGGGAGCTGTTGGAAGAAGCGGGGATGTTTCGGGTGGGGCAGTTGTTAGCCAATGATCTGGATATGTGGTGGCGGATCGGGTATCTGAGGCCCAAGATCGGGTATAGCCCGGAAACGCTGGCGATCTATCACAGTCATATAGCGGGCAGCATCACGAAAAAATTCACGGATCCGCAATTATTGATTGAGTTGCTGGAGAGGCACTTGAGACTGGCCGGCGAATACGGTCGTTCAGATCAGTTCAGATACTGCGGGGAACATTTTTTGCGATACTGGATTCATAAGTATTTATTTGACGAGCGAATTGAACATATCCGCGAGATGATTGTGCGTTTTGATAAGGTTTTGCCGTCTTTCTATAAATCGATATTGCGACTGTTGACCATCTCGCCCGTTGCCACCTCGACTTTTTTGCCGCTATTGAGGCAGATTAACAAGATAGTAAGGCTGCCGATCTGAAAGAAGGATTAGCAAGGACAGGCATCTATGCATATGAAAACCATGACTCAGGCAGATTTTAAGGAGCTGGAGAAACTGGATCCTTACTATAAGGGGCGCTGGCATTATTACAAGAAGGTCGTTGATATTCTAGAGGGACTTTCATTTGACTCGTGTCTGGAATTGGGGCCGTATAAAAGACCGATGGTAGAGGGGGCGGATGTAATTGATAAAGATAGATATCTGGATGGCCTGACCTATCAGCATGATGCCAACCGGATTCCCTGGCCTGTTCAGGATGGTCAGTATGATCTTTTTATCGCCTTACAGGTGTGGGAACATCTGGAGAGACAGAGGGAGGTTTTTGAAGAGGTCAGACGCATTGCCAAAATGGCGCTGCTGAGCTTTCCGCTGAATTGGCATCGTCCGGGGGATATACATCATGGTATTACGGAAGAGAAGATTGCCGAATGGACGAATCAGGTGAAACCTAAACGGAAATTTGTCGTGAGGGGATGGAACGTCTCCCTGAAGCATATTCTTAAAAATTCTTACTGCATTAAGAGATTGATTTGTTTCTACGATTTTAGATAATTTTTTTGGCTATCAGAATTTCTATGTCATAATTAGTTACCGAAAAAACATTATTAGGTCACGATGAATAAGAAACCATCCCTGCAAGTGAGCGTGGTAATACCCGCTTATAATATCGAGGCTTATATCGGCCGGGCAATCGAGAGCGTTCTGGCTCAGACACGGGGAGCGGATGAAATCATCGTGGTGGATGACGGGTCAACGGATAACACTACAGCGGAAATCAAAAAGTTCGGTGATAAAGTACGACATATGCGTCAGGAAAACGGAGGGGCCGGGGCGGCGCGGAACAGGGGAATCAGGGCGGCAAGGTTCGAATGGATTGGGTTTCTGGACGGAGATGACGAATGGCATAAATTATATTTACAGAGCCAAATCGAACTCTTAGAGCGTAATCCCGATTTGATGTGGTCCTGTGCCAATACTCTTTGTTGCCTTTGCGGGGAAGATCGCTGCGGTCCGGCGCTGAAGCCAGAAAAGGCCCGAAGGTTAGTGGGCAACAAAGACTATTTCGATAATTATTTTTTCAGCCAGCGGTGTCGAGCCGGTACTAATATTAATACTATGATGATTAGACGGGAGGTATTTGACAAAGTGGGGTTTTTCCCGGAAGGTCAAGTGGTCAGCGAGGATACGGATATGTGGTGGCGGATAGCCTACCAGTGGCCGCGGATCGGATATGTGCCGGAGCCGCTGGCAGTTTATCACCAAATGTCCAAGGGATCTAAAACGAATGCCTCAAAAGCACAGGTCCTGCAAATCCATATAGAATTACTGGAAAAACATCTGCGGCTGGCGCGGGAAAACAATCAGCAATTTGAATTTGAAAAGTTGGCCGGGCAGTTGGTTGCCAACTGGATCCGCAGTTTGCTGTTTGATAACAATCCGCGGGGCATAAACGAACTTCTGCAACGTTTTGGATATCTGGTCAGACCGAGTTTTAGGGCCCTGGTTCGGGTGCTGAGTGTTTGGCCGGGGGGGACGGCGGCAAGTTGCCATTTGATTTCCAAAATAGTAAGGAAACTCCACTTACGTCGGCGGATTGTACCGCCGCCGCAATGATAAGCAAGTACGTAAAATTCAGATTACGTTGAAGCCTATGAGCGAGATGACCAATTCAAGTCATAATACAGATCACGCATCCGGATGGACGGTGAGTGTGGTGATCCCTGCATGTAATGCCGGGAGGTATATTAGTCGAGCGCTGGATAGTGTTTTGGGCCAGACGCGTAAGGCGGATGAAATTATTGTAGTGGATGACGGCTCGACCGATGACACGGCGGCTCAAGTTGCAAAGTATGCGGATAAGGTGAAATATATTCGTCAGGAAAACCAAGGGGCCAGCGGGGCACGCAATACCGGCATCAAGGCGGCGGGAAGTGAATGGGTTGCTTTTCTGGATGGGGACGATGAGTGGCTGGGCGATAAACTACAAAGACAGATTGCATTGTTACAAAGGAATCCCGAGCTGGACTGGTGTACGGGTAATTTTATTCGATGTCTGTGTGAGGAAGGTCGTCAGGGGCCTGACCTGGGTCCCCGACGCTGCCGAAAACTGTTGGGAGGGAAAGAATATTTCGTGAATTATTTTAAGGCCTGTATGGTCGGAGCGACCGGACATACGAACATGATGATGGTCAAGCGATATTTGCTGGAAGAAGCCGGATTATTCCGACCAGGCCAGAGCAGGGCCAATGATCTGGATATGTGGTGGCGTTTGGCGTATCAACAGCCCCGGATGGGATATGTGTCGGAGCCGCTGGCTGTCTATCACCTGAGCGTTCCCCGAAGCCTTACCCAAGATCGATTTCCTGTCGAATTATATTGTGATCTTATTGCCAGGCACCTGAAGCTCGCCAGCCAAAAAGGCCAGAGCGAAAATTTTCAAAGCTTTGCCGTAACTATCTTGCGTCGGTGGATACGATCCATGCTTTTTGAAAACCGGGCTGCGGATATTCGGAGAATGATGAGGGAGTTTGAGACGCTGTTTCCCAGGCCCTATTTGTTTTTTATGCGGCTTTGTACTACTTTTCCCCGGATTACTGCGGGCGGATGCCATATAATTTCTCAAGGGATAAGGTTTTTCCATTTACGCCGCCGCGTAATTCAGCGTCCGAAACAATAAGACAGTAGGCAACCTCTAAGAGTCCGAAATTCGAAGGCTGAAACGGCGATTAAAAACAGCCGCATGGGCTGACTCGTGCTACGTAGCGACCCGTCCTCCGCAGTAGCCTGCTAGGGAGAGTTGGAGCCTACCTCGCCGAAGCAACTTCGGCTACGAAGGCTATAAGAACTACTTCGAAGAGTAGTAAGCCCATCCTACGGGGAATTTTTAAATGAAATAGGAGTTCCAGGGGGCACGGCTGGTGCGGGAGAGCATGCGGTTGGCTTCATCGTCGTCAGGAAAGGTTTCTGTAACGGGATCCCATTTTAATTTGCGTTTGAGGAGCATGGCGATATTGCCAATATGACAGACGGTTGAGCAGCGGTGGCCGATCTCGGCGGGGAAATAGGGATCGCGGCGGGATTTGACGCAATCGAGGAAGTTGCGGTGTTCGCCGCCGGTGCAGGTGAAGAGGTGTGTCTCGTCGGGTTTTATCTGGGAATCGAGGATGGATTTAGGTTCGGCCTGAAGGGGTCGGCGCCAGGCGGAGCTTTCGAGCCAACCTTCGGTACCTTCGCAACGGATACCCGTGCCGCCGGAATCGACAAAAAGGGTAACGCCGTTGTCGTATTTGTATTTGAGGTGGTAATCGTAAGGGGTGTTGTAGATACCTTCGGTGGGGAACAGACCTTTGCCTTCGACCTCGACGGGGCCGGAGCGTTCGGTGTTGTTGGCCCACTGAGCGGTATCGATAAGATGGGTGCCCCAGTCGGCAAGAGTGCCGCCGGCATAATCGAATATCCAGCGAAAGTTTCGGTGGCAGCGAGCAGGAGTGTAAGGGGCATAAGGGGCGGGGCCAAGCCACATTTTATAGTCGAAACCTTTGGGGACAGGCTGGGGCTGTTGTTGTTCGGGTTTGGCATAAGGGCCGTGAATATCATTGCCGTCGGGTAGAGTTACCTTTATGGCTTTGAGTTTGCCGAGGCGGCCGTTGCGGACCAGTTCGGCGAGACGATGATACACGGCAATGGAACGGTCTTCGGTAGCGGTCTGGAAGACGCGGCCATAGCGTTTGACGGCATCGCTGAGGATGCGGCCTTCAAGGACGGTAAGGGTGGGCTTTTCGCAGCAGACGTCTTTGCCGGCTTTGAGGGCGGCAAGCGAAATAGGCACGTGCCAATGATCGGGGGTGGCGATCATTACGGTGTCGATGTCATTGCGGGCGATAATATCGCGGAAGTCATTGTAGGAGGCGCAGTCTTTATTGTTATAGTTCTGGTTGGTAATCTCCTGAGCATTGTTACGATGTTCGGTATCAACATCGCAGACGGCCAATACATGGGCATCGGGCTGGGCGAGCAAGCCGCGAAGATCGACGGAGATACCATGAATACCGACGCCTATACAACCGACGGTGATCCGATTGCTGGGGGCGACGGAGCCGGATTTACCCAGGGCAGAGGGGGTGACAAAGTAAGCAAATGCCAAGCCACCAAGGCCAAGAGAAGCGGATCGTTTCAGGAATTTTCGCCGGGTTATAGAAAGTGTCTTTTTCATATTAGATAGCTCTTGAAAATTATAATGTCATTAACTGCGGCCCTACTCAAATTGCAGGCCATAGATTTTGGCGCTGTCCATTTTTCGGCGGGGCCGGCAACAAAATTAATCTCATCTGCTAAAGTGATACCCCCGAATGGCAGAATGCAGGTAAAACAAATCATGAAACCGATCGACTTGTTTTTCATGAATAAGCATCTTTTATTCAATTGCTTTGCATACTCTGTTATTGGAAAAATACCGTGTTTCCCGATCATAAAGGAGCGTAAGTAAAATTCATAGTTTATAAGATACCGGAGGAGCCGGTGCGGATGCCCTTCATGGCCATTTTCAATTCTTCGGGGTTGGGACAATAGTTGTAAGCGGTCTTGAGGTCGATGTATTCCTTCTCGACGAGTTTACGGAGCGATTCGACGTAATCGACCATGCCGTCGGCATAGGAATTTTTGATGACGGTGGGCAGATCGATCTCGCGCTCTTCGGCGATTAACTTGCGGGCGGCGGCGTTTACAATCAAAATCTCGACGGCGGGAACGCGGGGGACATCTTTACGTATGGTAGGCAGGAGTCGCTGGGAGATGACGGCCCGTAAATTACCGACCAGGGCCTGGCGGACCATATGTCTTTCGATCTGGGGGGTCAAATCGAGCATTCTGGCTATAGTTTGATAGGCGTCGGTGCTGTGGAGGGTGGCAAAGACGAGGTGTCCGGTTTCAGAGGCACGGAGGCCGGCGACCAGGGTTTCATAGTCGCGCATTTCACCGATAAGAACAACGTCAGGGTCTTCGCGCATCAGAGAGCGGAGGGCGTAATCGAAGTCGGGGACATCGATACCGACTTCGCGCTGGCTGACGAGAGACTTTTCATCGACATAGACAAATTCGATGGGGTCTTCGATGGTGATTATGTGACAACTGCGTTCGTGGTTGATCTGGTCGAGCATGGAGGCAATAGTAGTACTTTTGCCACAACCGGTAACACCGGTGACCAGAATAAGCCCCTGATGGATTTTGGCGATACTCTTTACCACTTCGGGCAGGTGCAGGGAGTCGAAGGGGGGGATGATGCTGCTGACACGGCGGGCGGCCAGTGAGACTTTGCCGCGCTGGCGATAGATGTTGACGCGAAAGCGGTCGGTACCGCCCAGATCGTAGGCAAAATCGAGGGTGCCTTTCTCGAGGAAAAATTCCTTCTGCTCATCGGAAAGAATTTCGAAGATCATTTCCTGAAGTTTCTGTTCGGGGATGGGATCGCTGGTGGTGTGACGGAGATGGCCGCCGGCCCGTATGCGGGGTACGGCTTCGCCCTTGAGATGGATATCGGAGGCCTGTATTTTGACGGCCAGTTTGAAATACTTGTCCAAGTCGGGTTTTTTGTCAGTAGCAAGCTGCTTGGAAATGGGTTGTTTCAATTTTTTCTCCTTATCGGACGATTAAACCATCAATTCAGGCAAAGGCGTAATTATAATATAATCCTTTATTATAGCATTTTAAGCCGCAATTTAAAGTACTTATTGGTACCTTAAAAATGAGGTTAGTGGGGGAAATCGGCAAGACAGGCCTTTTGCAGATCTTCTTTTGTGCCCGGGAACCAGTAAATTTTGCCGCGGAGGGCGCGTCTGGAATGAGGGGGGATGGGGCCAATATTAATGATAGCATGGAGACAGTCGGCGGGGTGGTGGTCGGTGAGATGGGAGGTGCGTTGCCAGAATATACCGCTGACCCAGGTTTGTTCCAAATTGGTGCGGGTAATAAGACCGCAATCGACCGGTTCGAGCATTTGGGCCTGGTAGGGGCCGACTTTATCCATCAATTTGCCGTTGGTCCTTTTGTTGTCGATGAGCAGGCCGATGGGAGTGCGGACTCCCATGGTTTCCCTGGTGGCCGGGATGGGCTGCAATTGATCATGGCGGAGGACGTAGGTGAGGGAGGTTTTTTGAGGCTGATCCTTCTGCTGAGCCCAGAGGTCGTATTCGCTGAAGGCGGGAGTTTGGGCTACCTTACGCCGCCAGGCGCTCTTATTTGTCTTGCCGCTCATCCGAAAACATTGCTGGACGCCGTAATATTCGGGCAGTCCCTGATCATATGTTTGCACAATTAAAAGGATATCAATACCGTTTTGAACGGGGGCCATATAAAAGGTCCAGTCCTGGCGGATCCAGGGTTCGTTATTTATAGGTATCTTTTTGGTGACTACTTGGCGGCGCTTACGAAATGATTTTTCCAATTGTTCGACTTGAGCCGGATTAATGCCGGCTTCTTGATCATTTTGGGGCACGGGGCCGAAAGCGATGGGGGTGTGCTCGAAGAGGCGGTAGCCGATGCGATTGTCAGGATGCTCGCTATTGGTAAAGGTGACAAAGCTGTTGTTTTGGATGGTAAGAAGAGTGATGGATATTTTTGATGCGGCTGCTTGTCGCGTAGTTCGGCAACTGTATAAGTTGATTAATATACAGGGTAAAATAATTGAAATTGCGAGAGTACTATTTTTGTTAACAATATTCATGATGAGCTCCAGATGTTATATGGATAAGGGTTTCAAGATTATGAGGTTATTGTAGGGGAATATGACCAATCCGGCTATATTAAAAAGAGCGGGAAAACAAGCAACCGCATGGGCTAAAGCCCATCCTACCAAAGATTTTGAGAGGCAGCCGGAAGGAATATGGCATTGTTTTTAGGGGGGAGGTTATGATATAAAGGTATTCAATAAGATAAGGTTTTACCAATATTGAGGGCAGGTTTGGCAAAAAAAGAGCAAGTACTGGGATTGATAGCGGGGCAGGGAAGGCTGCCGTTTCTGGTGGCGAGTGGGGCGCGGGAAGCGGGGCTGCGAGTGGTGTGTGTGGGGCTTAAGGGGCAGGCGGATGAGAGGCTGGAGGAATATGTGGACCGGTTGTACTGGGCAGGGGTGGCGAGGCCGGGCAGGTGGATAAAAAGGCTGCGGCGAGAAGGGGTGACGCGAACGATTATGGTGGGGCGAGTGGCAAAGAAGCGGATTTATACGCCGGGGCGGATCTTGCAATATCTGCCGGACTGGCGGGCGTTTCGTATCTGGTATGGCAGGCTGCGGAGCAGGGATAAACGCAATGATACCTTATTATGCGCGCTGGCGGATGAACTGGCGACGGGAGGAATCATCTTGGAAAATTCGGTGCAATATTGCAAGGAACACCTGGCCCGGGAAGGGGTGATGACGACAACGCAACCGGGCAGAGGAGGACGGGAAGATATCGAGTTCGGCTGGGAGATAGTTAAGCAACTGGGCAAACTGGATATCGGCCAGGCGATAGCAGTCAAAGAAAAAGAAGTTATCGCAGTAGAGGCGATGGAAGGTACGGACCGGATGATCGAGCGAGCAGGACAATTGTGTCGGGCGGGGGGCTGGACGCTGATAAAGACAGCCAAGCCGAATCAGGATATGCGGTTTGATGTGCCGACGATCGGCAGGCAGACAATTGAAAACCTCAAGAAGAACGGGGCGGCGTGTCTGGTTGTGGAGGCGGAAAAGACCCTAATTCTGGATCTGCCGGAAACGGTACAACTGGCAGATAAATATAAGATATCTGTAATTGGCCAAAATTGAACTTAAGGGGAGAGGGACAGGATCAGGGCGATTTCGTCGCAGTGGTCCTGCTTGGGGCATTGAACACAGTCGGACCAGACCTTTAAGGGCAGGGTGTCCATGGGGACTTTTTGGAAACCTAACTTTTCAAAAAATTCCTGTTCCAGGGTAAGAGTGAAAATTCTGGGCAAGTGGAGGGTTTTGGCTTCGGCGATCAGGTCCTGGACGAGGGCCTTGCCGATGCCACGGCCCTGAAAGCCTGGGTGGACGGCCAGGGATTTGATCTCGGCCAGATCGGACCAGATGATCTGGAGGCTGCAGCAGCCGACGATTTGGCCATCCAATTCGCAGAGCTTGAAGTCACGCAGTGATTCATAAAGATTAGCCAGGGAACGAAACAACATACGGCCACGGCCGGCGTGGGCGCTGATCAGCTCATGAATGGCGGGGACATCATCTAGTCGGGCGTTTCTAATCATAAAAAATAGTGTTAGGTTTTCCGGCTTCGCAAGAGCTTCGCCGTGATAAATAGGTTTAAGTGTTAGGTAAAGACATGCTTAAACGTGTTTATACCTTGCATAAACAGCGTTTAAGCATATCACACACTCATACGAGCTTGAATATAATGATAATAGGATTGGGTTAATTATAAAAGAGTAAAAATTGTTCGAGAGGGGCGGCGGGGTGGTTATAATACTGGTGAGGAAAGGTCTGAGATGGCGAGATTTGTAATACAGGAACACAACTTGGGGGCGGGAAAGGTGCATTGGGACCTGATGCTGGAAGAAGGGGAATGCCTTAGGACCTGGAGAGTAGAGGTGGAACCGGGGAAGTGGGGCGAGCAAGAGATTCGATGTGAGAGGATTTTCGATCACCGGCTGGAGTTTCTCAGCTGGGAAGGACCGATCAGCGGGGGGCGAGGAGAAGTACACATCGCCGAAAAGGGAGAGTTTGCAGAACTGGGAAAGAATGAAAAGTACTGGAAGGTAAGAGTGCAGGGCGATAGGATGGGTGGCGTACTGGAGCTGGGCCAAACAGAAGGGCAGGATTGGAAGTTGAAATTTCAGGGAGAAGCAAGGTGAAACACAAATATCGCACGGAGGCGGCAATATGGTCGGTGATTCCAATATTACTGGTGGCAATTTTAATGGGAGGATGCCAAGAGGGGAAAAGGGATATGTGGGAGGTGGTAAAAGGGGATTTTCGGCATTTCCACACAGATTTATTGCAGGACTGTAATAACCTGATCCATGATCCGGTGAATCTGGGTGTGCTGGCGGTGGGAGGAGCAGCAAGCGGATATGTGCGATTTGCGCATGATGATGAGATAGAAGATCATTTCGAAATCAATGGTCACTATGCCAATGACCGGACATTTTCGAGAGATTTTTCGATAGCAGTGGGGGCGGTACCACTAACAGAAATGTCGCTGATGGGGGTGGGTTACATAGGTGGGCTTGTGGGAGAGGACGATAAGTTGCGGAAGGTATCGCATAATCTGATCGAGGCCCAGACTTTGAATGTAATTCTGACGAATCTGCTAAAAGTAGCGGCCCAGGACGAGAGTCCGAATGGAGAAAATCTGGCCTGGCCGAGCGGACATACATCAACAGCGGTGACATTCGCAGCGGTACTGCAAGAACATTACGGCTGGTGGTTAGGGCTGCCGCTGTATGCGCTGAGTGGATTTGTGATGTACGAGCGGATGGAAACGGGGGAACATTGGGCCTCGGATGTGATATTCGGGGCGGCACTGGGATATACGGTGGGACGAACAGTGGCGAAAGGACATAAGCCGGAGATTTTCGGGATGGAAGTAGTGCCCTTTATCGATCCGCAAATGCAGGTTGCGGGGTTGTCACTGTCGAAAAGATTTTAGAAATATGCCGGGTTAAGCGCCGATACAACTCATTCAGTCCGAAACTATTCTTCGCGGAGGAGTTTGTACTCGATACTATCCACCAGGGCCTGCCAGGAAGCGTCTATGATGTTTTCAGAAACGCCGATAGTGCCCCAGTGTTGCTGGGAGTCGCGGGACTCGATGATGACGCGGACCTTGGCGGCGGTGGCGGCCTTGGAGTTAACAACCCGGACACGATAATCCACCAGTTGCACATCCTGGATAACGGGGTAATGGTTTTCGAGGCACTTTCTCAGGGCGGCATCAAGGGCATTGACGGGACCATCGCCTTCGGCGACCTGGTGTTCGAAGGTGTCCTTGACTTTGATTTTGACGATGGCTTCGCTGATAGGGGTACCATTGTCGCGCTTATTGATAACGGTGCGATAGTATTCCAGATCAAAGAAGCGGCGGTAGTGGCCCAGGAAGCGGCGGACCAGAAGATCGAAACTTCCTTCAGCGGTTTCAAACTGAAAGCCCTGGTTTTCCAGGTCTTGGACCTCCTTGAGGATTTTGCGGACGAGGGATTTATCTTTGATCAGGGCAAGTTTTTCACTTTTGGCCAGCAGGTTCGAGGCGCCGGATAGTTCGCTGATAATGACGCGGCGGCTGTTACCGACGGACTCAGGATCGATGTGCTCATAGAAGCTGGAGCTCTTCTGGACGGCGTGGACGTGCATGCCGCCTTTATGGGCAAAGCTGGAAACACCAACATAGGGCTGATTCATAGGCAGATTCAAGTTGGCCTGTTCATATACATAACGGGAGGTTTCGGTCAGTTTACCAAGGGTGTTTTTGTGCAGGCAGCTAAAGCCCATCTTAAGCACCAGGTTGGGGATGATGGCGCAGAGGTCGGCGTTACCGCTGCGTTCACCGAAACCATTGATGGTGCCCTGCACGTGGGTAGCGCCTTGGGTGACGGCGGCGAGGGTGGCAGCGACGGCAATGCCGCTGTCGTTGTGAACGTGGATTCCCAGGGGCACATCAAGTTGACCAGTAAGTTCGGCGATGACTTTTTCAACTTCGGGGATGAGGGTGCCGCCGTTGGTGTCGCAGAGGATCAGACGAGTGGCACCGGCCTGGGCGGCGGCCTGTAAAACCTTGAGAGAATAATCAGGGTTGTCACGATAGCCGTCGAAAAAGTGTTCGGCGTCAAAAAATATCTTGCGGCCTTTACGTTTCAAAAAACGGACGGAGTCTTCGATCATCCGGAGGTTGTTTTCCAGGGAGGTTTGCAGTACTTTTTTGACCTGTTTATCCCAGCTTTTGCCGACAAGGGTAATGACGGGGGCGTGGCTTTTCTGGAGTGCAAGCAGGCCGGTGTCTTCTTCGGGCTTGGTGCCCTTGCGGCGGGTCATGCCAAAGGCGGCGATTTTACTGTGGCGGAGGTTTAGTTTGCGTACTTCCCGATAATAGGCCTCGTCCTTGGCGTTACTGAGAGGATAGCCACCTTCAATATAATCGACACCCAGCTCGTCGAGCTTGGCGGTGATGAGAAGCTTGTCCTCCAGGGAAAAAGAGATACCCTCGGCCTGGGCGCCGTCACGCAGGGTAGTATCATAGATTTCAATTTTTTTAACCATAATATATAATCATAATAACCGGTACAAATTATCAGTCAAGGAAGTTGCCCTAAACATCACCGATGGAGCGCTCCCTGAGGGCAAGAAAAAAGGCGGAAAGCGTGTAAGAATATGAACGGGGAGGGCTCTAAAGTAGTAGAACATTAATGATGAGCTCATACGAACCACAGAATGAAACGGCCCTGGTGTGTGCGGCACAGAAGGGAGATAAACAGGCCCTGGCAAGGCTGCTGGAGAATCACTGGGCGTGGCTTAAAGGATTGGTATATAACGTTTTAGGTGGTCCGGAGGAGATGGATGATGCGTTACAAAACATATGCGTTTTATTGATAGACAAGATAGAGACCCTGAGAGAGCCGGAGCGGTTCAGGCCGTGGCTGGCGGTGCTTGCGAGGCGGGCAACGCTGAACTGGATACAGCAACAGAGAAGACAGCCAATATCATGGGGAGATCCAGCGGCCTTGCAGCAAAAGGGAGGATTTTCAGAAAGCACGAGCCAAAAAGTTGAGCAAAATGAACTAAATGAAAGAATGTTCGAGGCAGTAAAAGAACTGCCGGATAAATACCGAGAAGCCTTTATTCTGAAATATATGGATGATCGAAGCTATGCGGAAATTGCGGAGATATTGGACCTACCCATTACCACGGTACAGATCCGATTGGTAAGGGCGCGGAGAATGATGCACAACCGATTAACAGGTAAACAAACCAATAAAGTACCGCGGACATGAAGCAGACAAAAACATGCGAACCATACGGTGAGTCATATGAATAGAGAGATTATGGAAATATTAATAGGCAAATATATCGATAGTGAGATTACGCCCGCCGAGCAGCGTCTGCTGGATAAGGAACTCCAAGTTAACCAGGAAGCCCGGCAGACGCTGCATCAATATAAACAACTGCACGATCAGGTGCGGGCGGCGATGAATAGCGAGATAAATGAACACGGGAAAAGTTGCCGTGAGATATTTGATAAAGCCTGGGAGCAACGAACAGTGCGACGCAGGCGGCTTATCAAAGGGTGGGGTGGTTTGGTGCGTTTTACCGCCGGTATGGCTGCGGGATTGGCTTTAGGGCTGAGCGGCTATTTTCTCTTACCCAAGACTCTGAATAATGAAACTGTAGTAAAGCCGACGGAACTGGTCGCGGAAAACACCCCACCCAAGCCGCCGGCAGAGGTCAAACCCATTATCCACAGGAAGGCGACCAGGCCCCGGGTGTTACGAAATGTGGACTGGTATAACTTTACCGATGATGCGGGAGATCAATGGTGGGTGCAGGGTGTAAGGGAAAATGCTGTGAGTCCGGCGGTTTACCACGGGGATTTGTGAAAGGGAAAAGAGCAAAATAAAAATACAACCAATAAATACAAGGAGTTATATGATGAGCTATAAAAAAACGATATTAATGGCGGCTACGATTACCTTAGCTTTAAGCTTGGGAATAGTCCAGGGGGCGGAGGAGGAGGTTAGGTCTTATCTGGGGGTAAGGCTGGATACGAGTCCGCTGCCGGAAATTCTGGTAAAACACTTGTGCTTAAAACCGGACGAGGGGTTACTCATTAAAAATATCCAGGTGGGCAGCCCCGCAGATAAGGCGGGACTGGAACGAGACGATATCATCATCGCCTTTGGGGAAAAGACCGTAACTAACTTCGAAGAATTCGTAAATGATATACAACAGGCCGGGGTTGGGGCAGAAGTGAAAGTAGGATATATTCATATGGGCCAACGGCTGACGAAAACTGTAAAGCTGGAAGAGATGACGGATAAAATCGAATGGAAATATCCGGAAGAGGTTTATTCGGCGGATAGCTGGCGGCCGGGGAAGGTGTTTCAGCTAAAACCGGGTGCGCAAAACTGGCAGTCGGTACCTTTCAACCAGATGCCCGGCAGGAATAATATCAAAAGGTATTTCCAGGAGAAATATTATTATCAACACACACCGGCAGAAGGGGAAAGTTACGAAATTACGATAGATGGTGATCCGAACAATCCGCAGACATTCATAACCGTGCGTGTCGGGTCAACGGAATATAAGACCACCACGGGACAGATCGATAAGCTCCCGAAGGAATATCAGGAAGCGGCGCGCGAGGCGCTGGAGAATGCGCGAGAGACTTCCCGGCAAAGCTTATTGAATGATAATTTGCAAAACGATTGGTTCTATTCTACACCATCCAACAGTAACCTTTGGCAGCCCTATGGACGACATCCGTTTGGGCCGGGAGGCGACCTGTTCGAACAAATGCAAAGACAAATGCAGGAACTGCAGGAACGCATGATGAATATGGAAAGAATGAATCAGAATTTATTCGAGCATTTGCCCGACCAAACTCCGGATGAGCATTCCAAAACTAATAATGAAGGGGAGGAACTTTAAGAATACTTTAATGATTCAGCAACAGCATGGGCATGGTTCGACAAGCTCACCACTAGCGGAGCCCATTCTTTCGATCTACTTTAATGATTGGTATAGCGATAGCAATTCGTGCACGTGACGCTGAATCGAGACCTGTTCGTAGAGGCGGTCGGATTCGATGGTGCGAGAGAATTGCTGCTGAAGATGGGGGTCGCATAATTGTAAAAGGGCGTCGGTAAGAGCGGTGGTGTCATTGGCGTGATCGATGATAAAACCGTTCTTGTCGTTTATAATAAAATCGGCGGCCCCGTTAAAACGGGTGGTAAGGGCAGGTTTGCCGGCGGCGAGAGATTCCAAGACCAAACGAGAGCAAGCATCATTATAAGTGGGCAGGACGACGGCGTCGCACATGTTCAAAAGGTCGGGCATACAGGTGGTAGGACCAACAAAAAGGATGTGATGGTCCAGGCCTAGACTGTGGGCTAGTTTCCAATAGGGACTGAACTTTTGGCTGCTTACTACCATGATGCGGAAATCACGCAAATTTTCGGCGCGTTGTTGGAGAAGATCGTGAGCGGCACGGATCAGCGGGGCCAGTCCCTTTAAGCGGAGGTTTTCGGCGGCAAATAGAAAAAGGGCCCGGTCGGAATCAGGATCGTATAATCGGCGGAGCTTTTGGCCTTGGGCGCGGGCGGCGTCGCTACGCAGGGAGTCGATTTTTATGCCGTTACGAATGAGGCGAATTCGCTCCTGGGGGAGATTGTATTCGGTCTGGAACTGGCGGGCGACGTAATCACTAAGAGCGGCCAATAAAGGGCCTTTGGGAGTCCGGCAGAGGGCGCGTTCGCTTTGGATACGAGCGTAGCGGGAGCGGTTCAGGCAGGAAGTAAGAAGTTTTATACGGGCCCAATAAGGTGAGGAGAGGGAATCGAGATGGCGATGGAGGCTGTATAAAATGCTGCCACCACGGGGTTGATAAATATCGGCGCATGACAAGGGTACGAGTGAATGGACAATATCATAATCGTGTTTTTTGATATGCTCGGCAACGGCCTTTCCAAAATTTTGCCAGCGGCGGGTGCGCGTTAGGCCGCTTATGGAAAGTTGCTGGATGGCAAAAGGGGCATCTTTTACAGATGGAAGATTAATTTTAGCAGCTATGAGCGTTACCTTTACATCAACGTCGCATAGGGCGCAGGCGAGCTCGAAGGTGGAGCGTTCGGCACCGCCGCGAGAAAGGTCGAGTTGTTCTGTAACCAGAGCGAGTTTCATGTATATGGTGTTAGGTTTTATGTGTTAGGTATCAATATTAAGTTTTGTCGGGGAAATATTTCTGTTCTTATCGTGTTTGGCGATACGCCGGGCTTTGCTATATACGGTCGGTATAATCCACTGCTGCAGCTTTGTCAAAGTCTGGGTTTGGAAATATTCCTGCCAAAAAAGATCCATCTCGGCTGAGCTAAAGTAGTCCCGAGCGGAATAATAAAACTGGGCCAGGTCCTTGATCAGCCAGCGCAGACGGAAAAGCCGGGGACGAAATACCCGGCGCAAGTCGATCAGGCATAATTGTTCCCTGTCGGAGTGATCGCGCGCAAGAAAAATGTGAGAAAGATATAAATCACGATGACAAAAACCACTTTGGTGCAATCGACGAATGAGCCGGGCCAGGCGGGTGATTAGTTCGTCTCTGTCCTGGAGTAATTTATATTGATTTTCTTTTCGAGACCATTGGGGTAAGATTCGCTCGAGGGCGTCACCGGAAGGTAATTGTTCAAAGATAACAAAGCTGCGCTGTTCACCAAGCCAATTCATTTGACAGCCCCAGGCGACGGGCCGGGCGACGGGGATATTATGTTCGGCCAGGCTGAGGGCGTGGGCGAAATCATATTCGGCCTGGGGGTGGGGCTGAAAAGTTAGAAGGCGTTTAAGGAGCTGAGTCAGGCCGGGATAGCCGTAGCGTTTGAGATATAGTACGGAGGCGGCGCCGTCTTGGCGCTTTAAGGTGAGACGCAGGCGCTCGCGCGGGCCCAGGGAGGGCTTGATCAGTTTTTCGCCGATAGAACTTTCAAAAATATCTTCCAGGCAGGCAAGTTTATTTTCCTCCAATAAGGTTTTGTAGTTCCGATGAACCAAGCCCCTGCCGCAGCTTAAAGGTTCGAAGGACTCCGAGCAGGGCTGATAAAAGGTATCCGTTAATAGAGGTTCGTACTTGGAAAAAATCGAGTTGCCGTCATTTTTATTAACCTTTTTAGAGCGGGAAAGTAATTGTTCGGCGGCGGTGAGGACAGCGGCTGGTTTTATATCCTTAAGGCAGCGGTGGTCACGAGGGCATTTGGGTTTCTGGCAGGGAGGGCAATTAGCCGGGGCGGTAAGGCGAATCTCGTGCTGATAACCGGTTACGGTCCAGCGGGGATCGGTGGGACCAAAAAGAGTGAGCAGAGGCACGCCAAAGGCGGCGGCGATATGACAGGGGCCGGTGTCGTTGGCAATCATAAGGCAGCAGCGACGAATGAGTTCCTTAAGAGCAGAGAGGGACAGGTTTGCTTCGGTCAGATTGAAAACTTCGGTACAGGTGGAGGAGGTTATACTTTTAGCCAAGGCGCGTTCAGTCTGGTTAGGGGCGCAGGATATGATGACACGGAAGCCCTTATCGGAAAGTGAATCGGCGAGCTGAGCGAAGTAGTCGGCGGGCCAACACTTGCTGGGGCCAAAGGCGGCGCCGGGGATGATAATGGCCAGGGGATCCTGAGCAGTGAAAGACCACTTTGTAAACAAGTCGTCCACGCAGCGGCGATCCTGGTCGGAAGTAAAAAGTTCCAGTCGGTTATTGTCAGCAGCGGGAAGAATCGTCTGGCCATTAGAAAGGCGAGTGACGGATTGATCTATAAGAAAGTTATAATAGTCGATCATGGAAAGGGGGACGAATCGATTGAGCAGACGAAAGGGAGGGATTCGGTCGGTTAGAAGTATGCCGCGGCCCTGGCGATTGTAGCCGAGCCGACGTTTGATATGGGCAAGAGAGATTCTAAAAGCAGAACAAAAAGAATTAGTTAACAAAATTGCGGCATCACACTTTAATTTACTAATACTGTGAGAAAGAGAAAAGATGTTCGAGTTATTTTGATCAAGGGTCAGCCAAGCGTTGGTACAGGGGGAACCGGCGAGTATGTCACGTACCGGGGGGCGGGCCAAACAGGTTATATGTGCTGCGGGCAGAGATTGGCGGAGGCGGCGCAGGGCGGGCGTTGCCAAAATTGCGTCGCCGATGGGCATGGGCAGGACCACTAATATATTTTGAGTGGAATCCATAATAATTAGTTAGGGGGTAACACTCGAGTTTTTAGGTATCATTATGACGTGGACTCGGATATTATCAAGCAAAAGGAATGCAGGTAAAGAAGGCACCACACAAGCGCGGCCAAGAAAAAAAATTATAAGATGTCGAATCGATTAGTACAACTGGATGTGTATCATCTGCATTTGCCTTTCCGAGGCAGCTTTCGTCATGCGACAGCAGAGCGGGAAGGAACCGATACGATAGTGGCGGCGGCCCTGTTGGCGGACGGGACGGTGGGATATGGGGAAGGTGTGCCGCGGAGTTACGTCACGGGGGAAACGGTCGATTCGGTTCTTTATAATATCAACGATACGCTGGCAGATTATCTAAAAGAGGTGGAACCAAAACGATATGCGGAATTGCTTGATCTGGCGGAGAGTCTGCCCTTTACCAATGCCCAGGGACAAATTATCAATACAGCGAGGTGCTGCGTGGAACTGGCCCTTTTAGATGCGTATGGAAAATATTTCGGCTGTCCGGCGAGCTCGCTGGGCGGTTGGCTGGGACACGGATCCTTTACCGAAGGAGGCTCAGTGAGCCAAATACGGGTGAGCGGGGTTCTGGACGGGAGCTCGCGGAGTCGTCTGATACGAAGAATGCGTATGATGCGCTGGTACGGATTGGTGGATTTTAAACTGAAAATGGGACTGCCGGAAGATGAGGAAAACCTGGAAACGGTATATCAGTATCTTAAAAAACCACTGCTGGGTGATAAAGTGAGTCTGCGGGTGGACGCCAACGGCGGTTGGGATGTCGATGCCGCTATAGCCATGTGTGAAACATTGAACCAACATCAGGTCTGCTGCCTGGAACAACCGCTGGCAGCTGATGATCGATCGCATCTGTTTACGATGGCGGAAATGAGCCCGATAGCACTTATGGTGGATGAATCACTGGTGTCGCTGGAGGATGGGCGGATGCTGGCGGAGAATGATCTGGTCGATTATTTTAATATCCGTATCAGTAAAAACGGGGGATTAATACCATCTGTCAGGCTGGCCGAAATCGCGATGCGATACGGGGTGGGGTATCAGTTGGGGGCGATGGTGGGCGAGAGTGGGATATTGGCGGCGGCAGGACGACAATTTTTACAACTCGTTCCTAACATTAGCTTTACGGAAATTTCCTATTCCACTTTTCTGCTGCGGGAGGATATCGTAAAAGGGAATATGCGGTTTGGTTATGGGGGGAGATTAAAGCCGCTAAATCAAAACGGATTGGGAATCCAAGTGCAGCGGGAAAAAATTTCAAAATATAATGCAGCTCCCCCGCGACAAATTCATTTGGCCTGACTAGAATTATAGTGGAGTTCCAGGCAGCTCCAGGCGACCAGGGCAACACAAAGAATATAGTTAACCTGCCAAAGTCGAGGAGGTAATGTATCCAGACTTAGGCTTACATATTGAAAAAATTATAGATTAAATGTTTCCTGACCATAACCTATCAGAAAAGGGATTATTAATAATTACCGGTTCCAGTCCGCGCGCAGAACAGGTGGATCGTCCGCTGGCCTACCGTCTAAGAGACTGCATTGAAAAGAAGTTAAGCGAACAAGACAATGACTATAAAGTGGTAGTGCTGGGCGATCTGTGGTATCTCAACTGCGAATCTCTGCAACGGCTGCCCATGATTTCGCTGGGGGGGCCGGGGGTGAACGCCGTGGCGGCCCATCTGTATAAACGCTTATCCAACGCCCTGGTAGTTGATAATACTCTGCTGATCCAGATGGATCCCCATTATCAGGACCTGCGGGTGAGTATCTGGGGGATGGATCATCAAACCACCGTAGAAGCATTGGAACTTTTTGTCCAGAACGGCTATCTTGAGCGATTTCTCGGGGCGGTGACCGCCCGGTTGGCCTGACATCAACCTTAACTTGGGGTAAGATCACAGATATAGATATGCTGTAATTTTAGAATTGAGCCCTTGTCTGGGGGTATGAGAAATGATAAAATAACCGCAGTATTTTATGAGGATAAGCTGTTAGGCTGTTTAGTAAGGAGAAAGAATTTGGCCAGAAAAGTTAAGACAAAGAAAACAAGCAATCAACACAATTATCTTTTCACCAGTGAATCGGTGAGTATGGGGCATCCGGATAAGGTTGCCGATCAGATATCAGATGCGGTGCTGGACGCCATGCTCGAGCAGGACCCCAACAGCCGGGTGGCATGCGAAACCATGGTGACCACGGGTTTGGCTGTAGTAGCAGGGGAGATTACCACCAAAGCAATCGTGGATATACCCGGAGTGGTTCGTAAGACAATCTGTGATATCGGGTATAACGATCCGGATAAGGGTTTCGATGGCAATAGCTGTGCGGTGATGGTAACCCTGGACAAACAGTCGCCGGATATCAGCCAGGGAGTAACCGCGGGAACAGGGCTGCATAAGGAACAGGGGGCCGGCGACCAGGGGATGATGTTCGGATATGCCTGCCGAGAGACGGCGGCTTTGATGCCAATGCCGATTTATCTGGCGAACCGACTGGTAGAGCGTTTGGCGAAGGTGCGGCAATCGGGGAAAATGCCCTGGCTGCGACCCGACAGCAAAAGCCAGGTAACGGTGGAATATAAAGGGAGCAAACCTGTACGTATTCATACCGTGGTGATTTCGACGCAGCATGATCCCAAGATCAAATATGCTCAAATCAAAAAACAAATTATCGAAAACGTAATCAAACCGGTACTGCCCAAACGGATGGTCGATAGCAAAATGATAATACATGTTAATCCGACCGGCCGCTTTGTGGTGGGTGGGCCGCAGGGTGACTGCGGACTGACGGGGCGAAAAATTATCGTGGATACCTATGGAGGTACGGGGAGACATGGAGGGGGGGCGTTTAGCGGTAAGGATCCATCCAAGGTGGACCGCTCGGCCTGTTATATGATGCGCTACGTGGCCAAAAATATCGTGGCGGCGGGATTGGCAGATAGATGTGAAGTGCAGGTAGCATATGCGATCGGAGTAGCTCAGCCGGTATCCGTGCGTGTGGACGCCAAGGGCACCCATAAAATTCCAGAGGAACAAATCGAAAAACTGGTGCGACAGGTATTTGACCTGAAGCCTCGAGGAATAATAAAAAATCTAAAACTGCTGCGACCTATCTATCTGGCTACGGCGCGCAACGGCCACTTTGGACGCAGTGAAAAAGAATTTACCTGGGAAAAAACAGATAAAGCCAAGCAACTCCGCCGCTTGGCAGGCATAAAATGAAATATACCAGGTAAAAAGGATCGAGAAATGAATCGACGAAAATTTTTGAAAAATTCCG
>Ga0272441_10003419_pt1 | contig 30207 bp, 24 predicted proteins | sample SSMProp6N_FD_193582 | JGI IMG/M metagenome (GOLD analysis project Ga0272441, IMG submission 193582) | Marine sediment archaeal communities from Little Sippewissett salt marsh, Falmouth, MA, United States - SSM-Prop-6N | ecosystem: Environmental > Aquatic > Marine > Wetlands > Sediment ... | reverse complement strand
ATCTCACTGGTACCAATAGATGAAGATATTAATGAGAAAATAATGACCTTCAGGTATAAGGGAAACCGCATCCTTAATTATGAGATGGAAAGTTCAGCAATCTATGGGCTATCCTCATTATTGGGCCATAAAGCAATAACTATTTGCTCAGCCATAGGTAACAGGGTAACAGGCAAATTCTTAAAAGATTACACACCTGTTATGAATGAATTAGCGCTCAAGGTTCTGGAAATCATATAATACACCGGAGAATCAGTCCTGGAGCATCATTGCCATAACCTCTTCAACCATGAATTCAGCAGCTTTACCATTACCGTAAAATCCTGGGTAGCTTAGTTCATTCGAATTTCTCATTTTTAAGAAACCCTCTTTTATTTTATCCCTGTCAGCATCTACCAGTATGGCAGTACCATTTTTTACCAGTTCAGTCCATTCTGTTTCTGCCCTTAGAACAAGGCAGGGTTTCCTGAAGAAATGGGCTTCTTTCTGTACTCCACCCGAGTCAGTACATATTACTGACGCATTTTTTTCGAGCATTATCATCTCCAGGTATGATACAGGAGGAATCAGCCTGAGCGAATCAGCGCCAGTTATTTTTGTAAGTAAGTCTGGATTTTCTTTTTCAAGTACATGTGCCGTGCGCGGATGTAAGGGTAAAACCAGAGGCATATCATTTTGGACTGTCATTTCAATGAATGTTTCAAGTATTTGATTCAGTCTTTCAATGTTATCTGTATTCCTCTGTCTGTGTATGGTTGCCAGAATATATCCATCCGGTTCTATGTTGAGGGCATTCAAAAACCCGTTAAGTTTTTTACCAGCCAGCTCAGCATAGAAGAGGCTATTATCATACATAATGTCCCCTGAGAGGAAAATTTTGGGATTATCAATAGTAAATGGCGGGCTTGCGTCAGGTCTTATTCCCTCTTTAATAAGATTCTTGAGAGCCGCATCGGTTGGCGCAAATAAAAGTGTTGAAACATGATCGCTCAGCAGCCTGTTTATTTCTTCAGGCATCTCTTTCCTGAATGATCTCAAACCGGCTTCCACATGTGCAACAGGCACCCTTAGTTTTGAAGCTGCAATGCTGGCAGCAAGGGTTGAATTTGTATCTCCGTAAATAATAACAGAGTCAGGTTGTTCTTTAAGGATCACTTCCTCTATCCCCGATATCATTGATGCTGTTTGTTTACCATGACGGGCCGATCCCACTCCAAGGTTATAATCCGGTTTGGGTATTTCAAGTTCTTCGAAGAACACATCCGACAGTCCCCTGTCATAATGCTGCCCTGTATGGAGTATTAACTCCTCTATCTGATCTGTATAATCCCTCCTCAGCACACGGCTTATCGCTGAAGCTTTAATTATTTGAGGTCTCGCACCTACTATATTAAGTACTACCTTATTTGGCATAACTAACGGCTCTTGTTTCTCTTATTACAGTTATTTTCACCTGCCCGGGATAGGTCATTTCGTCCTGTATTTTCCTGGCTATATTATTTGACATTGATTCTGCTTCTTTATCGGTTACAGCTTCAGCCCCGACTATTACCCTCAGTTCTCTCCCCGCCTGTATAGCGTATGTTTTCAATACACCCGGATACTCCAGTGCCACTGCTTCCAGTTCTTTGAGGCGTTTAATGTAAAGCTCAACAACTTCCCGTCTGGCTCCCGGTCTTGCTCCTGATATGGCATCACATACCTGTACCACAGGCGATATCAGCGATGTCATTTCAACCTCATCATGATGGGCACCTATTGCATTATATACTTCAGGTTTCTCTTTGTACTTTTCGGCCAGCTTCATTCCGTAGACAGCGTGCGGTAATTCGGGTTCATCATCAGGCACCTTGCCAAGGTCATGCAGTAATCCAGCACGCTTTGCCAGTTTGGCATTAAGCCCAAGTTCAGATGCCATAATTGCACACAGGTTAGCTACTTCCCGGCTATGCTGAAGGAGATTCTGACCATAGGAGGACCTGTATTTCATTTTACCCACCAGGCGGATCAGCTCGGGATGCAGTCCGTGTATGCCAAGATCAATAGCAGTACGTTTACCCACTTCAACAATTTCTTCCTCTATCTGTTTCCGTGTTTTTTCAACAATCTCTTCTATTCTGGCCGGGTGTATTCTTCCGTCACTTACCAGTTGATGCAACGCCAGCCGTGCAATCTCCCTGCGTACAGGGTCAAAAGCAGACAAGACTATTGCTTCAGGAGTGTCATCCACAATAATTTCAACTCCTGTAGCAGCTTCAAGTGCCCTGATGTTACGACCCTCTCTTCCTATTATCCTGCCCTTAATTTCGTCAGATTCAATATGGAAAACAGTGACAGCATTCTCAATAGCTGCCTCTGTTGCCACTCGCTGTATAGTCATCATTACTATACGTTTGGCCTCTTTATTCGCTGTCATACGGGCTTCATCCATTATCTCATTTATGTATGACATTGCCTCGGTTCTTGCTTCTTCTTTAAGAGATTCGATAAGCTGGTTTTTTGCTTCTTCCGCGGACAGGCTTGAAATAGCTTCCAGCTGTTCAACCTGTTGCTTATGCATCCTGCTAAGCTCCTCCCCTCTTTTATCAACTATCTCGAGTTGATTATTAAGATTCTCACGAATGGCTTCAAGCTCATTTTTCTTCCTCTGCGTTTCTTCCAGCTTTTGTGACAGCGAAGATTCTTTCTGTTTGATTCTGTTTTCAGCCTGTGATATTTTATTGTTCTTTTCGCCTATATACTTCTCATGTTCTGACTTCAGCTGTAAAAACTTTTCTTTAGCCTGGAGTATTTTTTCTTTCTTGAGTACCTCAGCTTCATTTTCTGCTTCAGCAATTATCCTTTCATTCTTTCTTTTAAGTACGATTTGCCATAAGAAGAATGACAGAACCGATCCTGCGATAAAGATACCCAAACACACAAGCAAATCTGTCAGACCAAGTGTTATTCGTGTAAGTATTATTTCTACCATGGTATTATTTATTTAAATGAAAACCCGCAGAGTTCCTTCAACTTTAAAAAACCCCATTAGACATGGATGGAGTTGCTAATATGGTTCGGACTTCCACTGTCCCGGTTTCCCGGAATTCACGGCGAACCATGAATGAGGCCTGTCCTAGTCATTTTAAGCTTCACTCCAATTTTTAAAGTGTTGAGTTTCAAAAATGAATGAAGAAACAATGCGGGCAATAAATTCTTATCTTATATATTAAAGAACGCTTTCTTACTCTTTTTCTATCAAAACAGCATCTATCCTGTCTGATATCTCCTTTATATTTTGTGATACATCCCTGTCATCAACTTTGTTCTTAACCTCAAGAAGTTGTATCACATACTGCAGTGCTGCCATAGCAAGGAAGTCCTGTATATCCTTATCAACATATTTCTGCTTATACTGCAGAACCTTTTCGTTGATAAGCCGGGCAGCCTTCCTGATTTTCTCTTCCTCATCCCTGCCTATTTTCAATGGATAATACCTGTCAGCTACATTCACCCTGATGGAAAGTTTATCATCCATTGTTTATATATTATTTAAAAGAGCAATACAATTATCAATTTCCCGCACTAAATTGTTTATCCTTTTGCGTGCAAGCCGGGTACTCTCTTCATCTCCCTTAATTGCACCGGATAATTGCAGTTTATTATATTTATTTTCTAGTTCTACAAGTTCATTTTCCTTCTCGTGAAGCTTTCTTTCCAGTTCCTCTTTTTCTGACCTCACACTTATCAGGTCCTTAAATGTTTCTTCGTACCTGACCAGCAATTCCTCCACTTTCCGTTTAAGCATTGCAAGCTCTTCAACTTCACGCTCGGTCATAGAATTTTATTTAATACAAAATTAACATTGTTCTCTGTATTTACAAAAAAATAAGCTTAATACTTTGGCATAACGCTTGAGTATAATAGATTTGCATTTAATCATTAAATCCTGAAGCTGAAAATCGAAAATGATAGAGAAATTATTTATTATCCTGTTCCTGCTGACACTTTATGAAGGACCTGAAAAGACAAATATACTCCGACCACCACTTGACATCCCGTTAATACTTTCAGCCAATTTTGGTGAACCCCGGAAAGGACATTTTCACTCTGGTGTTGACTTTAAGACCGGGGGTGTTACAGGAAAAACGGTTTTTGCTGCTGACGACGGATATATTTACCGTATCGTTGTTGGTCCTACCGGCTTTGGCAGGGCGCTTTATATAAGGCATGAAAATGGTCTGTCTACTGTGTACGGTCATCTGAGCATGTTTATCCCTGAGATAGAAGAGTATGTTAAGGCGCAACAGTACAAGAAACAAATGTTTGCAGTTAATCTCTTTCCTGAGCTTGATCAATTCAGGGTAAATAAAGGAGATGTAATTGCCTATTCTGGTAACAGTGGTAGCTCGATGGGTCCTCACCTGCATTTCGAGGTAAGAAAATCATCCGTGGAAAAGCCCCTTGATCCCCTGCAGTTCTATAATATTAAAGATAATATCAGACCTGTGATAAATAGTGTTGCAATATACCCCGCTAACAAACACTCTGAGGTAAATGGCAATAGAAATAAACTGATAGTGACTACTACAGGTAACAGGGATAAATACTCTATAAATCATAAAGAGCCTGTAAGTGTATCAGGCCCGGTTGGTTTCGGAATTAACACCTATGATTATTTTAACAACAGCTGGAATAAGTGTGGGGTCAGGATAATAAACCTAAGAGTTGACAATAAACTGATTTACAGCCATTCTATCGATGAATTCTTATTCTCCGAGACGAGGTATATAAACAGTCATATTGATTACGAAGAGAATGTTAGAAATTCGACTTTTATTCAAAAGACTTTCCTGGAACCTAATAACAAACTGAGTATATATAATCATCTGATAAATAATGGTATAATTGAATTTGTAGATGGGAAGGAACACAAGATTGAAATAAGTGTTTCAGATTTTAATGATAATTATTCAACCGTAAGTTTCTCTGTTAAATCAAATCCTGTAAAATCAAATGAGGAAGCTGTGCAACCAGGACATTTAATGCCCTTCGATCAGGAAAATGAGATTAACCATCACGATATCAGGTTATTTTTTCCAGAAAATTGTTTTTACGATTCTGTCTATTTTGAATACCGGAAAGCACCGGCAAACCTTTCTAACCTATATTCTGACATCCATTATATCCATAATAAATACACACCGGTGCACAGGAGTTTCGTTATAGCAATTAAACCATTTGCTGAAACAAATAATGATCTCAGGAAGAAACTTTGCCTGGTGTATATAAATGAAGAGAACATGAATGAGATATCATATGCTGGTGGAAGCTGGACTGATGACTTTATAGAAGGATCTGTTAATACCCTTGGAATATATGCATTAGGAATTGATACAATAGCCCCTGTTATCCGCCCCGTACGATTTCATAATAATATAACACTGGGTGAAAAATCTGTACTGAGAATCGAAATAAGTGATGATTTCAGTGGTATTGGTGAATATGAGGCATTCATTGACGGCCAATGGGCTCTTTTCGAATGGGATCCAAAGAATGACCTTCTGACCTATAAGCCTGACGAGGATTATTTACAAAAAGGAAGAAAACACAGTCTTGAATTATCAGTAAGTGATAACCTGGAAAATAAAGCCCATCTAAGTTTTGATTTTTACTGGTAGATATGTTACATATCAACAATTAAGTAGAAACATGCAACCATAAATTCCTTTTACCAGAGTTTTTCAGGATATATCCCCTTATCAACCTTATCCTGGAGGCTGCTAACAACAAAAGGCCTGTCTTCCCTGTAAGTCACTCCAAACCACCTCTCATCCGTCATGAGAACCTGTATGTTGATTTTCCCTCTTTTTACATATACATCCAGTGAAGTGGGTATATCAAGCTCTGCCTTTGGATCACCTACACTTCGTTCAATGAAATTAACAAATTCTTCTTCAAGGTATTTGAAACAGGATGGTTTAAACCCAAAGAGGTTCATTGATACTGTTTCATTACCTGTAAATTCAAGCTCTCTTCTTTTATCCCAGGGGGCAAATATCCCATCCGGTCTTTTCTCTATCATCCTGGTTTCTACTATATGGACAAGATTACCATTTTCATCAACCTCGCAGACTCCCCGGTTAACATGTCCGTGATCAGAAAGGGTATTACCCATTTTGTACCCAACAATACAATAATTATTGTCGTCTACATCATTGACAAGGAAGTCGTGTAGTATTTTAAAAGAATCGACACCGTAATAATCATCCGAATTGATAACTCCAAATGGTTCCTTGATCTTGTTTCTTGCAACCAGTATGGCATGACTGGTACCCCAGGGTTTATTCCTTTCAGGAGAAGGCTTATAGCCTCGTGGCAGGTCATCAAGATCCTGGAAAACATAATCAATATCCACTTTCCCTTCAAGTGGTTTCATAAATGATGATTTAAACTGTTCTTCAATATCCCTTCGGATAACGAAGATTATCTTTCCAAAACCGGCTCTCGCCGCATCAAATATTGAATAGTCAATAATTGTTTGTCCTGCCGGTCCAACTTTATCAAGTTGTTTATCACCTCCATAACGGCTTCCCATACCTGCAGCTAGTACTAGTAAACTTGGTTTCATCATTTATTCCTTTGATTAAAGCAGCAAACTTAAGAATTTTTTTTCACTACCTTTGGTCCTGTTTCAAATAAAGTAACAGTATTTTTAAGACGAACTTACAACTGATATACAATATCTTAATGTTTAAATAATTATTTAGCGGTATGAAAAAGACAATCTTGATTTTAGTTACAGGCCTGATGATAGCTGGCATAGCTCTCCCGATAGCTAATGCCTGTACTAATTTTTTAATAACAAAAGGAGCAAGTAAGGATGGATCAACAATGATCACATATTCGGCCGACTCTCATGTGCTGTATGGTGAGTTATATTACTGGCCGGAAAGAAACTGGGAACCCGGTACCATGCTCGAAGTTTATGAATGGGATACAGGAAAATTTCTTGGTACAATCCCACAGGCACTACATACTTACAATGTTGTTGGTAATATGAATAATCAACAACTGGCTATAGGAGAAACGACTTACGGAGGAAGAAGAGAACTAAGTAGCGAGGGAATTATAGATTACGGCAGCCTGATATATATAACTTTACAGAGGGCAAAAAATGCCCGGGAAGCAATAAAAACAATGTCTGAACTGGTTGATGAATATGGTTATTGCAGCTCCGGCGAGTCATTCTCAATAGCCGATAAAAATGAAGTCTGGATAATGGAACTTATAGGGAAAGGGCCAGGCAAGAAGGGAGCCGTTTGGGTAGCAAGAAGAATACCCGATGGATATATCTCAGGTCATGCAAACCAGGCAAGAATCACAACTTTTCCCCTTGCTGACGGTAAGAATTCGATTACTTCCAAGGAGCTTGAAAAAATATTTGACCCTGATGTAGAAACAGTATATGCATATGACGTTATTGACCTGGCCAGGGAAAAAGGATGGTATAATGGCAGGGACAAAGACTTTAGCTTCAGCGATACATATGCACCCGTTGATTTTGGCGCAGCCCGCTTTTGCGAAGCACGGGTATGGGCTATGTTTAACCGTGTAAATGACAAAATGGGAGAATACCTTAATTATGCCATGGGTGAAGATCTTAGTGAGCGTATGCCTCTATGGATAAAGCCTGACCAGAAAGTAAGTGTGCATGATGTGATGGAATTGATGAGAGATTATTACCAGGATACTCCAATGGATATGTCAGAAGACATTGGAGCTGGGCCCTTTGCAAGTACAGTAAGATGGAGACCAATGACATGGGAGGTAAACGGCGAAAATTATTTTAACGAGAGAGCAACCTCAACCCAGCAAACTGGTTTCTCATTTGTCGCACAGTGCCGCAGCTGGCTGCCTGACCCTGTTGGAGGAATATTCTGGTTTGGTGTCGATGATACATATTATACAGTCTATTCACCAATGTACTGCGGGATGCAGAGTGTACCTCACTCATTTGCAGTAGGTAATGGTGATATAATGACCTTCAGTAATGATGCTGCCTTCTGGGTATTTAATCAGGTATCAAACTTTGCATATCATAGAAGGATGCCTGTTGAGGATGATATAAAAAACAAGCAGTATGAACTGGAGAAGGGATATATAGAGGAAACAGCTGTAATTGATAAAATAGCTACGGAATTATTTAATACCGATCCTGCGCTGGCTGACAAGTATTTAACAGATTATTCTGTTAAAGCCGGTAATAATACCGTTTCACAGTGGAAAGACTTTTATGGTTTCCTGTTCACAAAGTATATGGACGGCAACATAAAAGAAAAAACAGAGGTTCCGGAAGGCTATAAGTATACGACTCCCCGGTTATCGCAACCAGGATACAGTAAGGAATGGTACGAAATCATTGTTAAGACTACAGGAGATAAGTTTAAGGAAAGATGATAGATGAGATGCGAAAGATGAAGCAGGAAGATTATTTATTATGTATGAATGATGAATGATGAATTATGAATAACCATAACATTATTCCATTATTCCATCAATCCAGTTATCCGTTACTGACTCACCCCGCTGGTACAGGTCTCTGACCTGTGCCGTGGGATTCGTCGAGCTCGCAGCACTCGCTTGCCTGCGGCAAAGTCGCCCTGCTTGGTTCCACCTTTCAATTATTCCAAATCCTTTTCATCTTTGCTCTGCTAATATTTATTCCAGGGTTCTTTATAATTACGAAAACTTATTATATCTTTGCGAGCTCAAAATACTAAGGATTATGAACTTGATGAATGTTGTTGAAAAGGAGTACGCTGTACAAAATAATTTCCCCGAGTTTAAAGCTGGTGACACCATTACAGTACATTATAAGATAAGGGAAGGCAGTAAGGAAAGGATACAGCAATTCAGGGGTACTGTTTTGCAGATAAGGGGATCAAAGCACACCCAGACTTTTACAGTTCGTAAAATGTCAGGCAGTGTTGGCGTTGAAAGAATTTTTCCTATTGGATCCCCCTTTATTGAAAAGATAGATCTTAATAAAAGGGGCAAAGTTCGCAGGGCAAGAATATTTTACTTCCGCGAACGTACCGGTAAAAAAGCAAAGATCAAGGAAAGGAAATATTAGAAATAATATTACAGATATTGTACGAAAAGGCTGCCTCTATGACAGCCTTTTATTATATATCTTTTGTTAAAAACACATGATGCCTGATTACTATTTCAGGATCTCATCTGCCCTTGCTCTTGCTTCTTCCATAATTCTGTCAGCCTGGTTCATTGCTGCTTCTTCAAGACTGGCGGCTTTTTCTTCAGCTTCCTGTCGCAATTTTACAGCAGCTCGGTCAGCAGCCAAACGTGCCAGAGCTCCCTTATCAGCTGCCTCATCAATAAGTTTCTGCGCATTTTTTTCTCCTTCCTGCCTTAACTTGCCTGCAGCCTCAGCAGCTTCCGCTTTTATGAGGTCGGCTCTCTTCTGTGCCTCTGCCATTATTTTATCTGCTTGCCTGCGGGCTTCATCCGACACCTGTTCTACTATCTGATCTGCTTTCTTATCAACCAGGTCACCAGCTGCTTCCATTAATGTCTCATTAACTGTATTACCCTCATTCTGTCCAAGTGATGGTCTCACCTGTGGATCTTTTATGCTGCCACCGATATTAACATTCATCTTAATTATTTCCGGCTGGTAATATTCTATTCCCATTAGTGCAGCATTTGCTGCTAATCCGGTTAACAGGTTGCTCATTCCCTGAGGGAGCATGGATGAAGGTATTTCAAGCTTCATCATGTAATTGATACTTTGATCAAGCCCGTGATCTCCGCTGATATTAACTTTCATATTCCCCAGCCTGGTATCAAAGGGCTTTACATATACTCTGCCACCTTTAATCTCAAAATTTACATCAACGTCCTTAAATGTATTGGAATAATTATCACCTAATTTCATAACGCTGTTGAACTTATCATAGATGGGTGAACTTAATAATTGTATCTCATCGGTGATAAGATTACCACTTCCATCCATTGATTCAACAATAGGTATCATCCCCTCCCCCAGTATTGCTGAAAAGTCAAATACCATTGAAATATAACCATTCATACCCTCGGCCACCGGAGCAAGTTTCCTTACCGTATTAAAGGTATTGAAAGACTGTTTAATGCCCAGCCCTTCAATTGAAAGGTCAGCTTTCAGGCGAGGATTTATCGTATCATTTGAATCATATTCTGCATTTAGTATCAAATCTCCACCAAGTGTAAGCAGTCCGGTATTGCTGACAAGCAATACTCCATCCCTCATGATAATATTTCCCCTTATATCATATGCTCTCAGAGGAAGGTACGTTAGACTGTCAATAACAGAGACAAATTCAAAATCAATGTTTTCAGGTATTCTTATGGTTGGAATGGCCAGTGTATCATCTTTTACTCCTAGGGTATCAGCAGGCAAATATGTTAATATTGTATCCAGGTCAATATAATTAGAATACAACTCAAGTTTACCCCGTACTGTTTCATTCTTAAATATAAAAGGAAGGTAGTTTTCGAGTTGACCCGACATATTAAGATTATTTCCGGCTATATCCATACTTAATTGTTGCATGTTAAGAAATTGAGGTGCAAAACTAAAATCGGCCACCTCTATTTCAAAGGGAGGGACTCCCTGCCTGATAAGTTCAAATCCCGTTATTTCCAAATCCCCGGAAGCATAGAAACTATCAAAATCATTTTTTTCTATCATTGACATCTTTCCTCTCAACCCAAGTCCTATATCTATAATACCCTTGAGCCTTTCCACGTTAACCGGAATAGAACCTGCCAGTGCTTCAAGATCGATCCTACCCTTAAGCTCAGCCTCAACATTCGGGTCGCTTATGGGAGTACTCAGTCTCAAATCCATATCAAAGGGATTATCAGCCAGTTCAAAATGAAAATTCATAAGGTCAATGATTGTTTTATCAAGGTCAGATCCATCTACCTCTATTAGAGAGCTTAAGTTTATATCGCTGATTTTTTCAGGAAGCTCCGGGTAAGATATATATCCGTCTTTTATCAGCAACTCAAGCATAACATCGGGCAGCAGGCTATCTGCACTGCTGTACCTGCCCTTTATGTTTCCGCTGATACTAAAACTTCCTTCTGTATAGAGTTCCTCGAATCCTTTCAAGAATATCGAAGGGACAAGTGATAACACAGATTTTAAGTCCGTATCATCAGTACCTATTACCAGATCAGTCAATATACCAGTTTCATCGAGTTGTACAGAACCATCAAATATTAGTTTCAGGGCATTTATCGCCAGAAAATTATCATTAATTTGAAAAGTATTATCCTGTAAGTCTGCACCAATATCAATTCTGGATGACACAGTAGCATCATTCAGGTATTCTATTCCTCCCCAGGCCATATCAACCCCCTCTATATTCATTGTTAGGGCAAGGTCAGTTTTATTTTTAGCCATATTACCTTTCATGATCAGGTCCAAATCACTCATTACTGTTTCCATTACACCCGGAATATTTTTGTATGAAATTATACCGTCCTTTATCTCAAAGTTATTGAGCCTGAGACTTATTTCTTTGTCCTTTTTTTTGCCTGTAACTTTTTCTTCCTCCGGCTCCTGTCCGGAATCCTCTTTTTTTGTTATTATATCATAGTTCGCCATCCCATCTTTGAGGATTACAGCATTGGCTACCGGCCTGTCTATTTCAATTGCCTTTATCCTGTATCCTTCTTTGGACAGGACTGAGCCTAAATCAAAAACGAGGTTAAAGGACCTTACGCCTGCAAGTGTATCTCCTTCGAATTTATCAATGCCGGTAATGCTCACATCTTTAATTCGGAATGTAAGGTTCGGAAAGTTTCTGAAGATTGTCAACCCGAAATCACCAATTGCCAGTTTGGCATTCACTTTTTCATTAGCTAAACTCACCACTTTTTCCTTTATCTGTTCTTTAAAAAGTGATGGAATAATTATCCCGGCAAGTAATATTACAATAATTAATATACCGCTTATCCTAAAAATAATTTTTAGACACTTTTTCATTTTATATAATATTTACGACATGCAATTTAAGAATTATATTATAGCTTCATTTATAAAACGTATCGTTACTATAATTTAGTAAATAAGAAACTTAATAATTATATTTGCAGTCGAAAAATAATGGACCCGTAGCTTAATTGGATAGAGCACCTGACTACGGATCAGGAGGTTGGGGATTCGAGTTCCTCCGGGTTCACAATCAAAAAAGGGCCGCCGGGCCCTTTTTTGATTGTACTTTGTGAGGACGAGAAGACACAATGGGATTCGAACCGAGCGAATGTAATGAGCGAGCTCATGAGCTGGATGTGTGGCGGATAGTGGGTAGCGAATAGTTCCTCCGGGTTCGCGAGCAAATGAAAGCCGAAATATCAAGACAAAAGCGAGCAAAAAAACAAAGCTCGCTTTTTTTTGTGAGTCTTATGGATTGCGGATGGCGCAGCCATCCCGGCTTTCATTTGCAGCTCTGATTTGGAGGATCCGCCGAACCCGAAGGGTGAGGCAATTCCTCCAAATTTTCCAATAATGAGATAAAAACAAAGCTCGCTTTTTTTTGTGAGTCTTATGGATTGCGGATGGCGCAGCCATCATGGTGTCTATTTGCAGCTCTGCTTCGGAGGATCCGCCGAACGCAGTGAGGTAATTCCTCATTTTTATTAACAATTCTTAATATAATATAATTAGTTTTACCGCTTAACTATAAATTTAACTTGCTATGGAATCACAGGAATTTTTTACCCAGGAGTTCTGGGGGAATCTGTTAAATAATTTTCTTGACTGGATTGTAAAACAGGGCCCTTCAATAATCCTGACGATAATCCTATTATTCATTTCACTTAAGATACTGAACGTTGTTATACGCAGGCTTAACAAATTATTTGAGCGCCGTACCTCAAAAAATGGCGAAGCGAGCTCCGTTGAAACCGAAAAAAGGATGAAAACACTGCTTGGTATCATTAAAGGCTTAGGCAGGATAATAATATGGTCTGTGTTCATTATGATGCTGCTTAAGAAACTGGGAGTTGATATAGGCCCAATATTAGCAGGTGCAGGTATTCTGGGACTGGCCGTTGGCTTTGGTGCCCAGGAACTGGTTCGGGACTTTATCTCCGGCTTCTTTATGATACTGGAAGACCAGATACGTAAAGGGGATGTGGCAATAATCAATGGCACGGGAGGACTGGTAGAAAAGATAGAACTCAGAACGATAACCCTGCGTGATTTCTCGGGTGTGGTACATGTTTTCCAGAATGGCAAGATTAATACCATATCCAATATGACTAAGGAATGGTCGGCAATGGTGTTCGATATAGGTGTGGCCTATAAGGAGGATGTAGATCACGTAATGAAAGTGATGCAAGAAACTGGAGAAAAATTGGTCAATGACACTGAATTTAAAGATAAAATAATAGAGCCACTTGAAATTTTTGGTCTCGATCAGTTTGGAGACAGCGCCATTGTTATAAAAGCAAGAATAAAAACAATTCCTATTGAGCAATGGACCGTTGGGCGTGAATTTCGCAAACGACTGAAAAAAGCATTTGATGCACAAGGAATTGAAATACCCTTCCCGCATACAACTGTATACTGGGGAGAGGAGATAAAGCCCCTGGAACTGGATATAAAAAAATAATTTTTAAACAATATGAAAGGATTATTGTATTTATAGTGTAGGTTCAATTAATCATAATAAAAACCTTGAAATGAAAATAGGTGTTTTAAAAGAGACCGGTGAAGAGAAGAGGGTTGCCTTACTCCCTGAGCACATTCCTTCGCTTCTCAAACTCAACCTTGAAATCATCATTGAAAAAGGTGCTGGCATTAATTCCTTCAAATCGGACGTAGAATATATTGAATCAGGAGCATCTGTTTCTGATAAGAAAAAGCTCCTTAAAAATTCTGACATAATTATATCTGTCAATGCCCCGGACAAGGAAACACTGGAAAAGATTGGGAGTGAAAAAATACTATTAGGGACGTTTAATGCGCTTTCAAACACTGGTATGGTTAAACAACTTAAAACCAGTAATATTACCTCATTCAGCCTTGATCTTATCCCGAGAATAACCAGGGCTCAATCTATGGATGTACTGTCGAACATGGCAACTGTTGCCGGATACAAAGCTGTATTAACAGCCGCCGTTGAGCTGCCACGATTTTTCCCCATGTTCATGACTGCTGCCGGTACAATTAAGCCGGCAAAAGTACTTGTTCTGGGAGCAGGTGTTGCGGGTTTACAGGCAATAGCCACCGCGAGAAAACTGGGAGCCGTAGTTGAAGTTTTCGATGTACGGTCAGCAGTAAAGGAAGAAGTAAAAAGCCTTGGAGGAAAGTTCATTGAGGTTGAAGGAGCTACTGAAGATAAGTCTGCAGGTGGTTACGCTGTTGAACAGACCGATGAGTTCAAACAAAAGCAGGCTCAGATGATCCATGATAATGCTGCCAAATCAGATGTTATAATATGCACAGCACAGATTCCCGGGAAAAATGCCCCCCTGCTTATAAAAAAAGACACAGTGGAAATAATGCGTCCCGGTTCAGTCATTGTTGACCTTGCCGCTTCCTCCGGAGGGAACTGTGAGCTCACTCAGAATGATAAGACAATAGTACATAAGGGTGTTAGCATTATAGGGCAGTCTAACTTCCCTTCTTCCATGCCTTCTGACGCCAGCAAAATGTATGGGACCAATCTGATAAACTTCAGCAGGCTTCTTTTTGATGAAGAAGGAAATTTTAAAATAAACATGGAAGATGAGATTATTAAGAGCACCTGCCTTACACATAAGGGAGAAGTAATCAATGAAAGAATTAAGACAATCTTAAATATTTGATATAATGGCTGACATTTTGATTTTTTTCTATTCAAACAAGGAAGCAATATTTATCATTGCCCTGTCAATATTTCTGGGCATAGAGGTAATTTCAAATGTTCCTTCTGTATTGCATACACCGCTTATGTCGGGAGCAAACGCTATCAGCGGGGTAATCATAATTGGCGGTATCATACTACTTGGACACTCAGATCTAAAATTATCAGCTGACCTTATTCTTGGTTTGCTTGCTGTATTGATGGGGACAATGAATGTTGCCGGTGGATTTGTAGTTACTGACAGGATGCTGGAAATGTTTAAGAAGAAACAAAGAAGCTAATCGATGGAATCAATTCTAAGCACTGCAGATGGTATAAATTTTACAATGGGTGAGGCAATACTTGAACTGAGCTACCTTATTGCCGCAATATTATTTGTTATAGGTTTAAAGATGCTCAGTCATCCCGAGACAGCCAGGAAGGGAAATATCTGGGCTGCTGCAGGGATGTTAATAGCCATGATTACCACCTTGTTGTTACACAGGGACCCGGATGGCAACAATATTTCACTGATAAATGGTATTGTTGTCGTTATAGCTATAGCCGTTGCCGGTATATTGGGCTGGGTAATAGCAAGAAAGGTAAAGATGACAGCCATGCCCCAGCTTGTATCCTTCTTCAATGCTACGGGAGGAGCTGCATCAGCACTGGTAGCTTTTCTTGAATTTCCTCATGTAACAGGTACAGGGGTGATCATAATAACGCTCCTTGGCCTCACCATTGGAAGTATTTCTTTCAGCGGAAGCCTAATCGCCTATGGAAAACTGGATGGCATAGTAGGCGATATCCGTGCATCATTTATGAGATATGTTAACATAATCCTCCTCCTGGTGGTAATTTCACTGATTGTTCTTATAAGTTCAGGGTTTTTGGGGATTGAGCATTCCAGATTTATCGCATCCATACTCCTTATTATAGCGCTGGTTTATGGAGTATTGTTTGTTATGCCAATTGGTGGTGCTGACATGCCGGTAGTAATATCCCTTCTGAATTCATTTACCGGAATAGCGGCGGCCATGGCAGGATTTATATACAATAACCAGGCCATGATACTGGGAGGTATACTAGTTGGTGCTGCAGGCACAATATTAACGGTCCTCATGTGCAGGGCTATGAATCGATCATTACTGAATGTAATAATTGGTGCTTTTGGAGGAGGTATGTCTTCCACAAGCCAGGAACAGGGAACAATAAAGGAGATCAGTGTGAGTGATGCAAGTATACTTCTGGCCTACTCTCAGAAGGTGGTTATAGTGCCGGGGTACGGACTGGCAGTAGCACAGGCACAACATATAGCCAGTGAGCTGGATGGACTGCTGACTGAAAAGGGAGTTGACGTGAAATATGCTATACACCCGGTTGCAGGAAGAATGCCGGGACATATGAATGTACTTCTTGCTGAAGCTGACGTGCCTTACGATAAACTTGTGGAAATGGATGATATTAATCCATCACTGCCTAATACTGATGTTGCAGTAGTAGTGGGAGCAAATGATGTAGTAAATCCTGCTGCCGAGAACGACCCATCAAGTCCTATTTTCGGGATGCCAATTATAAGGGCACATACAGCAAAAAATGTTATTGTTATGAAAAGGGGTATGGGGAAAGGCTATGCCGGGATTGAGAATTCGCTTTTCTTTAATGATAATACCAGAATGCTATTCGGGAATGCCAAAGATTCAATCCAAAAACTGGTTACTGAGATTAAATCACTATAAGCAATAAACAAACATATAACTATGCAAAAAATCAATTTGTTAATAATCATAATGGCCATATTTTCCCTTGCGTTTAAGGCAGATAAAGCAGCATACAGATTATATACCAGCGAAGGGAAAGAAACTGTGTATTCAAAACTTATTAAAGATGCGGCAGAAGCAGATATAGTATTTTATGGTGAATTACATAATGATCCCGTATCACACTGGCTGGAAATGGAAATAACCCGCGACCTGCATAATATCATAAGTGACAACCTTATACTGGGAGCGGAAATGTTTGAAAGGGATGATCAACTGGTGCTTAATGAGTATCTGGATGACATGTATGAATCCGACAAGTTTGAACCTGAGGCAAAATTGTGGAAGAATTATAAAACTGATTATAAACCGCTTGTTGAGTTTGCCAGGAGAAACAATCTCTCATTTGTTGCCTCCAATATTCCAAGACGTTATGCATCAATGGTAAACAGGTCAGGGTTCGAAGTCCTTGATAGCCTGTCTGATAAAGCAAAAGAATACATTGCCCCCCTGCCTGTGGCATATGATCCGGAACTTAAGTGTTATAAAGATATGCTCAGCATGGGAGGAGGTGAGGGCATGCAGCACGATAACAGCAACCTTCCTAAAGCTCAGGCTATAAAGGATGCCACAATGGCCCATTCAATACTTGAGCATTGGGCTGAGGGAAAAATATTTATTCATTATAATGGCTCTTATCACTCCAGGAATTTTGAAGGTATAGTCTGGTATCTGAAACAGGCAAATCCTGATTTGAATATCCTGACGATTGAAACTGTAATACAGGAAGACGTCTCAGAACTGGAGGAGGAGAATCTGGGGATAGCTTCCTACGTTGTCTGTGTTCCTGAAAGTATGACGAAAACTTACTGAAGACTAAAGACTAACGACTAACGACTAAAGACTAACGACTAAAGACTAACGACTAACGACTAAAGACTAACGACTAACGACTAACGACTAACGACAAAGAAGAAAGTATGTAATTAACCTAAAATACTGGCAAACAATACTTTTATCTTTGTCCTTTTGTCTTTTGTCTTTTGTCTTTTGTCTTATATTCAGTTAACTCGTTCACTGATCCATTGTAATATAATCGTAAGCACTTCGGGACTCATCGTTTCCTCTATTTCACCGTATTCATTCGGAAGTCCTGTATCAGCATGCTGGAAAAGATGATTCAGACCAGGTAATACCAATCCCGTTACATCTTTATGGCCAGCATTTTCCAATCCCGTTACTATGGCAGTAATATTTTTTTCTGCCATTACCTGGCAGTCTTTTTCTCCATTCAAGGCGAGGACGGGACATTCTATCTCAGAAAAATATTCAGCCGGGTCGCTCTTAGTAAAGTATCGGAGCCATGGGTATGAAGCTGTGTTTATAGTACTTTTAAGATTATTTAAAACCTGCTGAATGGTTTCTTCACTCTCCCCTTCTTCTCTATAGAAGTCAGACACATAAGTATTTATATTTTCTATACCAACATCAGGATTCTCGCAATCCTCGAGAATCGAATAAATAGTATTGTTGACCTTCATACTTTGCTGCAACACGTCTTCAGGCACATTATTTAGCCTGCTAATATATTCTGTTTGATCCTGTAATATTATTTTCCCCGACACTCCCGGTCCGGCAAGGCTGACAATAAAATCTATATCAGCATTTTCTGCTGCGAGCATAAATGCAATCAGGCCTCCCTCACTATGTCCTGTGACACCAACCTGTTCATTATTGATATCGTCTCTACCTATCAGGTACTCGAATGCTGATCTTGCATCAGCGGCAAGGTCAGCTGATGTTGCACCCAAAGGTGTGCCTCCTGACTCTCCCACTCCCCTGTCATCATAACGCAAAACAGCAATTCCACCACTTGTAAGGTAATCAGCAAGTACTTTAAAAGGTTTATGGCCGAATATCTCCTCATCCCTGTTCTGACTCCCTGAGCCTGAAACAAGAATGGTTGCAGGAAAAGGACCTTCTCCCGCAGGGATGGTGAAAGTGCCGCCGAGCTTAAAATCACCGCTTAAAGAAGGGAAAGTAATATGCTCTTCCCTGTATGTATATGGAGGTACCGGTTCCTGAGGCCTGTTAAGCTTAAAAGCTCCCTCCTGCTTTACCAGGTCAAGGTCATAACTCGTTCCTGCCTGTGTCCAGGTTCCTTCAATGCATGTATCATTTAACATCACACCTATATATTCACCATATAATGCCGGTGCTTTTATGCTAAGACTGTCATTTGATAAGTTCACCTGCCCCATGGGGATATCTTTCGCCCCCTGGTCAGGACTATCCATTGTGGCTGTGTAGTTTCCTTCATCATTGATCCGGATATTGAATACAATTCTCAGTTCCACCGCGCCGACAGATAATCTACCCAGCCAACTACCTGTGACATTTCCTTCCTGAGCCTTCATAAGGGTCAAAATCATCATGAAGCTTGCCAGAGTGATAATAATTCTTTTCATGGTTAATAATTTTAATCATTAATAGTTCAAATATAATTAAATGAAACTAATAAGGTATTGCATCCCATATTACATAATAAACCAAACTTTGGTTCTCTATAACCTTACTCTGCAAAAGCAGCCGGGCACAGTAAGAAGAACCGTACCGGCAAAGTGGAGTCTTAGTCTGAAAATTCATAAATTTGACACTGTTTTACCTATTGAAATATGTCAGGGAGCTTTAAAAAAGACATCCAGTACTACAGGTTCTGCATCTATGGTTTTTTAAAGAATCAAAAATTTTACGAACCATTCTTTCTGCTTTTTCTCCTGAGCAAAGATATCTCATATCTCCAGGTCGGCTTACTATACAGCATAAGGGAAATAACAATAAACCTCCTGGAAATACCGGCAGGAATGATAGCTGATTCAGCCGGCAGGCGTAAATCAATGCTTCTTTCTCTTTTCCTGTATATCATTTCATTTATTGTCTTTTATTTATCCAAGGGCTTTATAGTGCTCGGCATAGCAATTACAATATTCGGCATTGCTGATGCCTTCCGTACAGGCACTCATAAGGCTATGATTTTTACCTATCTGGAAGCTCATAACTGGTCACACCTGAAGGTTGATTATTACGGCCATACAAGGTCATGCTCACAGTTTGGTTCAGCAATATCCTCACTGATAGCGGCAACAATAGTTATAATCACCAATAACTATTCAATGATATTTGTTTTTGCCATCATACCATACATATTCAATCTTATAAATATTGTCACATACCCGGTGTGGCTCGATGGTGAGCAGAAGAATTTTGATTCCAGGAAGTTCAGACAAGATTTTATCCGTACAATAAAGTCACTTGGGCGGGCTTTCAGTAATAAACTGACCATCAGGATATTTATTAATTCCTCTTTACCAAGCGGGTATTTCAACTCGGTAAAAGATTATCTCCAACCGCTCATACTTTCGCTTGTGGCTGTCCTGCCTGTACTGGGATCTTATACATATGAAGATAAGGGCTCTGTGTTGATAGGACTTATATATTTTATTATTTTCATACTTACCAGCCGTGCCAGCAGAGGAGCAGGAAGCTTCACCCGGAAGACAGGATCAGTGTTTGCAGGCATGAACATCACCTTTATCATAGTAGCAACGACAGGAATACTTACCGGTTTACTCTTCCACACTGGTATTTTGATTATATCTGTTCTTTTGTTTGTTATTCTTTACCTGCTTGAGAATCTCAGGAGACCGGTATGTGTTGCAGGCATAGCAGAACATATGGGTAACGAATCACTAAGTACATTCTTATCCACCGACAGCCAGTTGAAATCATTATTTACAATGATACTCAGTCCGATAGCAGGTCTTCTGGCCGACCTTGTGTCTCCGGGAGCGGGGGTCATGATTATAGCGGTCATTGTATTATTTTTGTTTCCTCTGGTTACGATCAGAAGAAATAAAGTTGAGGAAGTTGAAAAGGGTTGAGTAGATTGAGTATTTATAACTAAAGCTCAACCTGGCTGCAGGAGGCAGCCAGCTAAACCCTGTTCAACAGGTCAAAGCCCGATCAACAATACTTTTGTGTTTAGGGAGTTAAGCAAGCTGAGAGTGAGTTGAGAACGACTAAACTGAAGACTGCACCGAGGTGAAGCCGGGCTCGCCGAAAGGCAAACATGAAACCCTTGATATTAGGTATCACAAATAGAATATATTATTGAAGGATAATACTTAAATTTGGAAAAATTAAAATTGAAAAAAATGAAAAAAGGTTGTTTAATCTGGATCACAATAGGCGTTGTAATAGCACTTATTGCAATTGGTATTGTGTCATGGGGTATTAATACCTATAATAAAATTGTGTCACTGGAACAGGGCGTTATTAGTCAGTGGGGTAATGTTGAAACCCAGTATCAGAGAAGGGCTGATCTTATTCCTAATTTTGTGAATACCGTTAAAGGTGCGGCTGATTTTGAGCAAGAGACACTAACACGCGTTATTGAAGCCAGGTCAAAAGCTACTCAGGTCACTCTGGATCCTTCAAACATGACAGCTGACAATATCCAGCAGTTCCAGGAGGCACAAAGTGAAGTCAGTTCTGCCCTATCGAGACTTATGGTTGTTGTGGAAAGATATCCAGAAATTAAGGCAACACAGAACTTTAGAGACCTTCAGGTTGAGCTTGAAGGGACTGAGAACAGAATATCTGTTGAAAGGCGGAATTTCAATGAAAAGGCCAGAGAATTCAATACCTATATAAAGCAGTTCCCACAAAGCATAATTGCAGGGATGAAGGGATTTACAATGAGGCCTTACTTTGAAGCTATGGAAGGTGCTGAAAATGCCCCGGAGGTTCAGTTTTAGTTTATTTTAAATGAAAGCATCTACTTTCTTTACAAAAGATCAGCATTCTCTTATACTTAATGCTATAAGTGAGGCTGAAGAATCAACCTCAGGAGAGATAAGAGTGCATATTGAAACCTGGATCGAGGGAGATGTCCTTGACAGGGCTGCCTGGGTATTTAAGAAAATAGGTATGCATAAGACAAAAGACAGGAATGGAGTACTCTTTTATCTGGCACTTAACAACAGGAAGTTTGCCATTATCGGAGATGGAGGCATAAATGAAAAAGTGCCCGAAGACTTCTGGGATGAGGTAAAGATAATTCTGGAAAAGAATTTCATCAATCAGAAATTCACGGAAGGGCTCACGGAAGGAATACTGATGACAGGTTTGAAGCTTAAAAAATACTTCCCCCATGAGAAAAAAGATATCAATGAATTGACGGATGAGATCTCGTTCGAAGACAATCTTTAACCTGAATAAGTTAATTATGGACAGTAAATCGAAATATTACCTGTATTCTTTGATCCTTTTTATTTTTATTTCCGGGAGTATATATGCACAGGATATCCCGGAAAGACCCGATCCTCCAAAACTGGTGAATGATTATGCCGGCATGCTTAATTCAAGTGACATAGAAGCACTTGAAAATAAACTGGTAGCATACAATGATTCCACTTCAACACAGATTGCGATTGTGATTGTAAATGATCTGCATGGCTATCACGTGGCTGATTACGCACAGCGGCTGGCCCAGAAATGGGGCATTGGTCAGAAAGACCTTAATAACGGGATGCTTATACTGGTAAAACCGAAGACAGTTTCATCTCAGGGCCATGTGGCTATTGAACAGGGCTATGGACTGGAAGGGATAATACCTGATATTACATGTGCCCGGATAATTGATAATGAGCTTATACCGGCATTCAGACAGAACGGCTACTATGAAGGTCTTGATCAGGCGACCAATATCCTGATGGCCCTTGCCAGCGAAGAATTCAGTGCTGATGAGTATGCGAAACAGTCAAAGGGTAATTTCAATGCGATACTGCCAGTAATAATATTTATCATATTCTGGATCATTATAATGCTCATGAGAAGCAAGGGAGGACGAAACCAGAGACATATAAGCGACAAAGGATTACCACTATGGATCTTGCTTTCGATGATGAACAAGGGTCAGGGTTCCCATGGTGGCAGCTGGGGAAGCTTCTCGGGGGGAGGCAGGGCTGGTGGCGGTTTTGGAGGATTTGGCGGCGGTAGCTTCGGTGGAGGAGGTGCCAGCGGATCATGGTAAATGCAAGTACAATAAAAAAAAAGGGTGACCCGATGGGATCACCCTTTTAATTTTATCATTAGAAAATCAATTTCTATTTTGCCCACCACAGCTTGGTGTCCTGCAGATCAGCTCCCTGTGCGGCTACTGCAGCTGCATAGTTAGTGGGGTTAGTATTTGCAGCAGAGTTACCATAACGCATTCTCTGCGGGTATGCTCCATTGATATCTCCAAGTCCGTAAATATCCACATCGGAAACACCATTCCACAGTTCAGCAGGATAACCCATATCACGTACAATGGCAAAGCCTTCAAAACCGTCAGTATAGGATACTATCCACCTCTGTGTTGCGATTTTTTCCAGGTTTTCCTCTTCTGTTCCGTTAAGTAATGCCATATCTTCGTTGCCGATAAAGGTATCTATATCACCATCACCAACACCCCAGAGTTTCATCGCATACCTTATACCATCCTGATAAAGGTTCTGGGCAACGCCGGCACCACCGGAAGCCAGTCCTTTAACAACTGCTTCTGCCTGAAGGAAATAGGCTTCAGCGGTGGACATAACCAGCTCGGCTCTGATATCTTTTCCTGAATTCTTGGCAGCTATTACATCCTCAGTTGGAATTGAGAAAAATTCATAGGCCGCGAAATCATATGTTTTACCATTTAACCTTGTAGGCTGTCCGACGTAATATGCATTTACAGGCATATCTATAGTAACACTCTGATCAGGGTTATCAGTTCTTGTATATGATACTCCGGCATCATCCAGAACATCACAGATAAAATCAACCCTTTTTGGAAACAACGCTGCTTCCGGTCCATCGGGAAGTGTAAATGTTTTGGTTCCACCTGCAGCAGGCTGAGCATAATGAGACAGGCGTGGGTCATTGTTGTCCCTGAGGGCATCGATAAGAGTCTTACCCATTGTCCAGTTTGAACCCAGTCCGAAGTTATACCACACGTCGCCGTAACATGCACTTGACCATTGTGATATTTCGAAATCCTTCGCCATCATTACATTATCAGCTTCGGTTGATAACAGAGGTGCAGCCATAGCTTCAGTGATCGCAGTCTCGGCAAATGTTGCACCAACAGCTCCCTGTGCACGCATGGCAAGCCGCAGTTTAAGCGTATTCGCCATTTTTTTCCATTTCTGGAGGTCACCGCCGCAAAAAACATCGTTTACGCCAATATCATCAACACCAACACCGGTAGTTGCTTCACTGCCTATAGTAGCCATAGCTTCATCCAATTCAGCAATGATTCCTTCATAGATCTGTGCCTGTGAATCAAATTTAGGCAATGTAATATCAGGATTTGTGGCCTCTGAATAAGGGATCATTCCGAACAAATCTGTATACTGCTGGAAATAGTAACCCTTAATTATCTGGCCTATGGCATACATATACTGGTTCTCAAATTCGCCTCCCGGCTGAGTCATCTTCATGAAGTTGTCAAGGCCGCCAATATAACCTGCCAGCCAGTCCCATGCTGCATCCGTATAGCCGCTGCTGTATGAATATCCTAATTCATCAGACCACCAGCAACCAACGAAGCCAAAGCATACATGACCGGCATACCTGTCTACATGGATCAGGTGAGCCCTCCAGTAAGGATACCTGTCTGGTGCCATTAGCCTGACCTGTGGAGAAGTGATGAAAAATTTTGCACTAACCTCATCCTGTGTAAATGAATCAGGCTTGGTATTTATTTCATTGAATCTTTCAGTACATGCCCCTGCAATGAGCATAATACCAAAGACAATGAATATTTTATATATGTTCTTCATTTTACTTCAATTTAAAATTTAACATTAATATTAAACCCTATACTCCTTGGAGTTGGAAGGTTATAAGAGATAATACCCTGTCCGCTGTTACCTGTACCAAGGCTTGCCTCGGGATCCACATCTGGAATATCTTTATAGATAAAGAACAGGTTCCTCCCTACCAATCCTATTGAAGCACTCTGGATGGGCAAATTATTCAATACGGACGCAGGTAAATTGTATGCTAATACGAATTCCCTGAGCCTGATATTGGTCTGCTTAAACATATATGCAGAAGCTATACCTGAAACAGAGCCCCAGTAATCCTGTGCACTGATCGTAGTTGTATTGGGTACGTAGGTATCACCTGAGCTCACAACTGCATCAACAAGGATTCCGTCTTCCCTGTACTCAAGGCTCTCGGTTGAGACACCGGCACCTGTGAGTGCTGCATTGGTCTGTGAATAAACCTCACCGCCAACCCTTGCATCAATAAGGAAACTAAGCATAATATCCTTGAATCTGATAGTATTCTGGAAACCTCCGATAAAATCTGGCTGTGAATTTCCAAGATATACTTTGTCCTCGGTTGCCTGTGGACGACCCTGTGCGTCAACAATCAGACGTCCATCCTCAGTTCTTTTCCAGTCGGTACCGTAGATATCTCCGTATCCGCCACCAACCGTTGCCTGTATTCTCAGGTGCCCGGAGTTGGAAGTGTTGAAGACGTGGCTATCAAGATCCTCTGTAAGGCTGACAAGCTCGTTAATATTCCTTGAGAAATTCAATGACATGTCCCATGAGAAATTAGTTGTTCTTACAGGTGATCCGCCAACCATTATCTCAATACCTTTATTGCTTATCTCACCGATATTCTCTCTGAAGGAGCTGTATCCGGTAGCTGCCGGTACAGGTACATCGTATATCTGGTCAGTAGTGGTAATCTTGTATAATCCTATATCCCAGAATACCCTGTCAAGCAGCATCCTGCCTTCAATACCGAATTCCAGTGAAGCAATGTTCTCAGGTTTAAGGTCCTCGTTGAATTTAACACTAGGCCGCGACAGCTGTGTCAGACCAAGGTATCCATCAGAAGCCACATTATAATATGGATATATCTGGTATGGACCTGTGTCATTACCAACATTTGCCCAGCTACCACGCACCTTTAAAAGATCGAATAATTCTGCAGCAGGATCGATAATCTCATTCAGAAGAACGGCAGCTGTTACTGATGGGTAGAAATATGATCTGTTTGCCTCGGGCAATGTCGACGACCAGTCGTTACGTCCTGTTATATCAAGGTATGCAAAATTCCTGAAAGCAAGAGATACCTGTCCGTAAACAGAATTTATTATATGTTCATTTAATGGTCCGTAACTGGGCCTCTGAGTTACACAGTTTGCAATAGTTGCCCTGGTAGGAATCTTAAACTGTTCACCGTACACACTCTGTGAACGTCCTGTACGATAAGAATGATTACCGCCGGCTATTACTGTAAGGTTAAGATCCTGAAGTATGTCCTTTCTTGCAGTAATGAGGAAATCAGCATTGGTTTCCGTACTGGTTGAATTGGCAAAGGTAAGTCTACCTGACATATAATAGTGATGACCTGCCTGGTTAACAGATTCACTTTTAATATTGGTGACATCAGTACCTATCCTTCCAAACACAGAGAGCCAGTCAGTAAGCTGGTAATCTACCTTTACGAAACCCAACAATCTGTCACGGTCTTCCTGATTCCTGTCGTAGTTTAACATCCAGTATGGGTTAGCATTCAGAGCACTATAGCCCCATGAATTAAGTGTTACAGGATCCTGGTAAGTTTCAAGATCAACAATGTCAACATTCCTTGGCATATCATATACATATGCAAGCACACCTTCACTACCCTGGCTTGCCCTGTTCCTGAGTTCCTGGGTAAAATATGTTGCCTTGGCATCTACTGAAAGCTTATCAGTCAGATTAACATTAGTCCTGAAGTTGAAGTTATGGCTCTTAAGGTCTGAATTCGGCAACATTGATTCAGTCATATTATTTGTATATGAGAACCTTGCTGAATAATTCTGACCTCCACCGTCCAGAGATACAGTATTAACATATTTCCCTGCTGTTCTGAAAAAATCCTTAACATTATCAGGTTGTGCAACATAAGGTCTTTGCTCACCTGTATAATAAAGTTTGGAACTTCCATCAAACATGGGGCCCCATGAACCGGATATATTTTTCAAAGAGGTAAGATCAGTTGGCACATTCCCCTGCGATCCCTGTCCGTAATCATTCTGGTATTCAGGAAGAACCATTGGTGAATCAAAGGTGATATTGGAATTCACCGATACACCAAGACCTTTTCTTTGTATACCACTCTTGGTAGTAATAAGAAGTACACCGTTACCAGCTCTGGAACCATACAATGCAGCTGCATTAGGTCCTTTCAGTACTGAGATAGATTCAATGTCATCAGGGTTTATATCTGTGATACCACCACCAACGACTGTACTGTTGTACACGCTACCACCACTGTTCATGCCACTGTTATCGATAGGAATACCATCGACAACAATGAGTGGCTGGTTATTACCGGTAATGGAGTTATTACCACGGATAATGATACGTGATCCTCCACCCGGGCCTCCTGTACCCTGTGTGACTACAACTCCGGCAACCTTACCAACAAGTGAGTTTGCAGGGTTGTGGTCTTTAACAAGTGTTATGTCTTCCGAGCCGATCTCAGTTACGGCATAACCAAGAGATTTCTTCTCCCGGGTAATACCGAGTGAAGTTACGACGACTTCGTCCATCGCCAAAACGCTAACGTTCATGATAACATCAATACTGGTGCGTCCGGCAACAGCAATTTCCTGGGGCTCCATTCCAATAAAGGAGAAAGCCAGGGTTGCATCTGAAGCCACTGTAATCGTAAAATTCCCGCCCGAATCCGTTGTAGTACCATTGGTTGTACCCTTTTCCAGAACGGTTACTCCCGGAATTGGTAATCCGTCATCCGACGAGGTTACGTTTCCTGTGACAGTAACTTCCTGGCCGTAAACAAAGCCTGCAATCATTATCAATGCAAGCATTGATGCCAGGTACTTACTGATTTGTCTAATTTTTCTTTTCATAAAATTAGTTTTTGGATTGATTAACAATAGTTTTTCTTGGGATATTCATATGTAATTAAAATATGATTGCCTACTATATTTAACTGAAAGTTAAGGATTAATTATTTCTTTTCGTCCTAATAAATGGAAAAAAATTACAGTCATTATAAGTTTATTCTTTGGACATGCAATTTAAGAAAATATTTATAATTGGAATTTGATTATAGTTCTTTTATTTATAAACTTACTAAACCAAGTATGTTTTATAAATTACAGGAAAAACTTGCCATCTATAATTACCTGTTTAACAGAATAATCCTCGCTGAAAACTGTAAGATTTGCTTTATAACCCTGTTTAATATAACCATATCTGTCCGATTCAATAAGCTTTGCGGGATATGTTGATCCCATACGCAAAGCCTCATCAAGTTGTATACCTGCATGCTCCACACAATTTTTTACAGCTTTAAGCATGCTCAGTTTTGACCCTGAAAGGGTTCCGTCAGGTAAAGTAAACCGGTCAGCTTGCCGTTTATGCAAATAAGCGCCTTCAGCATTCTCCTCAACAGCATCTGAAACCAGATATAACCTGTTTTTCATTATCTTTTTTGCAATGGAAACAGCACTGTAATCCACATGTATACCATCGGCAATAATACTTGCATAAGCGATTTCTGATTCAAAAGTTGCACCGGGCAGACCGGGATCCCTGTGGTGGAAGGATGACATGGCATTAAAAAGATGTGTACACGTCTGGACACCCCAGCTGAAACCGGCTTTGGCCTGTACAAAGCTGGCATCACTATGACCGGCGGCAACTGTTACACCTCTGGCTCTTAACAGTTTTACAAAATCGTGGTCACAGAGCTCAGGTGCCAGGGTCATCATTTTGATTACTCCTCCTGCCTCGTCCAGCAACTCCTTGATTTCATTTTTGCCGGGTGTCTTTATATATTTAAAATTATGCGCACCTCCCCTGTGTTTATTTATATATGGTCCTTCAAGATGGAGTCCTATTACAGCAGGATGCGGATTATCTTTCAACACTTTTATCAGTTCACGGTACACTTTAAATGAATTTGTCGGTACAGCAATTAAGAAACCCGTTGTACCACTTCTTATAATGCTGTCTGTAATTGCTTCAAGAGCTTCTTTACATGGATTTTCAGAAAAAAGATATCCCCCTCCTCCTGCAATCTGCAGGTCAATAAGACCTGGTGCTATTATATTCCCTTTATAATCGACCACTTCAGCCTCTCCTGGAATATCTTCCTCACTGACAATTGCCCTTATTTTATCATTTTCAATGATGAGTGCTTTACCTGATAATTTTTTATTTCCCGTATAAATAAGGGAGTTAATTAAAGCGTAAATCATACAAGTCATTTTTCACAGGTATAAACATAATAATAAATATTCACAGAAGACTAATAATGAATATTTACACAAAACAAATAAAATCAGGATTGAAAATTTAGCAGACAAGAAAGCAATGCAATAAATGATTCCCTATATTTATATTCTTTATTTAATTATAGCAGGATACTTAAGTTAAGATCTCAAAAAATATTGTATGTCAGTACTGGGTGTTGATATTGGAGGTACAAAAATTGCCTCGGCACTTTTCACAGAAAAAGGCGAAATTCTAAGCAGAGATAATGTCTATCTTGAAGGTAAGACAGGGAGCGAGGTTGGAGCCCTGATCACAGGACAAATAAATAATTTATTAAAATCTCCTGATTTAAAGGAAGATATAGTAAGATCAATAGGCATGTGCGTACCAGGAATAAGCTATTCTTCTGAAGGTACAGTGTGGGCTCCCAACATTCCGGGATGGGATAATTACCCACTTTTTGATGAAGTCCGGGCAATTGCAGGTAATCTTCCTGTAAAGATAGACAGCGACAGGGCATGTTACATGCTGGGAGAGTTATGGAAAGGAAATGCAAAGGCATGCAATAATGCTATTTTTATGGCTATTGGGACTGGTATAGGAGCTGGTATACTGGTTAACGGTGAAATATTCCGGGGCAGTAACGATATAGCAGGAAGTATAGGATGGATGGGGCTTAACAAACCATATAAGTCTAAATATAAGGAGTGCGGCTGTTTTTAATATCATGCCTCTGGAGAAGGTATTGCCAAAGTAGCCGGAGAATATATAAGTCAGCAAAGTTCTTATAAAGGGCAGCTTGCACGTAAGAAAAATAGTAAAATAAGCTCATACGATGTTATGGATGCATTTAATAATGGCGACTTACTTGCGCAAGAAGTGATAAATGAATGTATTGAATACTGGGGAATGGCTGTTGCCAACATGATTAGTATTTTCAATCCTGAAAAAATAATCCTGGGAGGAGGATTATTTGGTCCCGCAAAATCATTAATCCCTGAAATAAAGAAAGAGGCTGAAAAATGGGCACAGCCAATAAGCATAAAACATGTTATATTAGACCATTCTGCCCTTGGAAGTGATGCCGGTGTCTATGGTGCGGCTTACATGGCCCTGAAGAACCTGCCCTGATTATATTGGATAAAAAAATATGTATAATAAACGATTAATATTCTGGTCTGCATGTCTCGGGATGCTGTCATTTGGGATTGTGTTTATCACCCTTGG
>Ga0272441_10003418_pt1 | contig 30212 bp, 23 predicted proteins | sample SSMProp6N_FD_193582 | JGI IMG/M metagenome (GOLD analysis project Ga0272441, IMG submission 193582) | Marine sediment archaeal communities from Little Sippewissett salt marsh, Falmouth, MA, United States - SSM-Prop-6N | ecosystem: Environmental > Aquatic > Marine > Wetlands > Sediment ... | reverse complement strand
TCCGAACGTCGATGGCTGCGTTGCTCCTCAGTTGAATACTCCCGGTATGCGCCTTCGTCGCGCCTTGCCCTCGCCGCCCGGCGACCGCTAAAAACCCGGAACGAACTTCCGGGGCGTGGAACTAGTCTCGGCTTTCGCACTTTTCCCGGCCACGAACGGCTGAAATCGTCCGATCCAGTCGGCCCGGCTCCCCGGAGCCAGAGGCGTCGCACCCTCGTGTCGCTTCCAGGGTCGACGTGTCTCCACAGGACGCCCTCCAGGGATCAGGAGGGATCCACGACGCGACCGATGAAGAGGATGGCCCCGGTCTGGAGGTCTCGGACGAGGAAGATAAAGGGCTTGTTCACGTCGATGTGCGCCGGCGCCGCGTTGCCCGCCATGATCACCGCCGTGGCCGCCGCGGCCTCGGTGCCGTACTCGTTCACCGCCACGAAAGCCTGGTGTAGGACATCGCTGATGAACAGATCATGCGTGCCGTCCATGCCGGAAAAATCGGCGACCCCGGGGGCAAAGGCGTCTGGCATGCCTAGGGTGGAGAGCACATCCTTAAGTGAGATGGTGGCCCCATCGATGCTGAAGCGGGGCATGGTCACCGTACAATAGCTGGTGCCCAGATCCTCCAGGATGCCTTCGAGGACGGTACTGTCCGAGGAAAAGGCCTGCTCGAAGGCCGAGAAATCCCCCTGCGGAACGATCACCACCATGGAGAGCTCGTCCCCGTCGTAGGGGAGCTCGACCGCTTTGTAGTCCGCGCCTTCCGTGCTCGGCATGGTCGTGGGCTGCGTCATCATGGGGACGGTCACGTCGACCCCGTCCATCCGATGAAACGTGCCGTCCTGGGTGAGCTGGTCGTCGAAGACCTCTTTCCAGGCCGCGTTGAAGTAGATGGCGTTCACCAGAACCAGCCGGGTGAGGCTGTTGACGGCGCCCTGGGGAATGAGATCCTCGATGCGGTCCTCGGTCTGCTCCTCCACCCAATCGTTGATGACCACCCGCCCCGCCTCGGGATCGGAGACAAAGTCCAGCAGGTGCATGCCGGCCCCGTAGTAGAGCGCCAGGGAGTCCAGGAAAGGCATGAGGAATCCGTAGCCGACCTGGCCGAACAAGCGGTTGACCACGTTGAGGCGGAAGGGCTCGCCGTCCGATCCGGCCGCGCCCTGACCACGCGAGTTGAGCGTCAGGTCGAGCCAGTCAAAGGCCGGGTGCAACCGCTGCTGGCTCAGGGTGAAGTGCAGCGCTCCGGCCATCTGGGTCTCGGTGCTGCCCTGCGCGCCGGAATAGGTCATGGCCAGGGCCACCGAGATGCTGTGGGGCGAGAAGAACAGGTTGCCCGGATCGTCAGACAGCTGCCCGTACATGTCCAGGGAGAACGCGGTGTTTCCAGCCACCAGCTCGGGCACGTCGTCGGACGAGGGCTGGGTGATGCGCTGCTCGTCGGAGCGCACCTCTGTTCCCGGCGTCTGGCCACTGTCGGGTCCTCCGCCGCAGGCGGTCCACAAGAAACTCAAGCCAACAACAAACAAAAAACCAGATTTTCGAATCACAGCGAGCCTCCTCGGTAGAAAAGCGAAAGATATCCAAGCGACAACGTGGTTTGTGTGCAGCAATCCCCGTGCCAGGTGGTCAGCTCAATGTTGGCAAGTATTCCGGCTGGTTGCAGCCCCCCCCACATTCGCCGGGCCTCAAAAAACCGACACCAGACCGCACCTGTTGTCAGATTTCCATTGGTGGTCCTGCCCATGATTCGACCTGCCGTAGGGGCCAAAGAATCGTTCCCGGTCAGCTCATCGTTGCGGCACGTTCGGCCGCAACCAGCGCGCCCTCGAGGTAGCCGCCGTGGCGCTCCGCCGTTTCCGTGCCGGCAAAGCGCAGGGTGTCATCCCAGACGGCCGTCTGCCCGTCCGGAGGCCCGTACGCCGGATGGGTGAGCATGGGGGGCTGGTCGTATTGCGTGGCCGTATATCGCTCCCGGGCCCAATCACGATAGAAAAACACCTCTGGGTGAGCCGCCGGCTGTCCGAAGATGGCGGCGAGCTGCGCCAACAGCGCCTCGGACAGGTCCGAATGCCGGCGCCGATAGGCCGCCGGCACACCCAGAAACCCGGTCAGTCCGTAGGGGCCGCAGCGGTGATTGGAGCCGTCGTGGATCTCACCTGCAGGGCCGCGCTCGCTGAAGGCCTGACCGGACAGCCCGTGCGACCGCCAGAAGGGCTCTTCGTACAGGGCGAAGAACTTGGCATGACCGGCCATCCACGTCCCGGTCCTGAGCATGGCCTGGATCAGCGTATCCGGAAGGTCCGGCTCGAAGAGGATGGTGGACGCTGCAAGGCGCGGGGGCGACGTCAGTATCACGTGGTCCGCCAGGAATATCGCCTCGGGCGGTTTCTCCAACTGGCCGACAACCACCTGCAGCCCGCTGGTCTGCCGCTCGATCCGGCAGACCGGACAACGACCGCGTATCCTTGCCGGCGCGATGGTTGCGGCCAGCGCATCGACCAGGGAGCGCATGCCACCGGCCAGGCGCCAGGATTGCGGTTCTGTCGCAAAGCTGCAAACGGTCATCACCAGGCCATCCGACCGTTGAAAACGCCCCCTGCCCGATTCGAACTGCGGGTACGCGCGAAGGCCGTATTCTCGAACGAGCCCGTCAATGGTCGGTTGCGTCTCCGGCCAATACCACGAGGGGCCCAGATCGGTGAAATACCCCCGGTGCTCAGGGCACACGATTCTGCCGCCGATGTCCTCCCGGGCTTCGAGGACCACGAAGTCCCTGTGTTTCAACGCCAGCAGATGGGCGGCATATATGCCGCTCAGACCACCGCCGACAATCACCGTTTCTACCGTTTCCGAGCGCATGGGGTGACACGTCCGAATCAGTCTCGATTCCGGGAAAAGGTCAACTCAAAAGTTCGATGCGGGCACGGACCGGGGCCTCTTTTTCACCGGCGCGGCACCGAACCTGGGCTGCTTCGAGTCGGACTGATGCGCACCACCGTCATCGACTGCAGCCGCTCCCCTGGCCCGGGCTACCCCGCCCCGGAGCCGGTGCGCAAGGGCAAGTTCGTGCAAATCTGGCAAGGCGACGCTGCCGAGTATTTCGTCTGCGCCCCCCGGGCCCTGGCCACCTACCACGCGAACCTGGTGCAGCGGTTCTTGGACGAGCGCGGCGTGGCGGGCCGGTACAACGAAAAGCGCGACACCTTCTGGCACGACGACGAACGCTGGGTGGTGCTGGGGGGCGGGCACTTCACCCTGGACACCCAGGCCCGCACCCTGTGGCTGAGCGGCGCGTCCATGGCCTATGGCACCTTCGAGCCCGCCGGCCTGGCCGAGCGGTTGGCCGCCTCCGTCGTGCTCGCGGGCTACGAAATCACCGTGGAATAGGCCGCGGTGACCGGAAGCAAACAGGCCAATCCCCTGTCACAAATCCGCCGAGCCGGATCTACTCCCTAGAAAGCACGCGCAAAGGAACGCACACCCTCAAAGAGCGGAGTGTGAACCCAAGGAGATTGATATGAAAAGGCTCGGTTTGGTGATCCTGATGTCTGTGACCCTGGGACTGATCTCCTGTGACGGCGGTGGCGGTGGTGGCGGCATCTGCATTGCCCACTATTCGGCTTCTGCAGGGGGAGACCAGTGCTACGACTGCTGGGATCAGGACACCTGCGAAGAGTGGGACAACCGCGAGTGGATCAGCAGCCAGAGCTCTTGCGAGGCAGCGGGATACACTACCTACATCGGCAACGGGTGCGGCTACACCATGTAGCCCTCAGGGCAGTCCCCTCCCAAGTCCCCTCCCAATGGTTGCCCACGACGGTGATGGAGTGGATGATCATGCCGGTGCGCTTGGCAGCATAGGCGAGGCAGTAGAGGAAAATGCTGGGGGGAATCCTGGGGGGAATTCTACTGGGGTTTGGGTCTACGTTTGTAGATGTCGCCGTACCACATGTAGAGCCAGACCAGGGAAAAGACGAAATACCAAAGCGCCGAGGAAAGGCAGAAGAGCTTGAAGGTGACGGAACTTTGCTTGCCGGTTTTGCTCTTGCAGTAGAACCGGTAGGAGTTTTTGTTGCCGACGGCGTTGTAGGCGTGCTTGCGGATTTCGAACTTCCCGTCACAAGTGTACTTGCCAACGGTTTTGGAGTAGGGATCCAAAAAGAGGGCCAGGTATCCCAGCAGCAGGGCCGGAATGAGCACCCATCCGAAGCCTTTCAGCAGGGACTTGCACACGTTCTTAGCCGGCGGCGTCTCGGAGCTATCGGGGGATTCTGCCTCCGGCGTGCCAACTTTGTTCGACTGCATTTTTCTACCTTGGAAATGGAGCGCACAATACCCCAGCGCCCTGATCCTGCGACAGGAATACGGATCGGGCCAACAACTGCGCCTTGTCCGACCGCACCATCGTACCAGCTTGCGTAGGAGCGTTGCAAAGCTGAGCTACTGGCATACGAAGCCCTCGTCGTTTGTCTCCAGGGCGGTGCCGTTTTTGTGCGCGTCTGGGGGCCCGGACGGGCGAGGTCAAGCTGCACGCTGCAGGCGCCGCAGCCGCTGCCGCTGCCGTACCAGCAGGACCTGCAGGACCAGCCCGATGGCCACGTTCAGGATCACCGAGACCATGAGCAGGGGGCCGAGCTGCCCGGTGACCTGTGCGAAGGGCTCGGGGGTCGTGGTGAGGTCGAAGAGGTAGAGGACGGCGTACAGATAGGTGGCCGCCGGAGAGAAGGTGGCCACGTAGGACGCCGGCACCACGGCGCTCCAGGCCGAGACCAGGATGAGCGCCACGGCCAGGGGGAAGAGCCACACCAGCCCGATGACCGCCATCAGGCCCCGGGTCCCCCAGAGCGCCGAGCTGACGTGGACCAGGTGGTGGGTGGTCAGCACCAGGGCCACCAACGCCAGGTGTCCGGTGGCGCAGAAGTTCCAGCGGCGCAGGTGGTCGTCCGGGAGGCCCAGGTACACCAGGGCCAGATAGCTGCCGAGGGTGATCACCCCGAGCACCAGCGCGGAAAAAAGACCGCCCGCCTCGTCGGCCGACCACCGAACCCGCCGCCAGCCCAGCTTGCGTGCCCGCCGCAGCCCCCGCCCGAAGGCGTGCCGGCTCGGGGTGATGGAGTGGATCAGCGCCAGGCCCGACAGGCCGGAGATGAAGAAGAAGCAGTAGAAGACCCCGGCCCACTGGTGGCGCAGCTGGACCACGCCGTCGGCCACGAACGCGATGGTCCGCTGCCCCGTCAAAAAGGGCCACAGGCTGCCCAGGACCAACACCTGCACGGCCCCGTGAAAGACCAGGGCTCCGCCCTTGGAAAATGCGTGGCTCGTGGCCTGGAGCCACTTGCGACGAACGATGGAAAAGAAGCAGACCAGGAGCCCGCCCTGCACGAGCAGCGAGTAGAGGGTGGGCCGCAACGCCACGGTGAAGAACCGCACGGTGTCGTACCGGGCCAGGTCCGCGCCGCGGGCAGCCAGCTGCAGCTCGCCAGCCATGATGGCGTACCAGGCGGGCAGGAAGGTCAGGTGGCCCAGGAAAGTGAAACCGAAGCTGGCAAAGCGGGGAAAGAGCAGGTACAGGGCGATGACCATCAGCCGCGCAAACCAGCCGGCGCGCCGGGGTCGCCGGGCGATCATGCCCGCCACCATGCCGGTCATGTGGTACAGCCACGTGCTCACGAAAAAGACCAGGTACAGCTCGGCCACCCGCAGGACGCCGAGCCCGCCCTTGACCACGCAGATCACCACGAAGGGAACCGTGGTGAGAAACATCACATATTCGCGCACGGGAAGGCCAAAGAGGTAGCCGAGTATCTTGGCCGTGGGCGACATGGGCGTCATGCGGTGGTAGTCCAGGGTTCCGTCCATGCGCTCGACGGTGATGCCCGAGGCCACGCTCCCGGTGCCCAGAAAGATCAGGATGAAGCCCTGGATGAACATGATCGGCACAAAGGCCGCGCGGGCCGCCGCCGTGGGATCGGCGAGGTTGCGCTCGGTGGCGGTGAAGTAGGTGCCCACGAACACCAGCGTGGTGACCAGCACCGTGACCGCACACCACGCAACGAGGTCGCGCACGCGCAGCCGCTGGCGCACGCTCTTGACCAGCAGCGGGTTGCGCAGGACGTTCCAGCCCCCGAGCAGCTCGGCGACCCGCGTGGTCATGGGTCGCTCTCCCCGCTGGTTTTGCGCGCGGCGGCGCGCTGCATGAACACGTCCTCGACGTTGCGCTCGTGCTCATGAAAGGACTTCACGGGCAGCGATGCCCTCACCATTGTGGCGAGCATCAGTACGAGATCCTCGTCGGCGCCCTCGAAGATCACCGCGAGGTCACGGTCGCCGCGAAGCTCGACCCGGCGCACTGCGTCCAGCTCCTCGACCACTCTGCGGGCACGATCCTGCTGCCCGAGCAGCTCCACGATCAGGCAGCGCTCCGGGGTCAGCTCCGCGATGACCTCGTCGATGGCGCCGCTCACCACCAACCGGCCCTGCTCCATGATTCCGATGGCCGTACAGAAGCTCTGGAGCTCGGTGAGGATGTGTGACGAGATCATCACGGTCTTGCCCCGGCCAGCGAGGTCCCGCACCAGGTCACGCAGCTCCACCCTGGCCGCGGGGTCCAGCCCGCTGGCGGGCTCGTCGAGGATCAGCACCTGGGGGTCGTGCAGCAGACACTTGGCCAGGACCAGCCGCTGCTTCATGCCCCTGGACAGGGCGCCGGCGAGGCGATCCCGCTCCGCGGTGAGGTGCGCCGCCTCCAGCGCGTCGTCCACCACCGCCCGTCGCCTGTGGGACGGGATGGCGTGGGCGGCGGCGAAGAGATCCAGAAACTCCCAGGCCCGCAGATTGGCATACACCGGCGCCCAGTCCGGCATGTAGCCGAGGATCCGATGCACGGCCCGGGGCTCCTCGGCGGCGTCGATGCCCGCGATGTGCACCTCTCCGTAGGTGGGCTCGACCAGGGTGGCCAGGACGTTCATGGTGCTGGTCTTGCCCGCCCCGTTGGGGCCGATGAGGCCGTAGACCTGCCCGGCCGCGATCTCCAGGCTCACATCCCGCACGGCGGTCATGTCCCCGTAGTCCACGCGGAGATCAACTGTGCGGATCATAGGCTCGTCGTCGCGAAGCGACATGGGCTCAGCATAGGGAGCCCGGTCCGGCGAAGCCACCCAATTCTTGCAGTGGCCCCGGAGCCGCCATTGGAATACGATCAAACCATACGCAGCAATAGCCCGGACCGGAGACCGGAGTCCGGAGCTCCCGTTCGGCTCAGGGGACGCCGTAGGGGTCGCCGTAGACGCCGCTGCGGTGGGTCCGGGGACGGCTGCGCGGGCGGGAGCGGGTGGACATGGCGCCGGCGCGACGCGGGTGACGACGCCCGGTCCGGACGCCCCGGCGACCGGGCAGGCGACTGGGCAGGGGCACCAGCTTGACCACCAGCCGGGTGAGTCCTTTGTTGGCCATGAAGGTGGTCGTATTCTGTCGGTATCCCGGGGCGGTGACGACCAGCTTGTGCTCCAGGCCGTCGGCCTCGAGCAGCAACGGGGGCTTGGTCTTCGGGCCGTCGTCCAGGGTCACCGATGCTCCGCGAGGGAGGCCCGCAACGGCGACGGACAGGGTGGGCAGCACTGGACCGACGGGCGTGACAAACATGGGCCGGAGCGGCCCGGGCCGGGACGGCCTCGCTCGGGGTGGCAAGGGGTGGGCCACCACCGCCGCGGACGGGGCCTTCATGGTGGCATCCTCAGTGTGTTTGGCCCGCCTCGCGGCCTCGTCTGCGGTGTCGGCGCGCTTGTAGGCCACCAGCGCGAGCACGCCGACCGCCAAAACCAGGACTCCTCCGGCGATGGCCGCGAGCCAGGTCCGGGTCGGGAGCTTTTGGGCGTAACGCGTCCAGCCCGCCGTCTCACCGGGGGCCAGGGTGAGCGAGCCACCTTCGGCGCGCTTCCTCGGGACAACATCATCGACCGCGCTCGGGACACCCGGACCCGAGGCGGCCAGGTCCAGCAGGCTCACGTTTGGATTCACGGGCGGAGCTGTCGTCGCCAGCAAAACCGCGGCCGGTGTGGAGCCCAGGTCGGCGAGCATCTCGGTCGCGGTGGCATAGCGTGCGTCCCGCTTTTTGGCCAGCGCCCGGTGGATCACCTCTTCCATTGCCCCGGAAATGTCCGGCCGCAGGTCCCGCGCGGGCCGCGGCTCGGTGGTGAGGATCTTGTACATGAGCTCGTTGTAGTTGGCCCCGGTGAAGGGGTGGCGCCGGGTCAGAACCTCGTAGAGGACCACCCCCGCGGCCCAGAGATCGCTCCTGGCGTCCACGTCCTTGGAGCCGGACGCCTGCTCCGGGCTCATGTAGTACGGCGTCCCCATCACCGCGCCGGTGAGGGTGAGCCGCAGGTCCTCGGACCCGACGAGCTTGGAGACCCCGAAGTCCAGCAGCTTGACCTCCTCGGCACCTCCGGGCGTGCGGGCGATGAAGATGTTCTCCGGCTTGAGGTCCCGGTGCACGATTCCCTTGGCGTGGGCCGCCTCCAGAGCAGAGAGCACCTGGCGCATGATCAGGACGGCGGCCAGCCCTGGCAGCGGTCCCGACCTGAGGATCAGGTCGGCCAGGCTCTCCCCCTCCAGGTAGTCCATCACCAGGTAGTAGTCGCCGTCGGGGGTGACGCCGAAGTCGTGGGTCACGACGATGTTCGGGTGACCGATGGCGGCGGCGGCCTGGGCCTCCCTGAGCATCCGTCGGACGGCCTCCTTGTCCTGGGAGAGGCTGGGGTGAAGCACCTTCACGGCGCACCGCTTCCCCACCAGGCTGTGCTGCGCCTCGTACACCAACCCCATCCCGCCCTCGCCGATCTTGCGAGTCAGGCGATACTTCTCGATGGTCTTGCCCGACAGATCCGACTTCACAAGTCCTCTCTCTCGTGCGCCTCCAGCCTAGGCAGCTCTAAATCATAACACCCCTGGTTCGGATGGACAGCCGGTTTTTCGTAAGGCTTGTGTAAGTGCGGCACTCACGTTTAGATAGAGGCACTGTTCGCGGGGGTCCGCGAGTGTGTGCCATGCGACGTCCGGTATCCCTACTCACAATGTTATTCGCGCTGTCCTGCGCTGCGCAGGTCGTCGCCGCCCAGCCGGCCTGTCCGGCGCGACCGTCCAAGGCCAACGTGGCCAGGCAGCTGGCCAGCACCTGGTGGCGCTTCGGAATCAGCTTTTTCGAGGCGAAGGACTATGCCAAGGCAATCCATGCCTGGAAATGCGCCAACAGCCTCGTACCCAACGCCCTGGCGCTGTACAACATCGCCCGCGCCGCCGACCGCGCCGGCAAGGCCCGGCTGTCGATCCGTTACTACCGGCGGTTCCTCGAGGCCAGACCGCACACCCCCAAGCGGCCCGAGGTCGAGGCCAGGATCCGCCTGCTGAAAAAGGCCACCCGTCGGCCGCCGCCGCGCGTGATTCCGCGAGTCGCCCCGCGACGCCGGGTCCGCGCCGTGGCGCTCGACCCCCCGAAGGGACCGGCACCCGCGGCTCGAGCCAGTCGGGCCAAGCGCGTGGTGGGCTGGGTCATGATCGGGGCCGGGTTGGCCCTGTCAGCGGCCAGCGGTGCCCTCGGCGGGCTGGCCATCAAGGAGGTGGGCGCGGTGGAGGACGCCCCGCCGGGCACACCTTGGAGCCCCGATGTCGTCGAGCACGACAAGAGGTTCCGCCTCTACCGCGCCGGCGCCTGGGTGTGCGCCGGGCTCGCCGTGGCCACGGCGGCCACCGGCGTGGTGCTCCTGATCCTCGGCCGGCGTTCGAAAGCGGAACGGGCAACGGTGACCCCGGTGATCCTCACCGGTGGGGCCGGGGTCAGCGCGTCGCTTCGGTTTTGACAGCCGCCTAAGGATACCAGCGACAGCGGAACCCGACCGCTGGGATGCCGACCGCGGGATCGATGCCGAGGCGATTGACCGTTCGAAAGACCTCCGCCGGGCTCTGGATGAACCCTCCCCCGCGGACCACCCTCGTGCCCGTCCCCGGATCGGTGTTCACCGGATCTGTGCACCCGGCCGCGCAGCGATCGTAGAACCCGGGGTCGTAGAAGTCCTGCATCCACTCCCACACGTTGCCGGCCATGTCCCGCAGCGCGTAGGGTGAGTCCCCGTCGCCGCTGACCAGGTCGCCCACCGGCCAGGTCCCGGGACCGACCTCCACCGAGGCGCAGCCGACGCCGAAGCCGGTACCGTTCACGTCGAAGTTGCAGTGCGTGCAAACGGGATCCGGGAGATCCCCCCACGGGTACTTCCGCTGGTCCACCCCGCGCGCGGCCTTCTCCCACTCGGCTTCGGTGGGCAGGTCTCCGCCCAGCCAGTCCCGACAGTACTCCTGGGCGTCCGAAGCGCTGATGCAGTTGACGGGATGACCTTCACGGTCCCCGGGATCCGTTTCCCAGTTGCACAGATCGTCGTCGCCGCTGGTCTGGGGTGCGCCGCTGCACGCGCCGGTGCTGTGACAGGCGCGGTAGGCGGCCACGCTGACCTCGGTCTCCTCGATGCAGTAGGCACCCAGCGTCACCATGTGCAGGGGCTGCTCGTCCGCGTTGCACGTGCCGCCCAGGTCCCCCGAGTCGCACCCCATGGGGAAGTCCCCGGCCGGGACGAGGAGCCAGCCCACCGGGCACCCGTTGGCCTGACATGGCCCGGTGATCCCAGGAGCGGTGTCGTCACAGTCCTCTCCCAGGGAGCAGCCCGCGCCATAGCTGTCGCCGTCGTTGTCCACGCAGCCACCCGGGGTGCACGCGGTGGTGTCGAAGGTGCAGGTGATCTCGTCGCAGCCAAGGGTGCCACCGGTGAATCCCTGGCCGATGGACGTACAGCTCTGCCCGTTCAGATTGAGCCCCTCGCACGTCTCGTTCCCCTCGATCGCGCCGTTTCCACAGACCGCCGTCAACGAGCAGCCGCTGGTGTCGAGCTGGCAGGTCACGTCGCAGGCCAGGGCGCCCGTACCCAGGTTGATGGAAGCGCAGGTCTTGCCCCCGAGGTCGTCGCCGTCGCACAGCTCGGTGCCCTCCAGGACGCCGTCGCCGCAGGTCGGGCCCGCGCCGCCGTCGTCGTCGGCAACGTCGGCGCGGAAGCACCGGTCCTCGCCCCCGGCGGCGCTCCACCGGCACACCCAGCCGGTGGGGCAGGTGCCGCTCACCCCGGGCGTGCAGGCGTAGGTGTCCTCCGGATACGCCGGGCTCGAGCATCCCCCCAGGCCGGCGCCGGCAAGCACCACGCCCGCCCACCCCACACCGGCCCAGCCCACGCCGGTGTAGATCACGCAGGTGAGAAGTGCCATGGCCTCGGACCACGACGTTCTGGTTTTTCGTTCACACGCCATCGGGCCACTGCCTCGGTCTCTGTCACGCATTCCAATTCGAAGTATCGATGAGCCGGCGGGCTTCGTCAACCCAGCCCTGGCACCCAGCCGTACGCGGGCGCACGTCCACAGATTGACCTGGTCGCAGGGGACTACTTCGAAACGTAGATCTCCATGCCCATGACCGGCCAGATGAAGGCCACGAACGCGGCGACGACGACCATGAGCAGGAGGCTGGCGGGGAGGCCGGCCTTGAAGAACTCTCCCGAGCTGAACTGCTTGGACTCATAGGCGATGGCGTTGGGGGCCGCGCCCACCAGGAGCAGAAAGGGCATGCCCGCGGCCGCCAGGGCGGTGAAGAGGATCACCTCACCGGACACGCCGAGATAGGGAGCGATCTTCAGGGCCACGGGCAGACAGATGGCGATGGCGGCGACGTTCATGATCAGGTTGGTCAGGATCAGAACGATGAACGTCACACCCAGGATGAAGACGAAGCCCGGGGCCGTCTTGAGCAGGGAGACCGTGGAGACGGCCATCCAGTCCGCGGCGCCGGTGTTCACCAGGCAGTAGCCCAGGCTCATGGCGCCGCCGAACAGCAGGATGATGTTCCAGGGCACCGACTCCAGGTCCTGGATGTCCAGCACGTTGAACACGAAGAACAGAATCGTGGCCACGAGGATGATGCCCGACTTGTCCACGGCCGACAGGGCGGGCACGAAGGAGCGCAGGCTCATGAGCAGCACGGCGCTGATGGTGATCACCAGGGCGATGACCTCCACGCGGGCCACGGGACCAAGCTTGGCGTAGAGGTCCCGGGACCGCTCCCGGAGCCCCGGGATCTCGCTACGCTCGGGCTTGAACCACGTCATCATCAATCCCCAGAGCACCAGCACCATGGTCCAGCCCACGCCGAACATGTACCAGGTCAGCTGGAAGAAGGTGATCTCCTTGCCCGTGAGCTCCTTGTAGAAGCCGATGGCCACCGCGCCCCGGGCCGCCCCCAGCAGGGTCACGACGGAGCCCGCGCCGGCCACGAAGGCCATGCCGATGAAGAGCCCCTTGCCGAACTTGGAGGGCTGGTTGTCCTCGTCGTACAGGTGATAGATGGCCACCAGCAGCGGGAAGATGGTGGCCGCCACCGCCGTGTGCGCCATGATGTGCGTGAGCACCGCGGTCAGCACGAAGGCGCCCAGGTAGATGCGGCTGGTCTTCTCTCCCACGATGGAGAGCATCTTGTAGGCGAGCCGCTTGGTGAGGCCCGTCTTGGTGAACACCTTGCCGATGACGATGGAGCCGAAGATGAACCACACCGAGGGGTGGAAAAACTCCTTGAAGGCCAGGTGCGTGCCCGTGATGACCCGGTCGGCGCCCACCTCCAGGTAGGGTATGTAGACCGGCGCTGCTCCCTCCAGGGCGACCTTGGTGCCCGGGCCGGGATCCCCGACGAGGTCCACGCCGGGACGGATCAGGAACAGCACCTGCAGCACGCCGATGGCGATGGATGTGACCCCAATGGGCACCACCTCGAAGACCCACCAGACCGCGGCAAAGAGAAACAGGGCGATGGCGGCCTTGCCCTGGGCCGTCAGGGCGAAGTGCTTCCCGCCCGGATCCACCGCGTCCCCCCAGGCCGGGGCCAGGTAGACTCCGGCGAACAGCCCCACGCCCAGCAGCATGAAGAATAGCCGCCGATAATCGAATTTTCGATGTGATCCTGGCTGGGTCGGTGTCGTCAAGGCGAACTCCTCTACTCACGAACTCGGCGACAGTAGCCCAAAGTTAGCCGTTACTAGCTTCAGCCATATAGCCGATGATGTATCAATTGCAGCGGAAAAAAACACCTAAATACGACCCGGGGGCAACCGCTGGGTTCGACACTTGTCCGGTGGGATAGGCGAAGTTCTCACAAGTGCAACGGATCCCTTGAACGGAACCCCCGACAGGGCTAGCATGGGGGATTGTCATCGTACCTAGAAAGGAATGAAGAATGAGACGTATCTTCCCGACCTTGCTCACCCCGGCCCTGATGGTGGCCGTCGGTGGGCTGATCATTGACTCCGGGTGCAAGCCCAGCGACAGCGGCGGAAACGACAACCAGACCGACGCCTATGTGTTCCCTGACACGGGCCCGCGCCCGGACGCGGCGCCCTGCGAGGACCGCTGCACCGCGGGCACCACCCAGTGCGTCACCGGCGGCTACCAGGAATGTGACGACTTCGACACCGACGAATGCACCGAGTGGGGCCCCGTGATTCCATGCCCCGTCGGCGAGGCCTGCGTGAACGGAGCCTGCGAGACCGCCTGCGACAACGAATGCACCGAAGGCTCGGTCAAGTGCAACGATGACGGCACGGCCACCCAGGACTGCATCGACGACGGCACGGGCTGCTGGATGTGGGACACCGAGGTGCCCTGCCCCGGCACCGAGACCTGCTCGGCGGGCGCCTGCAGCGACACCTGCGTGGAGGAGTGCGTCGCCGACACGCGCGAGTGTGACGGCGACGGGTACAAGCTCTGCGGCCAGTTCGACTCCGACACCTGCCTGGACTGGGGCCCGGTCACCCCGTGCCCGGTGGGGGAGACCTGCTCCAACGGCTACTGCGACACCTCCTGCACCAACGAGTGCACGGCGGGCTCGGTCCAGTGCGACGGCACCACCGGGACCCAGGCCTGCGGCGACTATGACTCCGACCCCTGCCTGGAGCTGGGGCCCATCGTCCCCTGTGGCCCCGGGGAGACCTGCTCCAACGGCGTGTGCGACACCACCTGCACCGACGAGTGCGCCGCCCAGAGCGACACCCAGTGCAACACCTCCGGCAGCGGCTACCAGGTGTGCGACTACTATGGCGTGAGCACCTGTCTCACATGGGGCCCCACGATCAACTGCGGCGTGGACGAGGTCTGCACGGGCGGCTCCTGCGTGGTGTCCTGCGACTGCGACTTCTACGCGGGCATCTGTGAGCCTGACTCTCCGGGCTCCACCACGGCCTGCGCCTGCGACCCCGACTGCACCGGCGGCACGCCCTGCGACAGCGACGGCCACTGCGACACCTGGTGCCCCTCCGGAGCGGATCCCGACTGCACCTGCGCCTGCGACTACAACGAGTACTGCGAGGCCGGCACCCAGGGCGGCACGGACACCTGCGCCTGTGATCCCGACTGTGAGCTCAACGAGGAGGCCTGCTCCGACGACGGCCACTGCGACACCTGGTGCGCCGCGGGCTGGGACCCGGACTGCGGCGAGAACGCCTGCCGCGACCGGTGGATGGCCGTGGGCTACCGCGAGGCGAACCAGATGTGGCTGGACGGCGGCTACGACGATCCCGACCCGGACGAGGGAGCCCCTTGGGTTCAGCTCAGCCCCGGCCTCTCGTCGGGCTCCGCCGAGGCCTTCGTCGAGTTCGCCGCCGAGAATGTGGGCTGCGTCAGCTCCATCCGCATCGAAGCCTGGGGCTACGACGACTCCCTCTTCGGAGACGGCGCCGAGGTCTACATCTACAACTGGGACACCTACCAGTTCGACCTGCTGCCCGACGCGACCATCAACGAGCCCTACGACCCGGTTCCCTTGTACCCGGGGGCCTGGGCCACGAACATCGCCCTGGATCCCGCCCCGTACCTGCTGTGCGGCTCGGGCGCCGAGGCCAAGTGCTACATCGACGTGCAGATCGGCGCCTCGGCCTGGGACCAGACCCACCTGTGGGACGTGTGGGTGGACGTCTACATGACCATGAACCCGTAGCACGCCAGCGCTCCTGCTTCCCCTCGGGCTCCCCTCCATAGAAATCCACCGACGGCCGCCAACCGGCGGTCCGCGGATCCGCCCATTTCGGCGGCCCCAGGATCAAATGATCGCGCGTGCCTTCCCCAGGGCTTGGAGATGGACTATGCTATGATCGCCTCCCGGGGACGTTTCCCCGGGGACATTGCCCAGTGTCTCGGAGCGAGGATGGTCGCCATGCGAGCTCTTGCCATACGTTTTTCCTACGGTAGCAACCGGCACATGACGGCGTTGGGCCTCGGGCTGTGTCTGGCCCTGGCCTTGGGGGGCTGCCCTGACAAGACCTCCGCCGGGCCGGACACCGACGGCCACGTCTTCCCCTCCGACGGGTCGGGGGACCCACCCTTCACCGTGACCCAGCTCCAGCCAGACCACGGGCCGGTATACGGCGGCACCGAGGTCACCGTGCGCGGCTTCGGCTTCGACAACGGATCGCGGGTGTACTTCGGCGACCTGATGGTGGACCCGGACCTGACGATCTTCGAGGGACCCAACCGCATGCTGGTGGCCAAGACGCCGCCCGGGGTGGTGGGGCCCGTGGACATCAAGGTCCTGCGCTCAGATGGAGAGTCCACCCTATTCGAAAACGGCTTTGCCTACGACCGGCTCAGCGTGGATCCGCCCTCAGGCTCCTCGGCGGGGGGCACCTTCGTGCGCATCCAGGGCGCCGAGACGCAGTTCACCGACCAGGACGTCGTCACCATCGGCGAGGAGCTGCTGGAGGACCAGCAGTTCGTGAGCCCCACCCTCATCACCGGCTACACGACGGCCCACGCGCCGGGGCTGGTGACCGTCGAGGTGGAGGGCGCCAGCGAGATCCTGTCGGTGGCCGAGGCCTTCTCCTACTACGACAGCGCCGACCCGATCAACGGCGGCCTCGGCGGCGGCCCCATCCAGGGCGAGGTGAACGTCACGGTCCTGGACACCTACACCTCCGAGCCCGTGCCCGACGCCTACGTGCTCATGGGCGCCGACGCCACCTCTCCCTACCAGGCGGTGACCGACGCCACCGGGCGGGTGACCTTCAGCGCTCCGGGCCTGGTGGGCCCGCAGATGCTCAACGTGGCGGCCGAAGACTACGAGCGTGTCAGCGTGGTGGCCTTCGACGCCCGGGACGTGACGCTGTTCCTCACACCCTTCGTGCCGCCCACCCCGGGCACCATCCCCGGCCAGTCCTACTCCGCAGTCCAGGGCTTTGTGACCTTCGGCGGCGTGGAGTTCGGCCAGGGCTGCGACTTCAGCCAGATGGTCCCCGAGGCCGGGGCCGGCGAGCGCCGCATCATCAAGGTCTACCAGTCCGTGCAGGATTATGACTACGTGGCCACCGAGCCCGGCGATACCGGCATCATCGTCGAGGGTGACCCCTGCACCTCGGCCTACGACTACTTCATCTACGCCCGGCCGGGCAGCTTCGCCGTGTACGCCCTGGCGGGCATCGAGAACGAGACCACCCGGGTGTTCACCCCCTACGCCATGGGCATCACCCGCGGCCTCATCTCCGGACCGGACCAGACCATCACCGCCGACATCGTGGTGGAGTTCGGCCTGAGCCAGCAGGTCTCCTTCGACATCTCCGCCGCCCCACCCCTGGACCTGCCGACGGGCCCGGTGGGCTACAAGCTGCGGGTCTTCGTGGACATCGGCGGGGATGGCTACATCGTACGCGCCGACACCCAGCGCTCGGTGACCGACGCCTCGGACATCGTGGTCATAGACCGTCTGCCAGAGCTGGCCGTGGATTTGGCCGGAGCCAACTACTCGGCCATGCTCGAGACCCACAACAACGGCCTGTATCCCTACTCCAAGGTGTACCTGCCGGTCCTGCCGGCGGGGCCGGCGGACATCGTCGTGGACCAGTGGTTGGGCATCCCCCAGGCCGTGGATCCGGAGCCCAGCGGCGTCCCCACCACCAGCCGCATGATCTGGGGTGCTACGGGGGCTACCCCCACCTTCAACGTGGTGATGGTCAAGACCCACCCCGACGGAGATGCCTACTGGCGGCTGTACCTGCACGGCAGCGTGCAGCAGTTCGTACTGCCCGACCTGTACGGCCTCGGCCCGGGGCTCGACGGCCACCCTTCAGGGGAGATGTACTGGCACGTCATCCCCATCTACATCGACGGCATGGACTTCAACAACTTCTCCTACCGCTACCTCAACGATCGGTACTGGGGTGCCACGGCGGGCAACGGCTGGCCCTTCACGTTCCCCGACATCGAGTGAGGCCGGCCATGCACACGTTCAAGATCGCCGCCGCAACGGCGCTGCTCGGGATCGCGACGCTGGTCGCAGGCTGCACCGACCAGCGCGCGGCCGAGTGCGAGCCCGGCCGGATCTACTGCGAAGGCGACCTGGCCCGGACCTGCGCAAGCGACGGGCTGAGCTACACCGACGTGGACTGTAGCGACGAGGGCAACGTCTGCCACCACGGGCTCGGCTGCACCCCTTGCCACCCCCTCTCCCGCCTGTGCGAGGGCCAGACCGTGGTGGAGTGCCAGGGCAACGGCATCACCACCGTACCCATCGCCGAGTGCCTGGCCGAGCACAACGAGGTCTGCTACCTGGGCAACTGCATGGACGCCTGCCAGGCCGCCGCCGACAACCGCAGCTACGTGGGCTGCGAGTACTGGGCAGTGGACCTGGACAACGCCGTCATCAGCTCGGTGTTCAACGCCGCCGCCCAGCAGTTCGCCGTGGTCATCTCCAACCCGAGCCTCATCGAAGCCCTGGTGGTGGTTCACAGAAACGACGCCCCCGTGGGCTGGCCCCCCGAGCTGGTGCAGGTGGCCGAGACGGTGGTGCCGCCCCAGGGCCTGGCCGTGATCAACCTCGCCCCGCGTGAGGTGGACGGCTCCCCGGAGGGAACCTACGATCAGGGCACCCACTCGGCGCTCACCTCCCACGCCTACCGCGTGACCTCCTCGGTGCCCATCATCGCCTACCAGTTCAGCCCCCTGGACAACGTGCAGGTCTTCTCCAACGACGCCTCGCTGCTGGTGCCCACCTCTGCCCTGGACACCAAGTACCTCGTCATGGGCTGGCCTCAGACCATCGCCGAGACCAACGATCCCCGCACCAACTTTCACAAGCACCTGCGCGCCTTTCTGACCATCGTGGCCACGGAGCCGGGCACCGACGTGGCCGTCCGCCTGTCCACCGCCATCGTGGGCGGCGGCGACATCCCGGCCCTGGAGGCCGGCGAGGAGCTCAGGGTCTCCCTGGGGCCCTTCGACGTGTTGAACCTGGAAACCGGGGACTTCGGCGCGGACTTCACGGGCACCTACATCGACTCCGACCGGCCCATCGCCGTCTTCTCGGGCTCGGAGGCCTCGGACGTCCCGCTGTTCGACGATCTGTCGGACCGCTACTGCTGCGCCGACCACCTGGAGCACCAGCTGTACCCGGTGCAGTCGGCCGGGACGAGCTTCGTGGTGGCGGGCATGCCCCCGCGCACCCCGGCGGTGGCCGACGCGGGCGGGGACGTGTCCATCGTGCAGGAGCTGGACTGGGTGCGGATCCTGGCCACGGAGTCAGACACCGAGGTGATCACCTCCCTGCCGCCGCCCAACGATCGGATGATCCTGGCCGAAGCCGACTACGTGACCGTGCCCACCGAATGCGACTTCACCATCTTGGCATCCAAGCCGATCTTCGTGGGGCAGTTCGTGTCGGGCCAGGCCACCACGGGGATCTCCAACGACCTGCCCGGAGGGGACCCTTCCTTCATCTTGTTGCCCCCGGTACAGCAGTGGCGGTCCAGCTACGTGTTCCTCACGCCGGACAAGTACGCCTTCGACTTCGTGGTGATCATCGCCGCGGAGGACAACCCGGTGCTGCTGGACTACGAGGCCCTCGGCGCCGAGTGCACCACCCGGCGGGCCCAGTGCGACAGCTACCCCGACATCCGGACGCAGATGAAGGTGCACCGGTGTCAGCTGGGCTTCCCGCTCATCATCGAGGGGCTGCCGCCGCCAGACAACATCGACCCCAACATCCAGAATGACGGCTATCACCTGGCCACGGCCAACGAGCCCTTTGGGCTCATCGTCTACGGCTTCGACAAGCACGTCTCCTACGGCTACGCCGGCGGCACGGATCTCAAACGAATCAACGTCAAGTGACGCCGAGCCCCCCCGGTGAAACCGCTGTAGATCGTTGCTAGAGCTCGAACTTTGCCCCGGTGACCCGGAGGTTGGGCAGGTACTGGGGGCCGCTGATCTTGGCCGGGTCCCCGCCGAAGAAGCCGTGCTCCTTGGCGTAGTGCTTGGCCTGGCTCTCGGGCACGGTCTTGATCTGCACCACGCCCTCGGCCTCGACCTGGGTGACGCCACGCTTGACTCCCTTGGGCACCCGGAACGCGTGCTTGGTCCAGACCCGCAAAAACTGCTTCGAGCCCTTCACCTTCGCCACGGCGAACCACGCCAGCTGGTGATGGCAGTGCTCCACCACCAAGCCCTTGACGTGGATCTTCTTGTCCTTGAAGGCTCTGGGGTTGGCGAGCACCTTGGCCACCTCGGTGACTTCCTTCACGTCGAAGGGCTCTCCAAGGTGCCCGCTGGGCAGCGACTCGCCACCAGCCTGGGTCATCCCAGACTTCTGGCCTTTCTTCGCGCTGTTGTCCGCTGTTTTCTGGGCGCAGGCTGCCAGACCGAGGGTCAGGGTGCCTGCGAACGCAACCGCGGTGAACTTGTATCTCTTCATTTGCACCACTCCTCGAAAGAGGTGTCATATCCGCTCGGAGAACAGAGGTCAAGTCCATGCGAAGGGCAAAAAAGCACTTTTTGGGTCTAGCCGTCTCAGGACTTGACAGACACGTGATCCTGGCCTTACAGTACCTCCTCAAATTCATCAGGTCGTCGGTTCCTGCGGCACTTCTGCTGAGGGGACGGCGTGACGACCCAAAAGAACGCGCTGGATTGACCAGCGAAGGTTGAAGAGAGTACGCAACGTACTGGGAGGAAGATTCAATGAAGCGTGCAGTGACTCTGTTTGCCGTGATCGCCGCTCTTGGGCTGGTCTTTGCCGGCTGCAAGAAAAAACCCGCCGAGAAGAAGGGCGACGACACGATGGCGCCCGCCGCAATGGACGACATGATGGAGCCCGCAATGGACGACATGATGGAGCCCGCAATGGACACCATGATGGAGCCGGCCATGGACACCATGGATGCCATGGCCGGTGGCGTCGTTAAGCTCGGCATCCCGGAGTGCGACGGCTACATCAAGATCATGACTTGCTACCTGAGCAAGCTCCCCGCGGCGAGCCGTGGCCCCGCCAAGGCCGGCTTCGACAAGTCCATGGAGACCTGGAAGAAGATGGCCTCCGGTCCGGGCAAGGCCAGCCTCGCCAAGACCTGCAAGATGTCCGAGGAAGCCCTGCGCAAGAGCGCCGGTAAGGTTCCGACCTTCGCCGACTGCTTCAAGTAGCCGAGCCCACCCCTTCCCTTCCTCGGGCCCAACCGGCCCGACTCCCACTGTTCGTCATTTCATGACCCCTTTCGGGGCACCGCCATGCGCCGCAGGTCAACGACCCTCGTCGGACCGGACGGGGATGCCCGCCTGGTGGCAGGCGGCGGTGAACATGCCGCAGCCCTCGACGAGCCCTGTCCCGGTGTGGACCTGCCGCACGCCACAGGAAGGGCTGCGGGCTTTTAGCAGCGCGGACACGCAGCCCGCCGCCAGGGCGAGGCGCACCGCCAGCGCCGCTCCCCTTGCCAGGTGCGCGGTGCAGTCCCGGCCGTGCTCGTCCACCAACCGGGCCGTCCCGGCCAGGGCAGCGGCACCATCCCCGCCCTCGAAGACCATGGGGGGACGCGGCACCCCCAGCCCGGCCAGCACCTCGGCGCACAGGGGCAGCACCCGTCGCCCTGCAGTGAGTCGATCCAGGGCCGCCAGTCCCTTGTCCAGGCCGTCATAGCGGCAGGGGATGCCCAGCAGGCAGGCAGACACCGCCAATACGGGAGCGCCCGGGGACGCTCCGAAAATCCGGGCCGCCCCCTCGGCCTCGGGGGGCGGGGTGTCGTGCAGCTGCTCGTAGAGGTTCAGCGCCATCAGCGGAAGGTCACCGCGGGCTCGGCGCCAGGGGTCCTCACCACCTGTCCGATCTCCCACGCGGTCTCACCGGCCGCCTCGACCACGGCGAGGGCCTCGGCCACCTCTGGAGGCGACACCACCACTGCCAGGCCCACGCCCATGTTGAAGGTACGCCGCATCTCGTCGTCACTCACCCCGGCGTCGGCGATGAGCCCGAAGATGGGCGGGGCTTCCCAGGACGACAGGCTGAGCTCCATGCCCAGCCCTGCGGGCAGGATGCGCGGCGGGTTCTCCACGAGCCCGCCGCCGGTGATGTGGGCCATCCCCTTGACGCTCACCCCGCCGCACAGGGCCCCCACTGCGCGGCTGTAGATGCGCGTCGGCTCGAGCAGGGTCTCCCCCACCGTGCGCGTGAGGGGCGCGGGCTGCGCGTCCAGACCGAGCCCCCGGACCTCCAGCAGCGCCTTGCGGGCCAGGGAGAACCCGTTGGAATGAACCCCCGAAGAGGCGAGCCCAACCACGCGGTCACCGGCGGCGATCCGCTCCCCGGTGACGATCTTGGCGCGTTCCACCACTCCAACGGCGAATCCGGCCATGTCATACTCATGGTCGGCGTAGAACCCGGGCAGCTCGGCAGTCTCCCCACCCAGCAGCGCACAGCCGGACTGGCGGCAGCCCTCGGCGACCCCGGCGATGACGCTCTGGGCCTGGTCGGGCGACAGGACGCCCGTGGCGAAGTAGTCCAGAAAAAACAGCGGCCGGGCGCCGGTGGTGATGATGTCGTTGACGCACATGGCCACCAGGTCGATGCCCACCGTGTGGTGGATGCCCGTGGCAAAGGCGATCTTCAGCTTGGTGCCCACGCCGTCGGTGCCCGACACGAGCACCGGGTCCACGAGCCCGCCCGGCAGGGCGAAGAGCCCGCCGAACCCCCCGAGGTCAGACAAGACCCCGGCGCGCGGGGTGGCCCCGACCAGCGCCCCGATGCGGGAAACGACCTCATTGCCGGCGTCGATGTCCACCCCGGCGTCCTTGTACGTGAGCGGTTTGGTGGTGGCCTTGTCTGACATGGCGGCAGACTACGACCTCGAGCGACGGGGTGTCAACCCCGGCTCACAGGGAAAAAGTGTACTGGCCAGCACAGTTACGCCGATTGGATTTTCACCCTGGTTCCAACAATGTGACAAGACTGTACGCGCCGCATGGATCCGTCCAAAAACTTGCCCGCCACCTCTGCTCGGGGGAATAGTGGGATCATGACCTACACCCTCTTCGAGAGCGATGAGCGCTGCTGCGTCTGCGGCCACCCCCTGGGTGGTGCGGGCCCCCAGAAGGGCCTCTGCGACGCATGCATGCACAAGTTCCAGGACGAACAGCTCGCCCCCGAGGGCAAACGCTGCCCCCTCTGCGGCGAGCGCCGCCGGCGGAACCTGGTGCGGCACGCCCAGTCGGGCGAATACATCTGCTACAGCTGCCACCACGCGGTGGACCACCTTCCCAAGTGGAAGCAGCGGGACCTCAAGACCCTCAGCGGCGCCTTTGGCCGCCGCCTGGGGCCGAGCTAATCCGACGGAGCGCGGACTAGAGACGACGGGGGGTGGCGGGACGACCGCGCCTGACCAACACAGAAGAGGGCACGTAGCGGCGGGGCTGACACAGGCGCGGTGACTTCCACACCCGCAGGGAGAAGTTGGCGCTGCGCAGGGTGTTGAGGTTCTTGACGTCCACGGGCACGCCCTGGTCGGTTAGCTTCACGCCGCAGACGATGCGCCGGGTCTGGCTGCCACGCACCAGCTCGCCCTCGCGCAGATCCACGCCCGTGCCCACGGTGAGCACCATGCGATCGGCCTTGTGCTCGCTCTCCTCGAAGTCGATGCCCACGTCCACGGTGAGGCGACTCCCCGGGGGGCTGGCGAGGACATAGGAGCGGGTGGTCTTGGGCATGAGGATGCCCTCCTGCTCGAAGGGCGCCTCGAAGTCACCGGAGATGGCGATGCGACCGCAGCCAACGATCGCGAACGCCACCAGGGCGGCCCCAGCTATGAGCACCAGCTTTCTCACGGTCCGGACAGTAGCATACATCGAATTTCAGACACAAAGAAATTTCCATCCCACAAACCCCGGGGCGCCACATTCCACAACACTCCGGGCCCTTAATGATCTCGACACCTTGCCTCGGCGCCGCGGCCCAATCGGGCGTCAGCGCAGCACGGCCACCTTGTCGCCGAAGAGGCGCTCGGTGCGCAGGAGCAGCTCGTCGGTGGGGGACACCGTGAGCTGGTCCGAGAGGGCCACCACCGTCTCGGTGTGGTTGGGGATGACCAGATGCACGAAGACGTGGGCCTCGCCATGCTGGCTCTCGAGCAGGGACCGGAGCTGCTCCATGCGCCCGCGGTCCACCTGGTCCACCGCCAGGGTCAGGTGCACCTCCGACGTCTTGGAGAGGCGCAGGTCGGCCAGCAGGGCCACCTCCTTCAGGCGGGCCTTGGTGGTGCGGGCCTCCGCGTCGCCCTCGTATCGGAGCCAGGCCGTGACGATGAGGGGCTCGCCCGACTGGAGCACGTCGCTCACGTCGGCGAGCATCTTGGAGCTCACCATCACCTCCACCTTGCCCGTGAGGTCCTCCAGGGTCAAAAAGGCCAGCCGCCCGTCACCGCTGCGCAGGGGGCGCTCCTTGTACTCCACCACGATGCCGCCCAGGACCACCTCGCTCCGGGTGTGGGTCTCGGCCAGGTCCGCCAGGGTGTGGGTGGTGAACTTGCGCAGGTCTTCGGTGTAGCGGTCCAGGGGGTGACCCGAGATGTAGAAGCCCAGGCACTCCTTCTCGTAGTCCAGCAGTTGCCGCGGGTTCCAGGGTTCCACGTCCGGGTAGACCACCTCCGAAGGATCGAACTCCGATGGCGCGTCACCGCCACCCGAGAACAGATCCATGAGGTTGGTCTGGCCCGAGACCTTCTCCTTCTGGATCCGCTGGCCCCGCTCCACGGCCCGGGGCAGGGCCGCCAGGAGCCGGGCCCGGTGCATCTGGTCGTCCCCGGCCACCTGGCTATCAAAGGCGCTCGCCTTGACCAGCGCCTCGACGACGCCCTTGTTCACCCGCCGCAGATCCACCCGCTCGCAGAAGTCGAACAGCGACGTGAAGGTGCCGCCCTCCTCCCGCTCGGCGATGATGGCCTCCACGGCCGCCTCGCCCACCTTCTTCACCGCCCCCATGCCGAAGCGGATCGCCTTGCTCCCCTTGTCGTTGCGCACCACGGAGAAGTCCACGTCAGACTCGTTGACGTCCGGCGGCAGCACCGCCACGCCCATGTCCCGGGCCACGGCCATGTACTTGACCACGCCATCGGAGTTCTCCTTCTCACACGACAGCAGCCCGGCCATGAACTCCACCGGATAGTGGTGCTTGATGTAGGCGGTCTGGTAGGTGATGAGCCCGTAGGCCGCCGAGTGGGACTTGTTGAAGCCGTACTCGGCGAACTTGAACATCAGCTCGAAGACCTCCTCGGCGGTTGCCCTCGAAATGTCCCGCTCGGCCGCGCCGGCGTAAAACGCCTCCCGCTGCTTCTCCAGCACCGCGACCTTCTTTTTCCCCATGGCGCGGCGGAGCAAGTCGGCCTGGCCGAGGCTGAAGCCGGCCATGATCTGCGCGGTCTGCATGACCTGCTCCTGGTAGACCATGACCCCGTAGGTCTCCTCGAGGATCCCCTCCAGGGACTGGTGCGGGAAGACGACTCGCTGCCGGCCGTGCTTGCAGTCGATGAACTGGTCCACCATGCCGCCCTGCAGCGGTCCCGGCCGGTACAGGGCCACCGAGGCCACGATGTCCTCGAACCGGTCGGGCCGGAGCTTGCGCAGCAGCTTGGTGAAGCCGTCGGACTCCAGCTGGAACACACCCGCCGTGTCCCCGCGGCTGATCATCTCGTAGACCCCGTCGTCGTCCAGCCCGATCTTGGTCACGTCGAAGTCCGACTCCCCGTCGGCGCGGCGCCCCTGGTTGATTCGAGCCACGGCCTCGGAGATGACCGTCAGGGTCTTGAGGCCCAGGAAGTCGAACTTCACCAGGCCCACCTCCTCCACCTCCTCCTTGGCGTACTGGCTCACCACCTCGATGATCTGCCCGTCCTGACCGCGACTGCAGGGCACATACTCCCACAAGGGCTTGCCGCTGATCACCACCCCGGCGGCGTGCATGCCCGCGTGGCGGTTGAGCCCCTCCATGGACCGCGCGATGTCCAGCAACCGCTGCACCTGCTCGTCGCTGTCGCACAGCTCCTGCAGCTTCGGCTCGTCTGCCATGGCCGAGGTGAGCGTCACCCTGGGCCCCTCGGGCACGAGCTTGGCGATGGTGTCGGCGTCGGCGTAGGGAAGCCCCATCACCCGGGCCACGTCCCGCACCAGCCCGCGTGCCTTGAGGGTCGAGAAGGTCACGATCTGCCCGACGTTCTGGGCGCCGTAGCGGTCCTTTACGTAGGACAGCACTTCGTCCCGTCGGTTCATGCAGAAGTCGATGTCGAAGTCGGGCATGGAGACCCGCTCGGGATTCAGGAACCGCTCGAAGAGCAGCCCGTAGGGCAGCGGATCCAGGTCGGTGATGCGCAGGGAGTAGGCCACCAAAGACCCCGCGCCGGAGCCGCGGCCCGGGCCCACTGGCACGCCCATCCTCCTGGCGGCGGCGATGAAGTCCCACACGATGAGGAAGTAGCCGGGAAAGCCCATCTGGACGATGGTGGCCAGCTCGGTCTCCAGCCGCTGCCGGTACACCGCGTGGTCGATCTTCTCGCCCCTGGCCTCGCCCTCGGCGATGCGCTCTGCGAGCCCCTCGGCCGAGAGGTTGCGCAAGTAGTCGGCCTGGCTGGAGCCGTCCGGCGGCGGGAAATCCGGCAGGTGGGTCTCCCCCAGCTTCAGCTCCACATTGCACATGTCGGCGATGCGCACGGTGTTCTCCAAGACTTCGGGTAGGTCCTTGAAGTAGGCCTCCATCTCCGCGGGCGTCTTGAGGTAGAACTCGTCGGACTCGTGCTTCATGCGCTTTTCGTCCTGCAGGGTGCGTCCCTGCTGGATGGCCATGAGCACCTCCTGGGCCAGCGCGTCCTTCTTCTCCAGATAGTGGCAGTCGTTGGTGGCCACCAGGGGAATGTCGAGCTCCCGACCGATGGAGACCAGCTCGTCGTTGACCAGCAGCTGGTCCTCCATGCCGTTGGGCTGCAGCTCCAGGAAGTACATGCCCGGCTCGAAGATCTCCCGATACTCCCGGGCCACCTCCACGGCGGCGGGACGGCCCTGATCCAGCACCGCCCGGGCCACGTGCCCGCCCAGACAAGCGCTCAGCCCGATGAGCCCCTCGCTGTGCTCGGCCAGCAGCTTCCGATCTATGCGGGGCACGTAGTAGAACCCCTCCAGGTAGCCCATCGAGACGAGGTAGCGCAGGTTGGCGAAGCCCACGTCGTTGCGGGCGAGCAGCACCAGGTGGAAGGAGGAGCGCTTGGTCCGGTCCGTGCGATCCGTGCCGGCCACGTAACACTCGCAGCCGAAGATGGGCTTGACGCCCGCCTTTCGGGCGCTCTTGAAAAAGTGCACAGCGCCGAACATGTTGCCGTGGTCGGTCACGGCCACCGAGTCCATGCCCCGCGCCTTGATGGCCGGGCCCAGGGCGTCCATGAGGATGGCGCCGTCCAGGAGGCTGTACTGGGTGTGCAGGTGCAGATGAACGAAGCTCGTCATAAGCCAGAGATACGCGTCGCAGGGACTTATGTCAACGTCCTTTTCGACACGTCGCGTCCGTAAACACTTGATTTTATTTTATTTTATTCGCATTACATCGCTGCGGCGCGGTGCAGGGGATGGCTGGGGCCGTGGGCAGGGCTACAGGTTTTCCTGGCAGACAACCGGGTGGCTGGATATACTGATCCTGTCGGGTGTTAATGCTTAAGAAACGCATATGATTCGCTTTCAGACTGTCCTGGTCACGCTCTGCGTGGCGCTGTCGGCCTGCCCCGGTGGGAGTACCCACGGGTCCGACGCCAATGTGCAACCGGGCACTCACCAGATCCTCATCCTGACGCCTCCCGGGCGCACCATCCGCCTGGTGCCGCTCGAGCAGGTGACGCTCGCGGTGCGCTACCTCGATCCCCAGGGCGTGCCGGTGCCCGACGCGCAGATCTCCTTCGCCCTCGAGGGCGAGACGGGCGGCGCCACCCTCGCTGGGTTCCACGCCCTCACCGACCCGTCGGGCACGGCAGAGCTGGGGCTCACCGCCGGTGCCGAGAGCATCATCTTCATGGTGAAGGTCACCGCGAGCAACGCCCTGCCGGTGTACTTCGAGGTGGCGGTGAGCGCCACGGGCTTCGTGAACATCGAGGTGCTGTCGGCCTATGAGGGCATCCGACGCGACACGACCTTTGAGCTGGTTTCCGCCGAGCTCTACTACGGCGACCCGTGCTCCGCGCTCAACCCCGTGGGCCAGAACCAGCCGGATCGGGTTCGAGTCACGCAAGAGGGCTTCGGCGAGATCCTCCTTTTCGAAAACCTGCCGGCGGATCTGGACTACTCCATCGCCCTTTTCGGCTCCGACAGCGAGGGTCGCCACCTCGCCTGGGGCTGCGCCGACATCGCGAGCATGCAGCTGCTGCCCGGGGCCACGCTGCGGCTGGGACTGACCGCCAGCGACCTCGGCCCGGACCCCTCCGGGGTGTTTCAGGTCAACACGACCGTGGAGCTGACCCTCCCCCAGGCCGAGAGCGTCACCGAGACGCTGGCGCCGCTGACGACCCTCGGCCGGTGTCCCTACGACCCCCTGCAGCGGCTGCTGGACTGCATCGTGGACGCGGTCTCCATCGACGGCGCCCGGGACTGCGTCCCCGAATCGACCGATCCCTTCGCCACCGAGATGGGGGTCGTACGCGGACGGCTCGACGGCGGTGACTGCAGAGGGCCGGAGTCCGAGAGCAACAACACGGCCCTGGAGGCGCTCGTCTGGGAGGCCGCAGACGCCACCGGGCTCGGCCACTTTGCCGCCCTGGCGTCCCTCGCCGACGTGGTCCCATCCATGGTGCAGACCTTCAGGCTCCGCTCCCGCATGACCCTGGTGACCGATCCCCAGGGGAGCGGCTACTTCCTGTGGCACCTGCTCGACAAGCTGGACCTCCCACACTACGCGCCGGGCACCTGGATCCACCTGTCCCACCTGGGGGGAAGCCTGCTGGAGGTCATCTCCCTGGAGGCCGACTACGCGATCGGCGAGCCCACGCTCCTGTCGGTACCGACCCACACCATGACCCTGCACCCGGGCTGGGCGGCCCTGGCCGCGGCCCAGGTCCACCACCTGGCGCCGGCCGGGCTGCCTCCGGACCTGGCGGACCTCATCGAGACGATGCTGCAGGCGATCCATCACCCGGGAAACAGCGACCCCCTGACCGGCTGCGCCGCCGTGGACGCGCACATCTGCGACGCGGTCGAGGGCCAAACCACCTGCCCAGCCGATGCCTGCGTCCGGGGCGTGGCGCTTCTGCTGGACCTCGCCGACCAGCACTGGGACAATCTCCCTCCCCCGACCCAACCCGACGTGACCTTCGCCGCCGACATCCCCCTCACAGACGACGACGGCGACCTGACTGTGAGCCAGCTGGGCTCCGGCGAAGAGCCCGTCCCCTGGCAGATCGACCTGCACCTGCACGACAACTGGGCCCCACCCCAGACCGCCACCTTCACCGCCACGAAGATCGCCCCCGTCCCACAGTAGCGAAACACGACAGGTTGACTCCATGAGTGAACGTTCGATGGCAGCATTGCGAGAGCGCGTCAAGGAGCTCACGTGCTTGTACGGCATCGCGAGGGCAGCGGAGCAGACCGATCTCTCCCTGGCAGAGCTCCTCCAGACCATCGTCGAGCTCCTGCCTCCGGCCTGGCAGTATCCGGAGATCACCGTCGCCAGGATCACCCTGGACGACCGCACTTTCGAAACGGCGGGGCTCACAGAGGCTGCGCATCGACAGACCGCGCATCGACAGACCGCGCAGATCGTGGTGCAGGGAGAGGCGCGGGGATCCGTCGAGATCCGGTACTCCCAGGAGATGCCTGCGCAGGATGAGGGGCCCTTTCTGCAGTGGGAACGCAACCTGATCAACGCCGTCGCGCGGGAGATTTCGCTGATCACCGAAAGAAGGCAAATCGAGGAGTCGCGCCTCCAACTACACGAGCAGCTGCTGCACGCCGATCGCCTGGCGACCATCGGACAGCTGGCAGCGGGAGTCGCCCACGAGCTGAACGAGCCCCTGGGCAACATCCTCGGGTTCGCGGAGCTGGCCGCCGACTGCGAGGGGCTGCCAAGCCAGGCCCAGAAGGATCTGCGGAGCATCGTCGAGGCCGTTCTGTTTGCCCGGGAGATCATCAGGAAGCTGCTCATCTTCGCCAGGCAGGCACCGTTGGATCGCGGGCCCGTGGCGCTGAATCACGTCATCGAGACCGGGCTGTTTCTCGTCGAGGCGCGATGTACAAAGGCAGGGATCGAGCTCCGTCGGAAGACCGACCCGACGATTCCGCAGATCACCGCCGACCCCGGCCAACTCCACCAGGTGCTGATCAACCTCGTGGTCAACGCAATCCACGCCATGCCCAACGGCGGCACGCTGACGATTCGAACAGGGATCGAGGATGACCACGTGTTACTGTCAGTCGAGGACACGGGCAAGGGCATGAACGACGAGGTGCAAAAGCGGGTGTTCGATCCGTTCTTCACGACCAAGGACGTCAATGTGGGGACCGGGCTGGGGCTGGCGGTGGTGCACGGCATCGTCACCAGCCACAGAGGAACCATCGCGGTGCACAGCGAGACCGATGTCGGCACGCGGTTCGAGCTGCGATTCCCGTGCTCATCGACTGACCTGCCCGACGCGGCCGACGGGGAGAATCATGGAGCATGAGGTGGAACGCATCCTGGTCGTGGACGATTCGCCGAAGACCATCGAGGTGATCGAGAGGACCCTCGCCGACGACGGGTACCAGCTGTTCTCCTCGAATGGGGTCAGCGAGGCGGTGCGACTGCTGGAGTCGACCCCCGTCGATCTGGTGATCACCGACTG
>Ga0272441_10003417_pt1 | contig 30212 bp, 19 predicted proteins | sample SSMProp6N_FD_193582 | JGI IMG/M metagenome (GOLD analysis project Ga0272441, IMG submission 193582) | Marine sediment archaeal communities from Little Sippewissett salt marsh, Falmouth, MA, United States - SSM-Prop-6N | ecosystem: Environmental > Aquatic > Marine > Wetlands > Sediment ... | reverse complement strand
TGGTCTATGAAAAACGAATTTCCACCTTTGGAAATTCAGCCAAAATCGATGCTCCAAAGAAGTATAGAGATTGGCGGGCCTATGTGGTTATTGTAAAGGACTAAGGATTTTTTTTGTCCCACACCCGTATCGTGCCAGGGAAAAAAACAGCAATCAAATGGCCAATCAAAGCTGATCATGTGATAATCGATCAGGGCATACTGGCACCGGATATGGCCATCATCACCACCATCCGGTTGTGCCGGACGGTGGAGGTGGGCATGACCATGCAGGCCCGTCCCAGGTCTCGCAAGGCAAGATTGAGCAGTCCCATCTTGGTGTAGAGGTTACCCCTGTTATTCAATGCCCAGGGGTTGAGGGGAAGGAGCCGAAGCGACAGGGTGAGGTAACGGTGCGCCCCTGCAAGATCGTCCCGGTCCTTGAGGAAGGTCCCGTAGGCGGCCAGGGTTCGGACAAGGTAGAGGTACACCACTACCGCAGGGCCCACCACCATGAGAACCATCAGGTGTTTGTCCAGGTGGGGGTACGCGCTAACCAGGACCGTTGACACGATCCCCGCAACAGACAGGCCCATGACAAGGGATGAAAAAACCCTCAGACCCCAGGCGTAGGCGCCTATCCTGCCGTAGAATCGGGCCTCCATTGCCCTTTTCTCGGCATTGCAGCGGAACTTCCGGCCGGATTGCCGAAGCGCCTCGAAACGGTTGGTGCGGCTTGGTGAGAACCGGGGTTCGTAGCGGATTGCCCGGTTGTAGCTGCGGATGGCCTCCTCGTATCGACGCTGGTCCATGAGCAGGTTGCCCAGGTTGTTCCACACGATCCCACAACGGGGAGAGTAGCGTAGCGCTGTCCGATAATCCCTCTCAGCGGCCCGATCATCTTCCATCCGGTAGTGAACACCCCGTTCGTTGAGCAGGGCCACCCGCCGGTCCCGTATCAGGAACAGAGAGCCCCAACAAACCAAAAAGGCGCCCAGAAAGGCAATGGCACCGTTAACCGACATCATGCTGAGAAGCGGGGTGGCCCACATTATGGATGATCCCGTGACTATCATGGCCAGGTGGCGGCGTTCCATGGCAAGCAAAAAAAAGCTCAGACCCACGGCAGCCGACCCGAGAAAGACCCAGTTCACATCTGCGCCAGATGATCTGGACAGCACCAGAAACGCCACGCTGGTAATCAGGACCGATGACATATGGAGCTCCCGAACCGCCCGGGCCAGGATCATCTTCGGAACGACCAGCAGGAAAACGACAAGTATCAACACCCCCGAGGTGGTCACCATCATACTGTGATCGTAGCCGGACAGGATAAGAGATATGGCCACAACACCCACGGCAGTAAAACCCATCAGAACCCTGTCAAAGCGGTGGAAATGAACGTTCTTTGTGGGATCTGCGGACCTTTCGCTCATATAGATAATAATATTTGTGATCTAAAGAATAAATACATTTCCCCTGTATGCCCGGTGAAATTGCCAATTCATGTGAACGCATATAATAACATTTTGTGTGTAAATGTTACAAATCATTTTCACCTTCACACCTGGTTCATCATTGGTAACACTCTTATAAATCCGAAAAACCATGGGGTGCCGTGGCATCCAAGAAGGATTCGTGGAAGAGCATCACCTACCTGGGAGCCGTGGATCTGTCCAAGGCGGCAAGAAACGCCCTGGACCGGCTTGGCTACACATACGTCAGGGAGAGATCGGAGAAGGCATACGACAAGCTGGTGGTGGTGATGCCCATGATCCAGCGGGCGTATGTTTTCCAGTTCAAGATACTCAAACCGGAACCGTTCATCATAAACGTGTTCGATACCAAACCCACCCCGTCAGCCGATCTTCACCACATCGAGCTGGAAGGTCTGAACAAACAAAGCGGTCCCCATGCCCGGATGTTCTTGAAGGAACTGGCAAAGGACCTGCCCGACAAGCCCTGGAAGGTGCCCATGAAACAAAAATTCCGTTACGCCATCATGGCCCCGGAGTACATGAGGGCCAGGGACCAGTGGAACGCCATGGGGGTGCTATGATGGAGGGCATGCCCTATGCTGAGCTGGTGGGCTACTATCACCGGTTGGAGTCCACCACCAAGCGGCTGGAGATGACCGATATCCTGATCGAACTCTTCAAAAAGTGCCGGGGAGAGGACATCCAGCGGGTTGTCTTCCTGACACAGGGGATACTGGCCCCGGAGTATGAGGGTGTCCAGCTGGGACTGGCGGATAAACTCATCATAAAGGCCCTCGGCGAATGCACGGGCATCAAGGAGGGCACCGTCCGCAGGCACATGACCGAGACCGGGGACCTGGGTGAGGTGGCCCGCATAGTGGTGAGCGGAAAAGGGCAAACCACCCTTTCATCCTTCATGGATGGAGACGATGATACCGAGGAGCTGACGGTGGATCGGGTGTTTTCCGACCTGCTCAAGATAGCCGATCCGGACAAGCATTCCCAGGACAGGAAACTCAAGCTTCTCAGCGGTCTCCTCCACGATTCCATGCCCGACGAGGCCAAGTACATCACCCGCACCGCCATAGGAAAGCTCCGGCTGGGTGTGGGGGACATGACCATCATAGATGCCCTGGCCTACGCCTTCGAACCGGACTGGTCCATGATAACCGCCGAGGTGAAAGAAGAGCTGGATATCATAAACAGCATGGTGACCCGATCCCGAACCAAGGGAAAGAGGATGGAGACGATCGATACATCCCTAGAAGAGGTCAACCGCAGGCTGCCGGAGCTGGTTGATCGGACCACCGAACCCCTCTATTCGGTCCTGGATGCCACCGAGAAGGCCCGGAAGGCAGCCGTGGGAATATGGGAGGGTAAGACCGTGGACGGACCCGTGGATCGGATCACGTCTCTCCATGACAAGCTGACCTCCCTCAAGAGCGGCATCGAGTCCAACCGGTCCTACATCGAGGGCAAGTACAACATCCACCCCAACCTGGGCCATCTGGCCAGGACCCTGTCACAGCATGGCATGGACGGACTTGAGACAATCAACATGGAGCCCGGCATTCCCATGAGGTCCATGCTGGCCGAGCGGCTGTCCTCCGCCGGGGACATTTTGGAGAAGCTGGGCGGAAAGTGCGCCTTCGAGTACAAGTACGACGGGCTGCGCATCCAGGCCCATGTTAAGGGAAAGGAGATCAACCTCTTCTCCAGGAGGCTGGAGAACGTGACCGCCCAGTTCCCGGACGTTGTTTCCTACCTGGCCAGGGCGGTACCGGGTCGGGAGGTTATTGTTGAGGGGGAGTGCGTTCCCGTGGACCCGTCCACCGGGGAGATGCTTCCGTTCCAGGTGGTCTCCCACCGCAGGGGACGCAAGTACGATCTGGAAAAGATGCAAAAGGAGGTCCCGGTGGTACTCTACCTGTTCGATTGCCTTTACCTGGACGGCCGATCCGTAATGGAAAGGGATTACCTCAGCCGCCGGGAGATGCTTCAATCCCTGTTCCCCGGCGAGGACCAGATAAGGCTTTCCCGGTCCATGATCACATCTTCTAAAAAGGATGCCGAGGCGTTCTTCCTCAGGGCGATCGACGACGGTTGCGAGGGGTTGATAGGGAAATCCATCGCCGATGACTCCCGTTACAGGGCGGGTGCCCGGGGATGGCAGTGGATCAAGTACAAACGGGACTATCAATCCAGGATCTCCGACACCATCGACCTGGTGGTGGTGGGTGGGTACTCCGGAAGGGGGAGAAGGGCGGGCGTCATGGGGGCGTTCCTCATGGCGGTCTACGACAGGAACACCGGGATGTTCCAGAGCGTTTGCAAGCTCGGATCGGGATTCTCAGACGATCAACTATCGGAACTGACCGAGGCATTGAACCCATACCGGACCCAGCAGAAACCCGACAACCTGGACGCCACCATGGTGCCGGAGTTCTGGCTGGAGCCGAGGATGGTCCTTGAGGTCAGGGGCGCCGAGATAACCGTGAGCCCGGTCCACACCTGTGCCATGGACGCCGTTAGGAAGGACTCGGGGCTGGCGGTGAGGTTCCCTCGTTTCACCGGAAGAATTCGAGACGACAAGGGGCCGGCGGATGCCACCACATCAGAGGAACTTCTGAACATGTACCGATCCCAGCTCAAGACCATCAAGAAATGATCCATGGACGGATCAGCTCATCTATTGATCCGATTCACCGTTGACATTTATTTGGCTGTTCCATTGATGGCTGTTCCATTGATGGCGGGTCTATTGATGGCGGGTCTATTGATGGCGGGTCTATTGATGGCGGGTCTATTGATGGCGGGTCCATTGACATGGCCGGTCCATTGACATGGCCGGTCCTTTGACATGGCCGGTCCATTGACATGGCCGGTCCTTTGACATGGCCGTTCCATTGACATGGCCGGTCCTTTGATAATTTGAGTCGAGATGCCCTCCTTGGCATTGAAAAAACGGATCAATCCCCGGACTCGTCCAGATCCACGTTCTCCCACTCCACGTCCCCGCCCGGTGGTAGGGCCTTGAACTTTTCATCAGGTGAACCGATGGTCTTGGGTGATACCTTTCGGGAATGTTTGTTTTTGAGACCCCCGCCGTCGCGTTTTTCCTTCTTTCCACTATCGCCTTTCCCCAGAAGCGGAGACTTACCTGCCGCCACCCCGGCTGTTCTTCCGTGTCCGCCCACGCCATCCTGTCGACCGGCCCTTCCCGGCACGGGAGAGGGATCGCCCGAGGCAGCGTCTCGTTCGGGACCGGAGCCATGGGAACGACCCGGGGTAGACGATACAGTTGCCTGGGATATCACCGGACCCTTCGGAGGGACCTGACGGGACGGCCTTGCGGTGTACCGTTTCGTTTCCCTGATATCATCGGGATGTTCATCGTCTGTGAAGAAATCGTCCTCTGTCATGGACCCCCTTCTCCTGGCCAATGCAAGATAAGCGAACATCAGAGCCACGATGACCACCACGGCAATGAGCAGCCACATCAGCCCGCCGGAATCCTCATCGTTATCACCACTGTTCACATCCGGATGGTCATCGGGGTTTAAGGGATCCGTTCCCGACTCGAACTCCCTCAGATTGGACGCACCATCACCGTCCGGATCATCCTCCGGCCCCTGCTCCAGGCCCTGAAAATGGGCAAACTCCCACAGATCGTCCAGCCCGTCATCGTCAACATCATCATCCACCCTGTTATCAACATCCACAGCCACGCTGTCGCTCCCCTCCAAATCCCCCAACCGGGCCATCACGGATATCTCGTACTTGCCGTTATCCAGGCCAGTTGTGTTGATGAAAAAGGACCCGTTCTCGGGCCAGCACCTTAACCAATCATCATCGTCCAGACGGTAGGAATACTCGGGCACACCATCCAGGCTGGAGTTGATGTCAATACCCAGTCGTATCTCCAGTTCTCCCTCCACCCTCTCATCATCATCGGGCTCGAGGATATCCAGGGTCAAATACTCGGTGAGTGTGGATGGCAGGACCGTTATGGATATGGGTCCGGAACGGGCCACCAGCTGCGGATTCACACCGTCAGCAGCCATGAACACCACCCCGTTGTTGATCCCGGTGGTTTCTGGTTCCCACCAGGCCAGGCCGTCCTGTCGGATTTGGATGGCATCCAGGTTACATTTGTAACTCAGTCCCCAGGGGTCCTCCTCGTCCCGGAAGAATTGTGACAGTTCCAGGGTCATGTTTTCCCCCACCTCCAGGGTCATGTTCTCCAACCCGCCCAGATACTCTGGCGGATCGTTGAGCTCGATGAAGACCAGGTCGATGGCCAGGGACCTGGCCACCAGGGATGAATTCACGGCGTCACGGGCGGTGAAGCTGACACCCAGAAGGCTCGAGTTCCCCTGGCCCGGCAGCCAGCTGGCGGTGCCGTTGGGAAATATGGCAATATTCGCATTGTTGCAGGTATAGGACAGTCCGTCAGGGTTCTCCTCGTCATCGAACAGCGCAGTCAGGTCAATCTGCCAGAGGGTATCCTCCAAGACATCGTCGGACCTGGCGCCTCCTAAGTAGACCGGGGGATCGTTTCGGGGAACTGCGGTGATGTTGAAAGGGTTGGTGGTCCCCATCATCCCCAGAATACCTTTGTCATGGGCGGTGAAGCTGACATTGAAAAGCGCGCTGTCATCCCGGGAGGGTGTCCAGGTTGCATTGCGATCTTCCACCAACACATCGGGATGGGAACAGAAGTAGGACAGTCTCGATGCGTTCTCACCGTAGAAGAACACGTTGCTGAGGTCCAGGGTCCACATCTCGTCCTCCGGAGCAACCAGGTCTGACATGATAAGTGACCATATCCCGTCAGGGGTCTTGTTGGCCACCAGCAGGTCGATGGGATCGGAGATTGTCCACAGGGAGTGGTCAAGATCGTCCATGGCGGTGAAGGTCACATCCAGAAGCGACAGGTCATCCTCACCGGGTGTCCAGCTTGCCAGATGGGTAAGATCGTCTATGACCACCTGACCGGTGCTGCAGGAAAAGTCCAGACCACCGCTGGACAGCGGGTGTATGAAATGGTCGTCGAGATCAACCTCCCAGTTCTCACCGGCGGACAGGGTGGCATCATTGAGGGTGGCCAGATATATGGGGGCCATGGAACCGTTGTCCACCGCCAGGTTGAACGCATTGGACCTGACGTAGAGCATGGGATCATCCGGGTCTGTGGCCAGGATGGTCACCTGGCCTAGGGATGATGAGTCTTTCCCGGGTTTCCAGCTGGCGGTTGGACCGGATATCTGCACCTCTTCGTGGCTGCATGTGTAGATCAGCCCGTCCGGAGATTCGCGGTCCGAGAAGAACTGGGCAAGCTCTGCATTCCACAGGTCGCCGGGCTTGAGTTTTACGGACGGTATGGACCGTAAAAGGACAGGTTTGAAATTTCGCCGGTCCAGGGTCACTGAATCCAGCAGGTAAGAACCGATAATCTTCCCGTCCATCCGGAGCTCCAGCCAGACGTCGTAATCTCCGGGCCAGTTGGGCCAGACGCTCAGGTCCCGAAGCACCCGGGAGGTGTTGGCGTCGGTGATGAACTCGTCATATGCCTCGCCCTGCACCACATCTCCCTGCTTGAGGAGCAGGGACACGTTGGCGGTAAGGCCCGGTGCCCCGCTTACTGAATAACGGTAAACCGCGGTGTCGTCACCGCCGTGATGATCCAGGTCGGTTATTATCAACTGGGTGTTTTGCAGATATATCCTTGGTGTGTCCAACCTAACGTTGTAGATAACCGCCCCGTCCTCTGCATTTCCTCCTTCGCTGAGGTAAAGATGCATGTCCACGATCTGTGGATAGGATGCCTGGTAGAAAAGACTGGAACCGGTGGAGGCATCGGATCCGTTGAGGGTGAAATTGTCCCACATGACAGAGGATTCAATGGCCTGGCCGTTCTCCCAGGGAACGCACTTGACATTGAGGTCCACGTTTTCAGATCCGGAGCTTTCAACATCATAGGATATCTCCACGGTCTCACTGTAGCCGTCGCTATCCGTGTCCAGCAGGGTATGTTCCACCTGGATGAAACGCTCGTCATGGGACCCCGCAGGGATGTTTTCCAAAAAGAGGTTGGCAAAGAACAGGTTGTCCTGCATGTTTCCCGCGTTATCCAACAGGGAGACTCGAAGATGGTAGAGCCCCGGAAGTTGGGGGGGCATAATGTAGACCCTGTCAATCGAGGTCTGATCACCGTTAATCGAAAAAACCTTCTCCTGGCTCATCACAGAATAGCAATGCCTGTCCATAACTTCGAAATGGACGGTTCCCGATCGGGTGTGCCCGGCGAAGGTATCCACATCGAAATCCACAGATATCGCTTCGGAAAAACCGTTATTGTCGAAATCATCCACCGCCGCGTCCAGGGTCTCGAACCACAACTCCACCGGGATCACGTTCAGGCTCATGATGTCTCCCACCGGACCTATTGGACCGATGGCATAACGGTTTCCCAGGGAAGCTATGGGATCGCTGCCGGGGCTGCCGGAGGGAACGAATCCCACCGGGTCATCGTGCCATGGGTCACCCGGGTCGCCCAGGTTGCCGTCGTCAGGTTGATCCAGATCGTCATGCCCGTCGGCCTCCTCCAGGTCCACTCTCCGGTGACCATCGTCGGAGTTGAGGTTCAAACCTCCGTAGGGAATGGCGGTCTGCCCCCCAACTGTATCATCCACATGCCATATGAGCAGGCCCTCCCCGGGAAGATACAGGTCCACTCCGGTTTGCTGCTTGACCTCCATCAGGTAGTGTTCGCTGCCGTCCTGGGTCAGGTTCAACCGGTAGACCCGGTTGGATGTCAGGGTGCTCTCCAGCTGAAAAGTGCCGCCGTCAGAGGGCAGGCACACCTGCTGGGCCCATCCCAACTGGACCCTGGACCATGCGCAGGGGGATGCGGGAAAATCGCCGCCCCCCAGGTAGTTACCCAGTCCCATGAGCCCCCAGTAACCAATACCGTCCGAGGACCCGTCCAGGTCATACAGGTCGGCAAGTCCCAGCCCGTGGCCGAACTCGTGGGCGAATATGCCCATGGGAGAGCTTTCCGCCTGCAGGGTGTAACCGCAGGCGTCCTCGCCCGAGAGCCGGACACCGTCCAGACGCAGGAACCGGTCAACCCAGCTGCGGTGCGACCATATCAACGAGGTTTGATCCGGGTGCTGGCTCTGGTCGTCCCCCGAATGGACCAGCACGACCACCAGCTCTTCCGGTTCCAGCACCTGATTTGAGTCAATGTCGAAAACGCTGAAATCCACGTCCTCATCTGCCAGGGTCAGCGCCTCGTGGGCCAGGTCGGATATGTCACAGTTGAGATCGTCCCTTCCATCCTGTGTATCATTGCCGTAATGGCTCATGTTGAAGCTCGAATGGTACCACCCGTTCCCCGACACGGTTCCGTTTATGGTGAAGGCGCCCATGGACACCTCCTCGAAATAGCTTCGAAGGCTCCTGGATATATGGGGATCATCGGGGGTTTTTGCAAAGATCATATCCTCAAAATAAACGGAGCTTCTCTCCCCGGGAAGGTCGGGGAAGTCCACCATGATCACCAGCACCTGCTGGCTTCCCTGCGCGGGACCTTCCCTCATGGCCGGGGCGCTGTTGCTCCTGTCAGGATAGATGGAGGGCCCTGCCGTGGGGGCGCAAATGGGGGAGGTGCAAGAACGTTTGTCGTCGTACCCCGGGTCAATGGTGTCCCCAGTGTCCGTATTCACCCCCGGCTCAGCGTTCACCCCCGTATCAGTGTTCACTCCCGGCTCAGCGTTCACTCCCGGGTCAGCGTTCACTCCCGTATCAGTGTTCACTCCCGGGTCAGCGTTCACTCCCGGCTCAGCGTTCACTCCCGGGTCAGCGTTCACTCCCGTGTCAGCGTTCACCCCCGTGTCAGCGTTCACTCCCGTATCAGCGTTCACTCCCGTGTCAGCGTTCACTCCCGTGTCAGCACTTTCCCCCAACGTTGTATTCATCACGCCAGAGACGGTGCCCAGACCGAGCAGGAATAATATCCCCAACGCGGCCAGGTATCTTGACGGGTCTATGACAGTTTCACCCCGTATCCCCATGACCGGACCATCCGGCTGGGACGTTAAAAATCTTTTTCCGCCAGATGCCGGGAAAATGCGGAATGGATCAGACGTTGGGCGTTGGGTTTCCAGTCGGGTTAATCCATCCGGGCATTCGCGGGTATTCGGATAGAACGCCGTTTGTACGACTATACGAACATTACACCGGATGCGGTCTGGTCGGTTTCCTGGAAGTTGATGACCTTCTCCAGGGCCATGGTGAAATTGAGCTGGGTGACCTGTTCGCTCTCCGATCGGATGGCGAACATGCCAGCTTCTGTGCATATTGCCTTTATCTGGGCACCGGAAAGACCGTCGGTCTTCTGAACTATATTCTCCAGGTTCACGTCCTTTGCCAGGGACATCTTGGCGGCGTGTATCTTGAAGATGTCGGACCGCATCTCGGCGTTGGGAAGGGGAACTGTGATTATCCGGTCGAACCGCCCGGGACGTTTCAATGCCTCATCCAGTATATCCGGCCGGTTGGATGCGCCGATGATCCGAACGTTCCCGCGGCTGTTGAACCCGTCCAGCTCCGAAAGCAGCTGCATGAGGGTCCTCTGGACCTCTCGATCGGCGGATGTTGCGGTGTCCAGACGCTTGGCCGCCACTGCGTCCAGCTCGTCTATGAAGATGATGGAGGGTGCCTTTTCCTTTGCCAGTTGGAACAGTTCCCTCACCAGCCTGCCGCCCTCGCCTATGTACTTCTGGATAAGCTCCGAGCCCACCAGGCGTATGAAGGTGGCGTTGGTGGATCGGGCCACAGCCTGGGCCAGCATTGTCTTGCCGGTGCCAGGGGCGCCCACCAGTAAAACTCCCGATGGGGGGTCTATCCCCACCTTCTCGAACAGTTCTGGTTTGACCAGGGGAAGTTCGACCATCTCCTTGATCTCGACGATCTGTTCCTCCAGGCCACCGATGTCGTCAAATGATATGGTGGGTTTCTCGATCACCTCGGCGCCAGACACGATGGGGTCCTTGGATTTGGGCAGGATGCCTATGACAGCCAGGGAATCGCGGTTGAGGGAGACCCGGGTGCCCACCTCCAGTTTGTCACGGTTCACGAAGGACGCGACGTAGACCAGGAAGTTGGGACCTGTGGAGCTCTTCACCACCACCCTGCCGTCGGTAAGAATGTCAATTATGTTACCGGTGATAAGGGGCGGGGCCTTGAGCTTGTTGAGCTCCGTGGTGAGGCGCCGCACCTCCTTTTGGAGCTTGTAGACCTCCTGTTCCAGGAACTGTTTCTCGTTCTCCGCCCGGATCGCCACCTCTCTCCAGGGATTGTTCTGATCGTTGGGGGATAGTTCTTCGGGTGAAAAGGCTTCATCGCCTTCAGCGTCAAGCAACGCCAGTTCGTCATCTTCTTCGTAATTGTAATCGTCTTCCATTTCAGGGCCCCGCTATGGTCGGTACTGCCCCGGAGCATCCCGTCCCCAGGCTGTGTCAATCAGTCGATGTTGGGTATTTAACCCTTTTCCTACCTTGCCGGTGGTTTTTGGGCCGATCCGGTAACCATTATTCTCTCGAAGGGGACACATCTTCCTCATCTTCATCAACGCTCATTTCTTGCCCAGCAGTTTATCCATGTCCAGATGCTCCTTTACCAGGCTCTCCAGCCTGTCGATCTTTGACATGTCCCCCGGTGTGAGCAGGGGTTCCATCTGGTTGATCATCCTGGCGGTCTGGTGGGTGTCCATGCTCACGGAAAGGAGGGGCACCTCTTTCTCGGCGGACAGGGCGACCAGGTTCGGGGGCGGGATTATGTTGTTGGTGAGCACGATCCCCGCACTGTTGGTCTGTATGGCCGCCAGCACCATGTCGCTGCGGTCCCCGCTGGTTATGAGCAGGTTGTCGCTTTCCTTGAAGGACCGCTGTTTGAGTGCCTCGGTGGTTGACATGGCGCCTATGAATATCCCCTTGACCGTCCTGTTGAGGAACTTCTCGCCGGTGATAACCTTGGCAAACAGCACATCGTTGACCAGCTGCAGAGGGAACTGGGTGAGTTCCTGAACGTGGGGGATGATGCCCAGCACCGGGATGCCCATCTCCTCTACAGTCTTCAGGTGAACGCTGGAGAAATCATCCATGGACCGCACCTTGTTGATCACCACGCCCCGGAGGTTGAGCCGCTCCAGATCGAAATGCTGTTTCATGAACGCTATATCGTCCATCACCTTGTCATCGTTGCCGCTGAGCACCAGCACCAAAGACGCGTCCAGGTACTCTATCATGGACAGAACGTCCAGGTGAACCGAGGTTCCATAGGCCAGATCACGACCGCCCTCCACGAAAAGGGTGTTCCCGCTGGCGTGGAAGCTGTCCGCCATCTCCCGGAGTTTCGTCCGTACATCATCCCTGGTGAACATGAAACGCATCTTTGAATGGTCGAAACCCATGCTCATGGTGTCAGGCTCGGTCTGCAGGTCGAAAAGGTCGTTGATCAGTGACGAGTCGTGATCCCACAGCCGTTTCTTCCGATAGATCAACCTGTCCCCGAAGGGTTTCATGTAGCATATCCTGCCTCCCAGCGCCTTTCCGACGCCGACGACCAGGCTGGTCTTGCCGGCGCTTACGCGCATGGAGGCCACAACTATCCTTGTCATATCCATCACCTGCTATGTTCTAATCCTTCTACCATTATCCTGGCATCCACTGCCTTGACCCCTGATCCCTGTTCGTACACCATCAGGGGATTGATCTCGATATCTGTGATCTCTGGACAGTTCCTGATCAGGGTGGCCAGCTTGATCACCGCCTTGACAATGTTGGGAATGTCCTTTCTCTTTTCGCCCCTGACCCCCAGAAGAAGCGGGTAGGACCGTATCTCCTGGATCATGTGGGTGACCTCCTCCCTGTTGAGGGGGACCGCCCGGAAGGCCACGTCCTTCATGACCTCCACGTATATGCCGCCCAGGCCGAACATCACTATGGGGCCGAATGCAATATCCCGCCGCGCGCCCACTATGACCTCGGTGCCCTTCTTCACCATCTCGCTAACCTCGACGCCGGTGATCCTGGCATCCGGCATCCTGGTCTTGCAGTTCTGCATGATGGCCTGGTAGGCGTCCATCAGCTCCTGTCGGTCGTCCAGGTCCAGGGCCACCCCGCCCACATCGGATTTGTGAAGTATGTCCCTGGACGCCACCTTGAGCACCACGGGATACCCGATCTCCTCGGCATGGCTCACTGCCTGGTCCAACGTGGAGGCTATACGGCTCTTTGGATAGGGCAACCCGGCCAGTTCCATCACCTCGCTGGCCTCGTGGGGGAGCAGAAAGCCCCTGTCGTCATCCAGAACACCGTTTAGTATCTCCCTGATCCGGCCGATGTCCATGACCCCCTCCTCAATCGTGTCGGCCCCCAGCTTCCGGTATCGATCGTATTCATAGAGCGCCCCCAGGCAGGCCACGGCGGTGTAGCTGCCCTCGAACACGGGTACATTGCTGTCTGTGAGCCTTTCCATGCATCCCTTGATGCTCTTGCCCCCCACCAGGTTGAACACCACGGGCTTGCCCGCCTCCCTGCAACGTTTGTAATTCCTCAGCACCATGTCGGTCAGGGTATCGGTGGTGAACACAGCGGTCTCGCAGTAAAGGGCCATTATTGAATGGATATCCGGGCTGTCTATGGCCGCCCCCAGGGCATCATCGTAGAACTCCGGGGTGGCCTGGCCGGTTATGTCCACCGGGTTCTTGGTGGACCCGAAATCCGGTGTGGCAGGACCGAATATCTTCTTGAGCTTATCCTGATCGTCGTAGAGCTCCACGCCGTATTTTTCGCAGGCATCGGTGGCCATCACACCTATGCCGCCTCCGTTGGTGACGATGACCGTGTTGTTTCCCCGGGGCATGGGGGAGGTGGAGAAGAACTTGCACAGGTTGAAGGCCTCGTCCAGGCTCTCGGCCCGCATGACCCCGCACTGGTCCATTACGCTGGTGAATATCTCGTCGGCACCGGCCAGGGAACCGGTGTGCGACGCCGCCGCCACGGCGCCTCTCTTGGACCGTCCGGATTTTATGACAATTACCGGTTTTTTTAGGGAGGCCTCCTTTAGGGTCTGGACCAGGTGCTCGCCTCCCTTGATGCCTTCCATGTACATCATGATGACCCGGGTGTCGTCCTGGTCCATCAGGTACTGGAGCAGGTCGTTCTCATCCACATCGGATTTGTTGCCCACGGATATTATGGTGGACATCCCGATGTTCTCCACGGCGCTCTTACCTATCATGGCAACACCCAGGGCACCGCTCTGGGTTATGATGGCCACATTGCCGGGCAGGATGTTTTCGGGGCCGAAGGTGGCGTTCATGGAGGACGAGGCCGAATACAGGCCGAACACGTTGGGTCCCAAAATACGCATGCCCATCTCCCTGGCGGTGCGGACAAGCTGCTGTTCCTCGGCCACGTTGCCCGTTTCTGCAAAACCGGAGGTTATCACAACCAGGTACTTGACGCCCTTCTTTCCGCATTCGACCACCGCGTCCAGGACGTATTTTGAGGGGATGGCGATAAGGGCCAGGTCCACTATACCGTCCACGTCGGTAATACTGCGGTAGGCCTTATGGCCCAGTACCTCCCCACCGCCGGGGTTTATCGGGTACACGGGCCCCTTGTATTTCGAATTTAGAATGTTGGATACCACCTTGTGACCGATCTTGGATGGATTTGAAGACGCCCCGATAACCGCCACCCCTCTCGGGTTGAACATGTAATGCATATCGCCGGATCGGTTGTCTGACCCACCGCCGCCGGGACGGGGGCCCGATTTTGCCCTGCCTAACTTTCCCCTGGACCCGCTGGATGTCATTCAATTCTCCCTGAAGGTCATTCGTAGCTCGTAAACGTCAGCGTCGAATTGCCTGTCGATGTCAAAGCCCATCTTCTCGAAAACGTGGAGCATGGGGCGGTTCTCCACCAGCACCTCGGCGGTGAACCCCTGAAGGCCCTGGCGTTTTGCCAAAACCGTCATGTACCGGAGCAGCTCGCTTCCTATGCCCCTGTTCTGGTACCCGTCCCTGACCACCATGGCCACCTCGGCGCTGCGGTTGTTATCCAGTATACCGTACTGGCCAAGGCCCACCACCCGTTCCACGTCACCCTCTTCCATGACCGCTAAAACGACCACCTCCCTCGTCCAGTCGATGGCCACGAACTCCTGCAACCTCTCGTGGGGCATGTCCTTCCGCAGGGACATGAATCTTCTGTACATTGAATTGTCGGACAGGTCGTAGAAGAAATCCTTCAATGCCGGCTCGTCGGATATCTTCACCGGTCGTATGAACACCTCTGTCCCCTCGCCGGTGGTGCGGTAGGTTTCCATATCCTGGGGATACTCTCCCTTCTTGCCCGGGATGAAGGCCTGGTCCTTGTAGATAAGGTTCAGTTCCTTGGCCTTATCGATGAGCTCCATCCGGTGGTCCGGGTGGGCTATGGCGATGAGGGACATGGCCCGTTCCCTGATGTTCTTTCCGTGGAGGTAGGCGATCCCGTACTCGGTCACCACGTAATGGATGTCCCCCCGGGTCAGGGTAACCCCGGCCCCTTCCTGGATGAAGGGCACTATCCGGGATGTGGCGCCCCCCTCTGCGGTGGCCTGCATGGCCAGGATGGTCTTTCCGCCCCTGGACAGCACCGCGCCCCGCATGAAGTCCGCCTGGCCCCCTATGCCGGAATAGAACAGGTGGCCGATGGACTCTGCGGTGGCCTGGCCCGTCAGGTCTATTTGGAGGGCGGAGTTTATGGCCACCATGTTGTCGTGCTGGCTAATGATCCTCGGGTCGTTGGTGTAGTCCACGGGTTCGAATCGGATGGCCGGGTTGTCGTGGATGAACTCGTAGGTGGATTTCCGTCCCATGCAGAAGGTGGCCACCGTCTTGCCCCGGTTGACTGTCTTTTTACTGTTGTTTACCACCCCGGTCCGCATCAGCTCCGCTATACCGTCGGATATCAGCTCGGTGTGAACCCCCAGGTCACGCCTGTCGCCCAGGCTTTTCAGTATGGCGTTGGGAAGGCTGCCGTAACCCACCTGGATGGTATCCCCGTCCTCGATCAGCTGTGCGACATGGCGTCCTATGGCCTTCACTATCTCGTCGGAAATGTCCGCCTCGTACTCCAGCAGGGGCTCCTCGTGCTCCACCAGGAAATCCACGTCGTCGATGTGGATGAAGGAATCGCCGTGCACCCTGGGCATCCTGGGATTCACCTGGGCGATCACCAGCTCCGCGTTGGCCACCGCCGCCTTTGTGATGTCCACGCTGAGACCCAGGCTCATGTATCCGTTGATATCCGGCATGGAGGTCTGGATCAGTGCCACGTCTATGGGGACCATCTTCTTGTTGAACAGCCCCGGTATGTTGGATAGGAATATAGGCGTGTAATCCGCCATTCCCGAATTGACGGAATCCCGGGTATTGTCGCCGATGAAGAAGGAGTTGTGACGGAAGTTGGACCGGAACTTCTCATCCGTGTAGGGTGCAACACCCAGGGTCCACACATGCAGCACCTCGGCGTCGAAGAACGCCTTGGGATGGGATTCCACGTATTCGGTCAGGGACCGCACCAGATGCTGGGGTTCACCGCAGGCGGTGCCTATGAATATCCGGTCTCCCCGATGGATTCGGGAGAATACCTGGTCAGTGGGCTTGAACTTCTCAGGATGGTCTGCCCTGAATCGATCAAGTCCCCTGCCGGTCATGTCATCCATGGGACGCACCCCCTGAATATGGCCCCTCCCCAGGGAAGTTCCCAAATGGCGCGGGAAGGGTCCATGTCATCCAGGGAACGGATTGGATTTACCTGCAATAAACATATCCCCTGATTGTCGGTGACATATGGAATGGTCGGTGACATATGGAATGGTCGGTGACATATGGAATGGTCGGTGACATATGGCGCTGTCCGCATCAGTAACCGGCGGACCGCCAGGCCATCATTCCACCGTCCAGCGCCCTCACACTGGAAAAACCGGTGTGCTTGAGTATCTGGGCGGCGGTGTAGGCCCTGGCCCCTGAGCGGCAGATCATCACAACCTCCCTGTCCCTGCTGGTCTCCAGGTCCGTAAGTCCATCGATCAGCTGGCCTATGGGGATATTTTCAGCCCCCTCGATCGCACCCAGGTCGTCGTCCAGTTCCTGTGGCTCCCTCACGTCTATCAGGACGGGTTTTTTCCCGTCGGATATCATGCCATGGAGCTCACCGGGATCGATTCCGTCCACCTGGATGGCGTTAACCGTGGGGATGGCGGTGCCCTTCACCTCGCAGGCGGGCACGTCAGCGGGTATCCAGGCAGACTGCGGGTCCATGGCGCAGTGGTAGTTGGCCCTGAGCACGTCCTTCATCCAATCGGCAGGTCCAAGCCTCAGATCATCTATGTATAACTGAAACTCCTTTTTATCATCAAAACCCAGGTGGGGATTGGTCCTTTTCTGATCGCCCAGGGAGGAGGGCGTCCTGTCCCTGTATTCGTGTGCAGGGTATACGGTGAGGTAATCGGGCAGTTTTTTGATCCGTTGCAGGCTGTCGAAATGGTTTTCGGGATCCCCGCCGGGAAGGTCGTCCCGACCGGCCCCGCCGTCGTCTAAAAAAAGGGTATCACCCGTGAGTATCCTCCTGGGGAACACCAGGCATATACCGTCCTGGGTATGCCCCGGGGTGTGGATCGCACGTACAGGGTAACCCGCCAGGGTGAACTCGTCACCGTCCCGTAGTCGCACGGTGACGCACTGGGCAGGCGCCTTCTCGTGCATCAGGTACTCGCAGCCGGTCCGGTCCTTCAGGGCCGGAGCCCCGGTTATGTGGTCGGCATGGGTGTGGGTGTCCACAACCTGAGCGAGGCGGTACCCTTCTTCATCCAGAATCCGGATGTAATCGTCCACGTGGTCCAGCACCGGGTCCACCAGGGCAACTTCCTTGCTTCCTTCCCTTCCGATCAGGTACGTCCAGCACGAATGGGGGTTTAGCTGTTTGAAGATCATGGGTCACACCGGCGATTGGGTGATCGGCAAAGTACAACATAAAAATTACCGGACCAAGTCCATTGGTTGGCGTAAAGATCGGGCCCCGGGCCCGGGTCCCGAACATGATCTTACAGACTAGAACCGTTCACATCCTTCCGGACATTCCCTGCAAATCCGTTTGTGGTTCTGGTGGGACAGATGTATCCGGGAATCCACAAACTGCATGGATATCACCACCGCGATGCACCCCGCTTCCCAGCTGTTGGTGGCATGGGCCGATGTTATCACCAGCAGGAGCGAGCCAACGGGCAGCAGGGAGCTTGCCAGGGCGTGGATATGCATATTTCGGTCCTTCCAGATCACCTCGATTGTGGAAAACAGTACCAGTACCAGGCCCAACGCGGCCAGTTGACCGCCGATGGGCAGAAGACCATGATCGTACATGTAAACGGTTGCAACACCAAGTGATACCATCCCGCCAACCACCAGCCCGATGCACCCCGCGCACCGGGGTGTTTTACCGATGTGTGTCAAATGATTGCGGAACCTCTCACAATCCGGGTGGTGTCCGATGACCCGGGCTCCCCGGATATCACCCGCCCCCTTTGACACATCCAGCTTACGGCGGGCGGTCCTTTCGTACCACCCGGGCCTCAGCACCCGGGAGAGGCAAAACAGGCACATGAACAAGTAGAACCCGCCTATGATGTAGCGGTCCACCTCCATCATGCCGCCCCTGACCTCGAAACCTCCGAACGCCATCCCGGCCAGGATGCCCATGCATAACGCGGACATGACGATATTGCGGATAGCTTCAGATGATTTTCCTAGATCAAACGTTCAGATCACCCATAATGCCACAATCAGCGTTGTCGGGGAAATGATCACTCCACCGTGGTCCCCGATAATAAAGACCGCTTTAAAACAGTCAACGTTCGTATGATGGGTTCATATGACGGGGTGAATGCTAAGATGATAATATATAGCCACCCCACATGTACGGCAGCAGATAGTTTTACCAAAAACGCCATATCCATACACACGGGGAAACCCCGACAGGGGAAAACCGCCCCGACAGGGGAAAACCGCCCCGACAGGGGAAAACCGCCCCGACAGGGGAAAACCGCCCCGGGATGGTGAAGATATGCCGAAAGCGTCTGCAAAGCCGGGCAAGGACATACTGGTCATCGATAACCTCACCAAGTATTACGGTGACTTCAAGGCCGTAAGCGAGCTCTCCCTGACTGTCAGGGAGGGGGAGATACTGGGCCTTTTAGGTCCCAACGGCGCCGGGAAGACAACGACCATCCGAACATGCCTTGCACTCCTCAAGAAGACCAAGGGAAACGTGAGCATATTCGGCATGGATTCCCACAAGGACTCCGAGCGTATCCGGATGCGGACAGGTTACCTCCCGGGGGATTTCGGACTGATCCCGGACATCACTGTGCGCGCGTTCCTCAAACATTTCCTTGCACTCTCGGATTGCAAGTCCACCGAAAAGATGGAAAGCCTCGCCAAGCGGCTGGACCTGGATATGGACAAGAAGACCCAGGACCTTTCCAAGGGCAACCGGCAGAAAGTGGGCGTGGTCCAGGTGCTCATGGCGGACCAGGTCCTCATAATCCTGGACGAGCCGACGTCCGGTCTGGACCCACTGGTCCAGCAGGAGTTCTACAAGATACTCCGCGAGGAGAAGGCGGCGGGCAAGACCATCTTCATGTCGACCCATATCCTTGCAGAGGCGGAGCTGGTCTGTGACCGCATAGCGATCATCCGGGAGGGCAAGCTGGTCCTGCTGGAATCCATAACCAACCTCCAAGACAAGATGGGCAAGATACTCACGGTGGAGTTCCGCAACAAGGTGGACCCCGCCGATTTCCGCATCAAAGGTGTGACAAATATCGAGGTGGAGGGGAAGAACCTCACCCTGACCATCCACTCCAACATTGACGAGGTCATCAAGAGGGTGGCGGACCACCCCATCGTGAACATGAACCTCCGCACCTACACCCTGGACGAGATGTTCCTCCGCTACTACTCCGGCGACGGGGGTGAAGAGGAATGAGAGGCAACATCCTCTGGATGGAGCTCCGAACCGGGTGGAAGGGCATCCTGATCTTCACATTCATAATCATACTAACAGCGGGCGGGTTCCCCTCCTTTTATGACATGATAAAGGACTCCGGGGTCGAGGACCTGGAGGGTGACGAGTACCTTACCATCGAGGTTCCAGAGGAACCCGGAGGGCTCATCAACCTAACATGGGTACCCGTTCAGGGTGCCGCCGGCTACACCATCCTGGAGGACAACAGCTCAACGGTCCAGAACAAGCTCTCGCCGTCCTTACGATCCTTCAGCACCGAGAACACTTCCATTTCGGTACCCTACGACTACGAGGAGAAACACTACTATTCCGTGTACATCGTCATGGATAATGTCTCCGACCCGGTCTTCCTGGGTACCAGGACATCGGTCGTGAACGCCACTTTATGGGATGAGTTTCTGCAAAACGAGGCCTACCAGGGACTCGCAGGCGGCAGGGAAATATCGTTTCTGGACATCCGGGGCTACCTGGCGCTGGAGGTGTTCTCGTGGTGGGTGCTCCTGGCGGGGATCTACCTGGCGTGGCGGGCCGTGGCCTCAGTGGCGGAGGATTACAAGGAAAAGCGGATGGACCTGATCTTCTCCACTCCGGTGTCCCGAAGGCGGTACATCCTGGGCAAGTTCACCGCCCATTTCGTCGTGACCTTCTGGATATGCCTGGTGGGAGCGGGCTTGATGACCGCCTCGGTCGATGCAATGGGTCAGGGGGACAGTGCCGGGGCAGACGTCATTTTCAGCACGTTCTTTGCCTCCCTGCCGATGCTCATGTGCATTCAGGCGTTCGGCATCCTCGGGGCGATCCACTTCAAGTCCACAAGGTCCGGTATCGGAGTGACATTCCTGTTCATCTTCGCCCAGTACGCCTTCAACATAGTGGCCTCGGTCTCGGAGAGCCTGCAGAACGCAAAATATGCCACCATCATGTACTACTGGGACTACACTGGAATACTGATGGGGGAAGGTGTCAATGCAGGCCATTTCGCTGTACTCTCTATCCTCACTGCCTTGTTTGTGGTCCTGGCCGTGTGGGCATTCGATCGCCAGGACATACCGGCCTGAGGGGTGCAAAACCCTAAACCCACATCCTGCCATCCACCGGCGATGCGGCCGCTCCTGTCATTTCGGGATGTCACCAAGACCTACACCAACGTGCCGGTCCTTCGGAACGTCCGGTTCGACATATTCGAAGGTGACCGGATAGGTCTCGTGGGGGCCAACGGGACCGGCAAGACCACCCTGTGCAAGTTGGTCATGGGCTGGGAAAGGCCAGACACCGGGGAGGTGGAGGGCAAACCGGGCATCCGCATTGGCTACCTGTCCCAGTACCAGAAAGGTGACGAGGACGTCACGGTGGGGGCGGAGCTGGCCGAGTCACAGACCCTGGTGGAGACCCGGCGCAGGGTGGAGGAGATCAACCGGCAGCTGGAGGACCCGCAGTTCTACAGCGACCCGTCCTACAACCAGGTCATGGCCGATTACGGCGAGCTGCAAAAGGAGCTGGCCAAGTTCGACGGCGCGGGTTTCTCGGATCGGGCCCTGGACGTTTTGGAGGCGCTGGGGTGCCGCAGGCTGGAACCCGAAATGAAGCTCCGGGACCTCTCCGGCGGCGAGCGACAGAAGGTGGCCCTGGCCCGGATAATCGTGTCCACCGAGAATTTGGACATGATCATACTGGACGAGCCCACAAACCACCTGGACATAGATTCCATCGAATGGATGGAGGAATACCTGCACGGTTTTCGGGGGACGGTGATGACCGTGTCCCACGACCGATACCTGCTGGACGACACCTGTTCAAGGATATTCGAGATAGAGAACCTGCGGCTGCGGGGTTACGTGGGCGATTATACAGACTTCGAGGAGCAAAAGGAGCTCATATCGGCCATGAACCGGAAGAACCGGGAAAAGAGGGTTGCGGAGATCATGCGCCAGCGGTCTTTCATTGAAAAAATGAAAGGCCGGAACCGCTTCGATGCCCAGATCAAATCCAAGCTCACCAGGCTTGCCAAGATAAAGACCCCGCCCGACCCCGTGATAATGAAAAAAGCGATCACCTTCCGCTTCCAGGAGGAGTCCGGGGGGGCCAGGTCCGCCATATACGCCGAGGGGCTGAAAAAGGCCCACGGGGACAGCACCATCTTTTCAAACGTGAGCTTCACCATAGAGTACGGGGACCGGATAGGTCTCGTGGGCCCCAACGGGGCCGGGAAGACCACCCTCATGCGGCTCATCACCGGGGAGGACACCGACTTTGAAGGGACCATGGAACGCAGCGGGGTTCTCAAGACCGCCTACTTCGACCAGGGTCACCTGTCATTGGGACTGGGCAACAACCTCATAGAGGAGATGCAGTCTGTGATCGACAACCTCCACGAGCACGATGCCAAGGCGCTGCTGGGCCGGTTCAACTTCCGGGGCGACATCGTCTACAACAAGGTGGACCAGATGTCCGGCGGGGAACGGGCCCGGGTATCCATCCTCAAGATGGTGGTATCACCCTGCAACATGCTGCTCATGGACGAACCCACCAACCACCTGGACATCCAGAGCCAGAAATCCCTGGAAGGGGCGCTCAACGCCTACAAGGGCACGCTGGTGCTGGCCACCCACGACCGGTACTTCCTCGACGCGGTGGCAACCAAGATATTCGTCATGCGCGGGGGGAAGCTCCGGGTTTTCCCGGGAGGGTACACAAGGTACCGGAGCCAGATCATGGAGGAGACGGGGGTTGGGTGAGACACCTGTTACAACATTCAGTTTACTCCAACCATTAAATATCCGTTCCGGGAATATATTTGGCAATGGCCAGGGTGTACTTCAAGGCATTCTCCCCCGGTGCAACTTCCCGGGAGCACAGCGCCGCAGGCCGGGCTGTCCTGGAACGCCTGATCGATGATGAGAATGTGGAGCTGTCCCCCAGCGTGCCGCTGAAGGTCCACTTCGGCGAGGAGGGCAACGTCACCTACGTGCCCGCCGTCACCTACGACGGCATCATCGACCTGCTGGAGAGGAGGAATGTCGAGACCTGTTTTGTGGAGACCAACGTGTTGTACCGGGGAGAGCGGACCTTCCGGCCATCCCACGAAAGGCTTGCCCGCAGACACGGTTTCACCCGGCTGCCCGTGGTGATCGCCGACGGTGATCATGGTGACAGCTACAAAGAAGTGGAGATAAACAAGAATCATTTCAAGACGTGCAAGATCGGCTACGAGATCGCCCGGCAGGACCAGCTGATCGTTGCCGCCCATTTCAAGGGGCACATGCTGGCGGGGTTCGGAGGGGCCATTAAACAGCTGGGCATGGGATGCGCTGCGAGGGGGGGCAAGCTGGCCCAGCACATAAACGCCGTTCCCCTGGTCAACCCCCTGAAGTGCAAACGCTGTTACACCTGCGCCCAACACTGCCCCGAGGATGCCATAAAAAAGGGTATCATGTCTGCAAAGATCCGCACAGACAGGTGCATCGGCTGCGCAGCGTGAATAGCCGTCTGTCCCGCTGGTGCCATCAAGATCAACCTGCTCAAGGCCAATGTTGCAAAGAGTTTCTTAGAGCGCATGGTGGAATACGCCTATGCTGCCCAGCTGGGGAAACCCAATATCTACATAACCTTCGCCATGAACATCACCCGGGTCTGCGACTGCCACGGACGCGAGATGACTCCCATCACCCCGGATGTGGGTGTTTTTGCATCCACTGACCCGGTGGCGGCTGACTCGGCGGTGCTGGATATGATCAAGGAGAGGAACCGCAGGACCTTCAGGGGCCATCATGCCCTCAAATACGGTGAACGCATCGGTTTGGGAAGTAGGAAGTACAGACTGGTTACGCTCTGACATAAAAGACGAGTGCCTGACCACTCTCGCCTTGAAGTGGGGGAATAGATATAAAAAGGGGGCCTGGATACTTCGACTGGTGGCTTGCCCATGGACGAGTTCGAAGGGTATCGGGACGACCTCGATTCTTACCAGCAGTACGATGACTTTGGCCAGGAATACTCCAGGGAAGACCCGAAGTGGTACGGTGTCCCGGCAAAGGGCGATGTCCCGGCCAAAAGCAAGTGGGGATATACCTTCCAGATCATCGCCATCATTGCCCTGGAGATACTCATATGGGCTGTCTACCGCTACACCACCGCTCCCTGGTTCGAATCCTTCGGGACAGAACAGTTCTACCTGGCCCACATAATCGCCGCGCCAACCATCCATCTTCTGCCCATTGTCCTCTACTGGAAGTTCTTCCGGAAAGAGCGAACCACCCATCCCTTCGTGTTCTCCAAAAAATTCCTTCTCACCGGGATAATGCTGGGATTGGTCGCGGCTTTCATCTGGCGGGTGGTGGAAATGCTGGTGGGTAACGGACTGACCGCCATGGCCGGGGGAACACAGAGCGGGACGTTCACAGTTTTCTCCATGCTCAGCGAGACCACCCCGGCGCTCTTCGCCCTCATGACATTCGTCATGTTCTTCGTGGTGGGACCGGTGGAGGAACTGGAATTTCGCGCTTTTGCCTACGACCAGTCCGCCCGGGTGCTGTCCAACTGGGGAGCGGTGATACTGTCCTCGGTGCTCTTCGGTCTCAGCCACGTGCCCATTGCAATCTTCGTTTACCAGATGACGCCGCTGCAGCTCTTTGCCGCCGAGATATCCTGGATAACCGCCGGGGCCACGTTTGGAGCCCTGTTCATGTACTCCCGTAACATCTTCGCCTGCATTGTCATGCACGGGATGGGAAACTGGATACTGTCTGTATTCTGGATTACAAGCTGGCCCGCCGGGATGTCCGAGGGCGCAGCCGCGGGTACGGAGATAGCCACCGCCTTCATCAGCAACGGCATAATGATCGTCCTGTTCTGGTGGATCAACCGCAACTACTGGGAGCCCCACAGAAGGGGCGAACCCGCCCTGGGCGGCAGGTTCCTCAACCTTCAAGAACGGCTCTACGCCCACGATTTCGAAAAACGTCCCATCGTCCGTACCCTGGGCATCGCGGTGGTGTTCGCTGTGCTTTTCATGGGATCGATCCTGGGAGCAGTGGCCTTCGGCGCCGAATCCGATCTGACGCCGCTTTATGCCGGGGTCGCGGTCACCGGAAAGGACTCCAGCTACGATTTCGACGAACTGGTTGAGATTCCCGAGATCGTAAACGCCACCGGCAGCATGGCCGAGGGCGCATCGGAGATGATAGGTTTCGATTCATCCGAGAACAAATACATTGCCGAGGTGAACGTCAAACTCACGTGGACCGACGAGGAGGATATCCAGCGGGTCCGGACCTTCGAGAACCAGCCCGATACATTCCGGGTTACCATCAGCGGTCCCGGCAACAATACCAAAACCGGCGCTTCCGAAAACCCCAAGGGCGGTCAGGGCACTGTGATGCAATCACTGACCTTCAACAAGAGTGAGATAGAAGCCATGGTGGATGAAGGAGACGATGATTACAACGTCACCGTGCTTATCGAGATGGTCACCGCCGGCAGTTTCCAGGCAACAACGGGTCCGGGTTTGATCGGTTTCACCGATACTGGCAATGACTACAGCTACGAGATAGAGGTGGTGTGGCTCACAACTCCCGAGGAGGAGGAAGATGACTAGTTGCCCCTTTTCTCGTATGCCTTCACATCCATGACACAAGTATTGATATGATAGGGAAAAGGTTAAAGAACACCACAAAATCATCCCATTTAACAGGAAGAAAGAACCGGAGGCTTGAAATGACCCCCCAGACATCAACTAATCGCCTTGTTCTGGCCGTCACGGCCATTGGACTGCTGCTTCTATCCGTTTACCTGATGCCCCCGTCAACGGGTACCAGGGCGGGCGACGTGACATTCAGCAACTTCGACTACGAGCCCGAGTATCCGCAGACCGGAGATGACATCACATTTACCGTCACGGTCACCTGCGACGATGATCTGGAATACGTCCAGATAAACATCTGCAACGACATAACCTGCTTGGCGCCGGAGGACATGGAGGAGATCGAGGACGGTGTGTACCAGTACACGGTGTCCGGAGATCAGACCGATGAGGGAGGTTCTTTGGAAGGCTCGGAACACATCAAGGTCTACTTCAACGCCAAGCCCGTTGATGGAGATGCTGTTGCATCCGAGGCAAAGTACGATGATTACTACACCCTGAAGATCGCCCTGGACCAGGAAGACCCCGGTGAGGGAGAGGCCGAAGCCGAATCGGAATCCGAAGGTGAACAGATAGAGGACGACTGGACCAATACCCAGGACTCTGACGGCGACCTGATCCCTGACTGGTGGGAGACCAAGCACGGTCTTGACCCCGATGACGGATCCGATGGCGCCGAGGAAAAGAGGCAGGAGTACCAGGACGGTTACCAGGCCTGGGCTGATGCCCAGGGAGACGATGACTACGATGATGATACCACAGATGACGAAGGCGACGACGAGGAGGACGATGACTCCCCCGGATTCGAATCCATCCTCATGGTACTGGCCCTGATCGCGGTGGGACTGCTGGCAACCCTGGCCTGGGGCAGACGGCGCTGATATCAATAACCGTTAGGCATCAGAAGCCGGACCGGACCTACAACCGCGCAACCGGTCAACGTTAAAGCTTAATTAACCAGTGTTCCGATAAGCCACCGATGGCCCTATCAGGGATACGCAAGGCGAGGCTCGCAAGCCAGATGTTCTTTTTCGTACTGGCAAACCTGGGAGCTTTGGGTGTAGCCATGACGGGATTTGTCTATCCATTCTTCTTCTGCTACGCCGGTCCCAACGCCTGCGCACTGTGCCCCATAGGGATACTTGAGCAGGGTGCGATCGGGATGGGAGGCGCCGACCCCTGGCACTCCGTCTGGATCATGGTCTACACGGCGGGTCTGCTGGGACTTCTGTTCACTGTTTTCGGTCGTTCATTCTGCGGTTGGGCCTGTCCCGTGGGTTTCATCCAGGACCTGCTGGGAGGAACCCGAAGGGATTTGAAAGATCGGAAGATGTTACTGGGTACCATGGCCCTGGTGGGAGCGGCGCTGGTGACGGTTACTTGGAAGAAACCGTCACTGCTCCCTGGCAACTGGTGGTTTTTGGCGTACTCCGGGATATTCATGCTGGCCCTGGGCGTTACCGGGTTGTTGATGACGTCGGGCATTGAGAAAAGAATCCGCACATGGGAGAGGGGACTGGGGGGGCCGAAAGACCGCAAGAGGTGGGTTATGGCGGGGGCCGTCCTTTTGACCATCGGCCTAGGTCTTTACTACGCCATGGCCAAAGCTCAGGGATACGGTCTTACCCGCTACGGAATACCGGGAGCTGCCCTGGCCTGCGTGGGGTTGTTCCTTACAGTTGGATATGCCCTCAAACCCCGGCATGTCAAGTACGCCGTACTGATACTGATCCCCATTACCTCATTCATCTCGGGAGCCATGCTTTTCACGGACTTCGACCCCATAGGGATGATCACCGCCACCATACCCGCCCTCATGTCCCGGGAGGAATCCTGGAACTACGGGGATTTCTTCTACGTCAAGACAGTCCTCACCGCCATGTTCGCCGTGGGCGTTGTCCTGTCGGCCAGGTTCTGGTGCCGGACCCTGTGCCCCGTGGGGGCCGGGATGGCCCCCTTCAACAAGATATCCATATTGACGGTGGAAACCGATCTAGACACCTGCATTCACTGCAACAGGTGCAGCAGGGCGTGCGACATGAATGCCCGGGTTCCCAACTTCGACCGTGACCCGGAATGCACCCTGTGCGGTGACTGCATAGATGTGTGCCCAGAGGGGTCGCGACACTTTTCAGTGTTCGGCAGGCCCGTACGTACGAAAAGGGGGGAAGAGCAATGAGTCGGGAAGGGGGAGAAAAGAGCAGGCGGGCAACCATGCTGATAGTGCTCCAGCTGGTGCTGCTGGGCATATCCGGCGGACTGCTGGCTTACACCATCCATCAGGGTCAGATGGACGACACCAGGGCCATTGGAGAATCCAGCTGCTACGGTTGTCTTGCCCTGGACCCGGACATAGAGGGATTCGATAGCTTCTGGACCCGTTACCCAGAAGGTCACCAGGACGCCAATGGGACGGTGGACCACCCGGACATGGTGCGTGAAGCTCTAAAGGACCACGACGTGGTCATGCTGTTCTTCTGGTACCCCGGCTGCATCCCCTGCAAGGAACAGTGGCACGACATGGAAGCAAACGACCTTGTGGTGTCCGGACCGTCTGACCAGTCGCCGGAACAGGGCGGGACCGCCGGGGACAAGTTCGCCGATAAACTGGCGGTGATGCCCCTGGATTCCGTCAGCGAGGAAGATGGAAAATCTGCCATGGGCATATACCACCCCACCGGCCGCAAACCCTACGGTGCCCCCATGACCACCCTGATATTCCAGGATGCCAAGGGAACGATCTACTGGTATTCCCAATCGGGCAAGATGCCATCCGATACGGTGGACGCCCTGATAATGAAGGCCATCAACCTGTCCCATGGCTCTGGGAGCGCCAGCTGAAACCGGTCATGCTCTGATCGTTTAATACCTTCAACCCCACATCTGAAGCGATGCCATGGCCATCTGGGCCTCCATGTGGCCCTTGCCCTCTTCGTATCGACCGTGACCCGGGTAGAGATTTGCCGCTTCCAGGGACACCACACGTCGTATGGATGTCTTGTGCTTTTTAAGGTCTCCACCGTCCAGGTCCCACCGTCCCACACCGCCGTCGCAGAAGATCACGTCTCCGCAGAACAGTGATGACAGTTCCGGGTTGAAAAGTCCCATGGAACACGGGCTGTGGCCGGGCAGGTGGAACACCATGAACTCCTCCCCTCCCATCTCCAGCGTGTCCCCCTCGTTTAGGGCAGTGACCTTCACGGGTTTCTGCTCCCCGCCGAACATGGTGGCACCGGTGAGATCGGCCTTGGCCTCCTCCATCACCGATTTGGCCTCGCTGTGGGCGTAAACCGGAACATCGAACCTCTTGGCCAGATCGGCGGCCCCTCCGGTGTGATCGAAATGTCGGTGGCTGAGCACCAGCTTGTCCAGTTCGGAACTTCCCAGGGATTCCTCAACCGATTTGATTACCTGGTCATTGAAGAACCCGGTCCCCGCGTCTATCAGGGTCGAGGTGCTGTCTCCCTTGATCAGGTATATGTTGGAATCGTACATCTGTCCGCCCAGCGCAACTACCTTCATGTCCTTACCACCGATCCAGGTAACGGGTCTTCGGGTATTTAGGTTTGGACTTTTACGTGGGAAAAAGCCGAAAGACTGATCGAGGCAAAACTTCGGTGTCTGTTCCAGAAATTAGTTAATATAACCATCTGCATAGTTCGTCAACGACCTAGCCGAAGGAAGGTGCATCCAATGCCCCCGTCAACAAAGATTGCAATCGCACTGTTCATATCCGTCATGATGCTATCTCCCCTGATCGATGTTGGAGCCCAGGAGACCACATCGCCACCGCCTGGACTGATCGCCGACTGGTGGGATCGGGGGGAGGACCTGGATGATGACGGGCTGTTCGACGTGCTCAGGTTGGGACTGGTGCTCAACGTGGTGGTGCCGGATGAATACAACATCAGAACATACATACATCCCCTGGAAGACGATCTCGAACTGGTCATTGCCTACAGAGAATGGAATGGACATCTGGAGCAGGACCCCGCAATAGAGGTCGTGATCGACATCCCGTCGGATGCCATAACCTCCTCGGGAATACCCGGACCTTACAGTGTGGATGTATGGGTTGAGAATGCAAACGGCACCGTCCGCGACTCGGTGGTTTTCCAGACCGGACCCTACACCCTGGACCAGTTCCAGCTGACGCAATCCCGCCTCGAGATACTGAACATTCGCGCCGAGGCTGTGGATCACAACGACAATGAACGTTTCGATGGGATATTCCTGGAGGCCCGCGTGAGGTTTGACGTGGAAGGTCCGGTCATCTTTGGCGCCGAGCTCATGGCTGATACAGGGGAGGATGAGATGTGGCATGTTACGGAGGTCGAACTCATGGAACAGTATTCAATGGGAGAGCACCTCCTCCAGCTGTCCATCCCGGGGGTGGATATCTTCGAAAGCGGCATGGACGGTCCTTACCTGATACGTTTCTGGGTCGGCATGGACAGCCCTGATTCAGAAGAAAATGCCGATATGGCCTGGGCGGAGAGTGAGCTCTGGACCGAAGACTACTTCCACGACATGTTCGAAAGCCCATGGGAACCCTTCCGTATACGTTCCGTCTCAGAGCACACCAGGGACAATACCGGGGACGGTCTTTTCGAGGTGCTTGAACTGACTGTGGATCTGGAGATCGGGCAAAGCGGTGAGTTCATGTTGTTCGCCGAGCTCAGCGGAATATTCCCTTACGACGATTGGGAGGACGAGGATGAATGGGAGGATGAGGACAGTTGGGATGGTGAGGAGGAATGGGTAGATGGAGAGGATTGGGAGCATGAGGAGGGTTTGGACGGTGAGGAGGAATGGGTGGATGGAGAGGAGGAATGGGTGGATGGAGAGGATTGGGAGCATGAGGAGGGTTTGGACGGTGAGGAGGAATGGGTGGATGGAGAGGAGGAATGGGTGGATGGAGAGGACTGGGAGCATGAGGAGGGTTTGGACGGTGAGGAGGAATGGGTGGATGGAG
>Ga0272441_10003416_pt1 | contig 30218 bp, 51 predicted proteins | sample SSMProp6N_FD_193582 | JGI IMG/M metagenome (GOLD analysis project Ga0272441, IMG submission 193582) | Marine sediment archaeal communities from Little Sippewissett salt marsh, Falmouth, MA, United States - SSM-Prop-6N | ecosystem: Environmental > Aquatic > Marine > Wetlands > Sediment ... | reverse complement strand
TTTAATTAATGGGTAGCAGAGTATAAGGACAATGGAGGACGATATGAAAGTAATAAATAAAAAGACAAGTGATTTAATACCATATGCAAACAATCCAAGAAAGAACGATGCTGCAGTAGACAAAGTGGCTGCAAGCATTAAAGAATTTGGATTCAAGGTGCCGATTGTAATTGATAAAGATAATGTTATAGTGACGGGCCATACAAGATTAAAGGCCGCAAACAAGCTCGGAATGGAAGATGTGCCATGCGTTATAGCTGACGACCTAACTAAGGCGCAAATAAAGGCTTTCAGGATCGCCGACAACCGGGTATCAGAAGAAGCCGAGTGGGATATGGATATGTTAAGCGTTGAACTCGAATGCATAGGAGAACTTGACTTTGATATAGATGTATTGGGATTTGACGAAAAAGAGCTGAACGGAATACTTGAGCAGGACGAAGTTGTGGAAGATGAATTTGACGAAGAACCGCCGGAGAACCCTATAAGTAAGCGTGGAGATATATGGCTACTCGGAAGGCACCGGGTAATGTGTGGAGATAGTACGAGCGATGATGTAGACGTGTTGATGGATGGGAATAAAGCTGATATGGTGTTTACTGATCCTCCTTACAATGTTTCGTTTAATGGGAGAAGCGGAAAATACAAAGTTATAAAAAATGATTCGCTCGAAGAAGATGAATTCGAAAAATTTATAACAGACACTACAAATAAAATTAAAGAGTTGAACCCTAAATCATACTATGTGTGGTGTAACTGGAAATTTTATGGAATATTACAAAATAAGTTAAAGTTTAAAAGTTGCATAGTATGGGCTAAAAATGTATTTGGAATGGGTAACGGGTACAGACACCAACATGAGTTTTGTTTATTTAATGGGGATGTAGATAATTTCATAAAAAATGAGAGCGATTTATGGGAAGTAAAAAAAGATACAAATTATGTGCACCCGACACAAAAACCAATAGAATTATCCGTAAGAGCATTCAGTAATCATGCCACACAATTAAATGTAGTCGATTTATTCGGAGGAAGCGGTTCGACATTAATAGGAGCAGAACAAACAGGAAGAAATTGCTACATGATGGAACTGGACGAAAAGTATGTTGATGTAATAGTAAATAGATATATAGCGTTTAAAGAATCATCGGACGATGTTAAACTATTAAGAGATGGTAAGGAGTACACATACGAGGAGGCTCAAAGTGTATAACAATGAGATAAGGGAGTTCGGAAAATTTCTACAGGCACACAGGCAATATTTAACAAGGCAACAGTTTAAGACTTTAATGGGACAGTCATTTACAGATCACAAGGCAGCAAGGAAAGGCTTAGTTAAAATATTAAACAATCAAGGATACGGAGTCCAATTAGGCAGGTGGTAGTCATGGCAGGAGGTAGACCTAACAAAATCAATGCAGACGTTCTCCATAAATTAGAGGAGGCTTTTTCTCAAGGCTTTAGTGATGAAGAAGCGTGTTTGTATGCGGATATTGGTACATCAACGCTCTATAATTATTGCAAAAAACACAAGAAGTTTATGGAGAGAAAACAGATATTAAAGAAAAAACCACTGATGAGAGCAAGAATAAATATAAACAAAGCGTTGCAATCAGGCGATAGAGATGTATCTAAATGGTATCTTGAACGCAAAGCAAAGAATGAATTTAGCCTTAAACAAGAGCTTGAACACTCAGGAGAAACAAGTGTCAACATCAAAATCGAAGGTGTTTAAATGGATCTGAATTTAAAGATGAACAAGGTATATATTCCTTTGCTGAAAGAGGATTCAAGATATATAGTGCTCTATGGAGGCGCAGGTAGCGGAAAGAGCCACTTTCAAGCGCAAAAGGTATTATTGGATGTATTAGCGAATAAAGGCAACAATTATCTCATATGTAGGAAAGTCGGAAAGACAATCAGACACTCATGTTACGCCCAACTGCAATCAATGATTTCAGAGTATGGGCTTTCTGCGTTTTTTGATGTCAATAAAACTGAAATGAGTTTCACATGCAAAATCAACGGCAACCGGATAATCAGTACAGGCCTTGATGATGTTGAAAAGTTGAAATCAATTGCCGGGGTAAACAAGATATGGGTAGAGGAAGCATCGGAAATTTCACAAGAGGACTTCAAGCAACTTGACCTTAGACTAAGGGGCGGGGATTCACAGAAGCAGATAACAATGACATTCAACCCTATAAGCGCACTATCATGGATTAAGAAGTATTTTTTTGACGTTAAACACGAGAGCGCAACTATCCTTAAAACTACCTACAAAGATAATTCCTTCCTGGACGAACAATACAAGCAAGTAATCGAAAACTTAAAATATGAAGATGAAGTGTTCTACAACATATATGCTCTTGGTAATTGGGGCGTGCTTGGCAATCTCATTCTTACAAACTATGTTGTTGAGGATATACCGCTTGAAAATAACAGATATGACGTGATTATTTGCGGCCTTGACTTTGGCTTCAATCATCCGAGTGCTTTTGTCAAGATAGGCATGAAAGACGGCGATCTTTATATACTTGATGAACTATATGAAACGAAATTGACAAATACAGAATTAATTGCTATGGTTAAGGAGAAGTTCGGCACCAGCTATAACGTGACAGCCGATTCGGCAGAGCCTGACAGAATCAAGGAATTTCAACAAGCAGGATTCTACATTCGCCCGGCAGAGAAGGGAAAAGGATCAGTCAAGGATGGCATTGATTATTTGAGAAGAAACAAAATTCACATAGCAACGCATTGTATAAACTTCCTAAATGAAATTCAGGGGTGGAAGTATAAAGAAACGAAAGACGGCGTGACAGACGAACCGGTAAACATCAAAGACGACCTGATGGCCGCAACACGTTACGCTGTAGAAAGTCAATTCAAGAGGGTAGCACCAAACATATATATCATGTAGGAGGGCTAATATGGAACTTAAAGAACTATTTATAATAAGCTTATTGTTATTGCCGTATTCGATTATATTCGGTATGCTTGGCGGAAATGATAGAGGTAGACCAAGGCGTCCAGGCGCAAAACAAATAACAAAGAGACCGCCAAGACCACATGAGACAACTAAGATAAACGCACTTTTGAAAACTGAAAATAAAGAGGTGAAAGCATGAGCATATTCAGCAAACTGAGCAAGAAAGAAAGCGTGTTGATGAAAACTATACTCACATGGTTTGGACACGAAGCCACAAGCAACGACATGACAAACTACAACGTTGCTGCAAAACAGGCGTATATGCTCAATGTGTACGCTAAGACGTGCATAGAAAAGGTTGCGTCATCAGTTGCAGGACTTCCGTATGTAACCCAAGTCGAAACTCGTGACGGGGTGGAAGAAGTTAAAAACTCTCCATATCTCCGGTTAATGTCAAGACCGAATGAATACACATCAGGTGAGAAGTTCATTGAATCTCTTGTTTCTTATTACTTTCTGAGTGGTAACGTCTATATCGAGAAGGTTACTGTAGCAGGAAAGCCAAGGGAACTGTGGCTCCACAAGCCTGACACCATAGAAAAGAAATATACGAACGATCCCAAAAACCCTATTCAGGGTTATTGCTATATGTATACACAATCATCAAACAGAATGATTGAACCACAAAACATGCTTCATATCCATACATTCGATCCGCTAGATAGGCATCTTGGTTTAGGGCTTGGTATAAGTCCATTAACAGCAGTCGGTCACAGCGTAGACCAAAACAACACAGGCAAGACATGGAATCTGAGCCTGCTTCAAAACAGCGCAAACCCATCTGGAGCACTCAAAACAGAACAAAGGCTGACAGAAGAGCAAAGAGATATATTGCAAACACAAGTACAAAAAAAATATGGCAATCCTATGAGCGCAGGCAAACCTATGATACTTGAAGGTGACCTCGAATGGATACAAATGGGTATGAGTCCGAAGGATATGGAGTGGTTAGAAGGCACGAAAATGAGCGCAAAGGAAATAGCAATAGGGCTTGGCGTACCACCTGAACTCATAGGCGACTCAGTGAACAAGACATACAGCAACTACAAAGAGGCACGCAAAGCCTTCTACATGGAAACAGTACTTCCACTTGCAAAGATGATATGCGGTGAGCTCAATAACTTCTTGTCCGCTTCCTTCAATGACATGAAACTTATGATTGATAAAGACAGAATAGATGCGCTTCAAGAGGACAGGGCAGACCTATTCAAGAGAATGAATTATTCAGCCTTCTTGACAATCAATGAGAAAAGGATTGCGACCGGATATGAAACAATCGGCAAAGAGGGCGACGTGGTGCTTGTACCGATGGCAATGATACCGATAGGCGAAACGGGGATTGAAAATGAAGAAGAAACCGAAGATGGAGAAGGAGAATAAATGATAGAGGTAAAGTTATACAAGAATGGGATAATAATTGACGGTCATGCAAGAGTAGATATATGCAGAGTTATATCAGGAACAATACAAATATTTGCAAGGACGATGCAAGAAATAGATGATGAATGTTGGTGGAATGAAAGAGATGGGAAAACAATAATATATATCTCTGATAGCGCATTGAACATAGCAATATTTGATAAATTCTCAGAAGCAATACCAGAAATAAAAGGTGTATTTTCAGACCAAACTATAGATGTTGAATTTAATAAAATAAACGAAAAACTTGAATATGATAAAATAGATTGGAAAAACGTAGAGTATAGTAGGTGATTAAATGGAAAAGTTAGTTCCTTGCATTAATATACACACAAAAGGCGGATTGAGCGTAACAATAACATGGGTAAAGAAACGCAAACTTTCAGCATGGCGCGCGTTCTTTCAGGTGCAAAGACAGCAGGAAAAGAAGTTCAAAGCCGTAATGGACAAATTCTTCAAAGAACAGACAAATAGAATCGTGAAGAAATTCGGTGGCAAGGATGTATCCTATACCTCGATAGAAATAAAGGCGCAAATAGACAGGCTTGTTGACTGGGAAGAGGAAGATGAAGCGCTAGAAAAGGCTCTAATGCCTATATGGACAGCAACAGCCATTGCAGGATACAAGCTATCAAGTGAGACATACGGATTCCAGATTGACTTTGACCTATTCAGGAGCGAGGCAACAGATGGCATAAAAACGTGGGGAGCGGAAAAGGTAACAAACATCAATCGCACAACGAAAGAAAAGCTGCAGAAGGTTATCGCGCAAAATCTTGAAGATGGTTTATCTATCCCGGAAATGGGTGCTAATATAGCCGCCCAGATGGACATAGAAGCCGGATACAGGGCGCAAATGATAGCAAGGACAGAATCCACAGGCACCATGAATTTTGGCTCAGTTCAAACCTACAAGCAAGCAGGAGTCAAAACGCACCAATGGTTGACCGCGCAAGATGACAGAGTAAGAGACCAGCATGCGGCCATAAACGGTGAAGAAGTCAAAGTCGGCGAGCCTTTCTCTAATGGATTAGAGTTTCCTGGTGATCCATGGGGCGATGCGGCCGAGGTCATAAATTGTCGTTGTACTCTCGTACCGATTATAGAATAGTGAGGTGACAACATGAATCTTTCCACATATGCAATCCTTGTTTTATTGCTTGAACACAAATTCCATCACAAATACAAAGCGCGCAAGAAATGGCTGATTATCACCGCAATAGTCCTATGCTTGGGGGTGGCTGAATGGCTAATAATAAAATAGAGAGCATGAACAAGCACAGCGGAAGAATGTTAAAAGAAAACAATGAATATATCAATATAGCTGATAAAATAGAGGATATACATGCCGATATAGATTTAATACAATCCAACATAGAAACTATTAATTCAAACATGCAACAAAGGGTTGACGCGGTTAGATTGTCAATAGCAAAAGGAGAAGTTGAAGGCGCAAAATGTGTGCGTAAGTTTGGATTTAACGGAGATATAGACACAGACCTTGAAACAATATGGGAATCCGGCGGTCTCTATCCATGGCAATCAACAGCGCTAAACATGACGCTTGCATCGACAGAGGCAGATGATGATGGAAACACAATCACGCTCTATGGCCTTGATGCTGATTACTTGGAGATTGAAGAAGATATGGTTTTAAACAGCGCAGAGCCTCCAGTATCAACCAAGGCTTTTCTCAGACTCAACCGAATGATAAACAAAGGGCCTGATGCATTAACCGGTGTTGTCACAGCAGTAAACGCAGGAACAACATACGCCGAAATAGACAACGGAAACAATCAAACGCTTATGGCAACATATACAGTGCCGGCAGGAAAGACGGCTTATGTCGAAGAAATATCAGCAAACGTAGGAGCTGGAAAAGATGTGACAGTTTACTATTATGCAAGGCCATTCGGAGAGGTGTTCCAAGTCAAGCGTGTGCGTAGGCTATATGAAAACAGCATTTTTGAAACATTCCGATGCCCGTATAGGTTTGAAGAAAAAACGGATCTCGAAGTTAGGGCAGTTGGTGTTTCTGTGAATAATAAAATAGCGGCGGCTTTTGGTCTTTTATTGTTTGACAACGAATAGAGGTGATAAAAATGCCAATACCTAAACCAAGACCTGGCGAGGAAGAAGAGGAGTTTATCAGTCGTTGTTTATCGGCTATATCTGACGAATACGAAAATGACGTGGCTCAGGGAATATGTTATAGTCAATGGGATGATAGAAAGGAGGCGGACAGCACGGAAAAGAAAACACTCGATTTGCAGTTGGAAATCAAGCAAGTAGATGACGATGGTTCTTTTGAAGGAATTGCAGCGGTTTATGGAAATGTTGACCTTGGCGGTGATATAATATTGTCAGGTGCATTTAAGAAGTCGCTTGCAAAAGATTCAGTCAAGCCTATACTGTGGCAACACGACACACGAAATCCGATAGGCGTTGGAACATTCACAGATTCAAAAAATGGACTAATGGTAAAAGGGAAACTCAACCTTGACGAAACAACAGGTGGATACCCTAAAGTGCCGAAGGCCCATGAAGCACATGCTCTTCTTAAGCAAGGCAGTATCAAAGGATTGTCGATAGGATACTCAACAGTCAAAGCAGATTATGACAGCGAAGGAATACGAAAACTAAAAGAACTCGAACTATGGGAAACATCAATCGTCACATTTCCGATGAACCCGAAAGCTAAAGTCACAAACGTAAAAGCCGAAGAACAGATCACCGAACTACTTGACCTCCTGGTTAAAGAATGCAACCTCAATATCAATTCAGAGCGGAAAGAAAAAATCGAAGCCTATATGCAGGAACTAAATGAACACAAGGAAGGTCGCACACTCTCAAAGGCAACGCTCGCAAAAGTGAAAGCAGCTTATGACGCGCTACAATCGGCACACGAAGCACTGGGAACATTGCTTCAATCGGGTGAGGACAAGCCACAGGATGACGAAAAAGGCATCAAAGAAGAGCATATAGATGAATACATCAATGAATTACAACAATTCAGAAAAAGGATGAAGGAGGATTAAGCATGGAAGAAAAATTGAAAGCATTGCAGACAGAAAATCTTAAAACGTTTGAGTCAATGAAGGAAGCCAACGAACAGCTCAAGAAGGAAATTAAGGAGTACGGCGAGGCTTCAGGAGAAACCAAAGCAAAGCTTGAAAAGATTGACAAGAAGTTTGACGAGCTCCAAGATGAAATCGCAAAGATTCAAAGACCGTCAGCATCAGAAGCAAAGGACAGCGCAGAAGCCGAAAGAAAAGGCGTATTCGAGAAGTACCTTAGAAAAGGCGCATCTGAGCTTACAGTCGAAGAAAAGAAAATGCTTGAGAAGAAAGCCGACACACTCATAATCGGCAATGACACTCTTGGTGGTTATCTTGCACAAGACAAGATGGCAAATGAGATAATCAAGAACATCGTTGAGTATTCACCGATAAGGCAATTTGCAAGAGTGACACCGCTCAGCGCGAATGCGCTTGTGATTCCAAAGAGAACCGGAACTCCGACTGCATACTGGACCGCAGAAGCTGCAGCCGCAACTCAAACCAACCAAACATACGGACAAGAAAGACTGCAAACTCATAAGATGACTGCTGACATAAGGGTATCTCGTGAAAACCTCATGGATTCAATGTTCAATCTTGAATCTGAGATAATCTCTGACGCATCAGAGCAATTCGGAGTCCTTGAAGGCACCGCTTTTGTTGAAGGGAACGGTGTTGAGAAGCCGAGCGGAATGTTTGTCGATGCAAATGTACTCGCAAATTCCGTAACAGTTGCAACCGAAGAAGCAAACCTGGCAGACGGACTTGTTGACCTTTACCATACACCTAAATCAATGTATGCGCAAAACGGTACATTTGTAATGAACAGAACTACTTTGAAGATTGTAAGAAAGCTACAAGACGGCAACGGACGTTATTTCTGGCTCCCTGGTGGAGGTATGGAAGGCGCACCGTATCAAACAATACTTGGCAGACCGATTGCAGAAGCAGTTGACGCACCTGACATTGCAACAAACGCATATCCAATTCTCTTTGGTGACATAAGAAGAGGTTACAGGATTGCAGACAGAACGCAAATCTCAGTTGTCAGGGATGAAATGACACTTTCATCTTATGATGTAATCAAGTTCGTACTTCATAAGCGCGTAGCTGGTAAGGTTGTACTTCCTGAGGCCCTCGCAGTCATCAAAACTACCTACTAAGGAGGGATGACAAATGTCTAAAGTAACCAAGGTTTATAAAGATAACAACGGTGATAGAATGGTTGTTAAAGCTGGCGGAGAGATTGAAGTAAAGGCAGGCGGAACTTTAAAAATAGCTGGTGCTCAAGTCAATGCATTATCTGGCGACACGTACTTTGTCGACGGAAACTACGGCGTAGATACTAACGATGGTCTCAGCTGGGACACAGCCTTTAAGACTCTAGCTGTGGCATTTGCAGCATCGAACGCAAGCATCGCAGCAGGAGCGCAAGGTTGGGCGGCCAGAAACACGATTTACGTTAAGTCTGACAACAACGAAGCAAACAAAGAAACAATAATCACATTGCCGAACAAGTGTGATGTAATTGGAGTAGGCTCTTATGATCATCGTGCCTATCCTGTATTCATTGGCAACCATGTAATCGGTGCCGGCGCTTATATGGGTACAAGATTCATCAACGTAGGATTCCAATCACTTGCTGCCGGTGGAGTAATCTTTACTGTTCCTACCACTACAAGCGGACTTCAATTCATCAACTGTCACTTTGACGGCAGAGGAACAACCCCTGCAACAAAAGCTATAGTGGCAACAGCAGTTGAGCAGTTTGGGATACTTGGTTGTGACTTTATCGGTAAATATTCATCAACAACAATCGAACTTGGAGCAGGGGCCACAAGAAATCTTCGTATCTTGGATAACATAATTGAATCCGGAGCAATTGGTATTACTGTGAACTCTGGGTTGACTTGTGCTGATGCAATAGGCTTCATTGACAGAAATACATTTGCAGTAGTTACTCTTACTATTGATGATAACTCAAGCAAATTGTCATGCAACGATAATCGCGGATTCACAGCGGCAGCTAAGGAAATAGCAACAGTAATAGATTGTAACGAGCTTACATGCGTTAACAATATCTTTGGTAACGCGACAGGGATAGGCATCTATCCGGCATTCGCGGCAATAGCATAAATAAGGAGGAATGTGTAAATGAAAGATTTATATCATAAGATTGGAGTCGTCCATCTTTTGGACGCACAAGACACGGCAGACACCGATACTGCATCAAGTATCCTTGATACCAAAGGTTTCGAGGGAGCGGTAATGTCAATCAACGTTGGCGCGATAACTACTCCAGCAGCAGGCGCATATTTGACGCCGACATTGCAACACAGTGACACGACAGCGGATAGCGATTTTGAAGCTGTTGATTCAGGCGATATACTTGGAGCCTACACCAAGATCGATGCGGCAGACGAAGATCAAGTTACTCAATATGTAGGATACCAAGGCACCAAGAGGTATATCAGGCTTTTGATGGATTGGACCGGAACAGATGTCACAGCGGCGCTTGTATCAGTCGATGGAATCCTCGGAATACCGGACGTGGCTCCTGTAACAATTCCGGACGCAATTACAGCAACGTAAATAGCAACACAAACAGCAACATAAAACAGACTTGACGGTGGATAAACGATTGTAATGCCACGACAGCAAGTCTAATAGATTGGGGAGGGCAACCTCCCCTTTTTTAAAGAGGTGATTAAATGGCACTCTCGGCAAAGGCATTAACAACAATTGCAAATGTCAAGGCATATCTTAAGATTCCAACAGGAACAACAACGCAAGATACCATCATAGAAGGCGAAATCAACTGGGTATCGGATTTTATCGACAGGTATCTCAACAGGACGCTAAAATCAGCGACATACACGAATGAATATCACGTAGGCGATAGAACACAATTCATCGTAACAAAGCACTACCCGATAACAAGCGTGACCTCTCTGTATGTTGACGATATATTGCAAGATTCGGACGATTATCAGGTTGATGATGTAAAGGTATACCTACCACAAGGATTCGCGCGTAATGCGTATGTGGAAGGCGTGAGCAACTATCCTGTGCGCCCTACACGCAATATCAAGATGACATATGTTGCAGGATATGTTTTGAGCGGTGAATCGAGAACACTTCCGTATGACATCGAGCAGGTTGCAATTCAGCTTTCAGCACTCAGGCTCAACGCAAACGACAAGACTGTATTTGAAATGACTCCGATTCAGAAGGATATGCTTCAACCTTATAGGCGGTATTCGATATGACTGAAGAACAACTCATAAAAGAACTATTAAAGATAGGTCCGCAAATGAAGAAGGAGATTGAAGGAGCACTTGAAGAATCAGCTCTAAAAGTAGTAGCATCAAGCAAGAAGAATTTCAAGGGCAAGGCCCCAAACACCAAAGGCCATCCTTCAAAGTTTCCTTACATCGACACAGGACGAGCAAGGAATTCAATCTTTCACGAGTTGAGAAAGTTCACAGCAACGCAAGGCGCAGAAGCGAAAATCGGATCTAATGTCAAATACATGAAGTGGCTCGAATTTGGAACAAGCAAACACGGACCATATCCTGTGTTCCGTCCGGCATTAAATGAAAACATCAAATGGATACGCGACAGGATAGACAGAGCGTTCAAGCGAGGTGGTAAGATTTGAGAAACGATAATGCAACGGTTTATACAGCATTACAAGCAGATGTGACACTTGCGGCGCTTATAGATGACCGGGTGTTTTGGCGAACATACAAGTCAACTGCAGCATGTCCACAAATAAGCACATTGCAGATTGACAATGCTCCGGCATATTACGCAGTTGGCGTTGTTGAATGTTTCGATGAACCGCATTTTCAAATTGACATATGGTGCAAAGAAACCGAAGCCAATACAACCAATTACGAACAAGAAGCAATCGCAATCGCAAAAGCGGTAAATGATGTTATGGAAGGCTTAAAGTACATGCGGCTTATGAATACCGCAATGTATGAAGATGATACACAGATTTTCCACAGAGTATTGCAGTATAAAAAAATCTCAGCAGAATCATAAAAAAAGGAGTGATATTAAATGGCTAAATTAGCAGGAAATCTTCATAGAATATGGATTAAGGCAACGGAAGCAATCACAGACGGAACAGGCGCAGAAGTGGCAGGCGTTTCAAATTCTGCATACAATCAAATGGCTGACATGCTCGATGCAAGCGAAGTTGACAATCCGTATAAGGAAAGAGTCGCAGGGCTTAAAGATACTAACTTCTCTGTAACTATGTATTTTGACCCGGCAGACACAAACGGACAATTGGTTATAATTCCAGGGAACACAGTCTATGTTGGCTTGTATCGTCAAGGCACAACAGTTGCAGATATTCAAGTTCCATGCTTGGTAGAATCCGCAAACTGGACAGGCGCAGTCGATGGTATGCAAGAATATGCGGTCAGCTTCCAGGGTGCAGGCGCACCAGTAGCACTTCCGGCTCAATCTTAAGGGGTGATATGAATGGCTAAGAAAGCAGGTTATTTAGTATCTGTGAAAGTCTCAGGCGATAAATTATCACTTACTGCAGAGCCTTGCGGAACTTCGGACAACACGGTATATCAAATCACCGACACAGACAAGCAGATACTTGACAAGACATCAACGATAACAGTCAAAGATGATGGTGTTGAAACAGCCGAAGAATATACGCTCAACAGACTCGATGGCACGGTTACATTTGGTAGCGCTGTGGCTCGTACAATCACCATAGACGGCTTTTATTTGCCAATGACAACTGTTGCATCGGCTCACGCTGCAGGACTTGATAGAGCGTGTACTATCATCAACGTGCCTGTATTTAGGGCATCTTACAAGGACAAGATTCCAGGACAACTTAGCGCTTCAATAAGTCTTGAGGATTTTGATGTCACGGACACTTATTTTGTTGATGCTCTTCAAGCAGGAGATCCGGTTGTGGTGGAACTCAACAGCGACACAGGAACATTAATCAACAGAATATGGACTGTGCTTGAATCGGTTGCACTTGCGGCCGCTATTGACAGCCCTCAAAACAATGCAGTTTCAGGACAATCAACTGACGAATTATTAAACTGGTAAGGGGGAATTGAAGTGACAAACGCAGAACTTAGAGATTTTATCTTGAGTCAAACGGATCTAAAGAAGGAAAAAATAACATTATTTGGCAAGGAAATGTATGTCCGCGAAACAACCGCAAAAGAGCGTGATATATACGAAAGATCAATGCTTGACAAAGAAGGCAAGGTAAAACTTCCTGATAACTACAAAGCTAAATTGCTTGTAAAAGTTATCATCAGCAAAGATGGCGAAAGAATATTTAAAGATACCGATGTGAACATCCTCGGTAATTTAAGCAGTAAAGAAATGGATAGGCTGTTTAAACTTTGCCAAGACTTGTCAGGAGAAAACGAAAAAGCCGTGAAAGAGGCAGAAAAAAACTCATAGGCCATCCTGAGAGATATTTCTATTTTTTCCTTGCGGAGCGACTTGGAATGACTGTATCTGAGTTGCTTCGCCGGATGACTTCTTCTGAAATGATTGAATGGATGGCTTATTTTAAGATTGAACAAGAAAAAAAGAAACCTAAAAAGTAGGTGAGAAAATGGCAACATCGCTCGATTATTTTATAAATATTTCTGCAAACACGCAAGGATTGACAAAAGGAATTGGCGAATCGATTAAGTCAACAAAGGCTTTGGGAATAGCTGCGGCGGCAGCAGGAGCGGCAATAGTAGCTGCCTTTGCTGTTCAATCAGTTAAAGCCGCAACCGAACTTGAAGCTGAAATGGCAAATGTTGCAACCTTATTAGATGGCGATGTCACACCACGAATAAACGAAATGAAAAAAGAAGTGCAATCATTAGCTATTGAAACAGGCAAGGCCACAAGCGACCTAACCAGTGGGCTATATCAAGTTGTTTCAGCGTTCGGAGATACCGCAGATTCGACTAAGATTTTGAAAATAGCTGCAGAAGCGGCAACAGCCGGACTTTCTACCACGACAGATTCAATAAATCTTATATCGGCAGTTACAAAAGGTTATGGTGACACATCTGCTGAAGCAGCTCAAAAGGTTACTGACTTAGCATTTCAGGCAGTCAAACTCGGACAAACCACTTTTCCTGAATTGGCTGCAAGCATAGGAAAAATCGTTCCACTTTCCGAAGCTATGAGCGTATCTCAAGAAGAACTGTTCGGGGTTATGGCTACGTTGACAGGTGTAACAGGAAATGCAGCAGAAGTAGCAACACAATACAGAGCGGTACTTGTAGCACTAACAAAACCGACTGAAAATCTACAGGCTATTTACGATCAGCTCGGAGTATCAACAGGCAAGCAATTAATTGAACAGGAAGGATTCCAAGGCGCCCTAATGAAAGTTAAAGGCGCTGCAGAAGAAAACGGACTTCAATTAACTGATCTTATGGGAAGAGTTGAAGGTGTTACAGCAATGATGGCACTCACTGGCGCACAAGCGGATACATTTACAGAAAAACTCGGCAAGATGACTCAAGCTTCAGGCGCAGCTTCAAAAGCGTTTGCAATTCAAAAAGATACAGTTGCATTTGCTCAACAAAGAATAGCTGCTTATTCACAAGTAATCAAACAAAAGGTCGGCGATGTTTTGCTTCCTCTATGGGCTGATTTCCTCGATGTTGTAATCAAGGCCTTTGGCGGACTTGCTGATCAGTTCAGACAGGCCCATCAAAATATTGTATCATTTACAACCAAGGTCAAAAATGTATTCCGAGGATTCCAGCGTGAACTCTATATCTCAATATCAAATGTTGCGGCTAAATTAGCAAATCTTTCAAAAGATGCATTCCCTGAATTTGCAGAACAGATGCGAGAAATGTCGCTTGCAACAGGAGAAGCCGCAAGAGAGATACAGCTCAACATGGATATAGACAAAGCAATTGCTTCAACAATTGGGCTTTATTCTGAAAAACTTGAAGAAAACAGACTAATCAATAACAAGGCAACAATTGATGCAAGACACGCAGCAGAGGTGCAAGAAATATTAAACAATTCTTATGATGAAGGAACAAATACAATAAAGAAAGAAACCGAAGCAATAAAAGAACAGACTAAGGCTATCAAAGAAAGAACAATGGCACAACAAGTTCTTGAAACTGGAATAAGATCATTTGAAGATGGCGGAGCGGCAACAAGAGGACGAGAAGGATTCACATATATAAGTCCCGAAGGTGACATCAGGCAAATCGAAGAACCAACCGAAGAAGATATCAGACGCAGAGCAATTGAAACCGGAATGGACTTGAGTGTTGCAGAATCAATGATCCGAACAGAGCAGACATTCAATATCTACACAGCAGACGGGCAAGGCGCCGTTGACCTAATGGAAAAAGCCTTAAACACGGGGGCGAGATAAAATGATAATATCTCAAAACGCAAAGAAAATAGGACGACCTATAGTAATCTACCCCTACCCTGCTTTTTATCGTGATTCAGAGGGCTGGAAGGACGTAGAACTTGCTATAACTGAATCTAAAGAGTGGGAAACAGACCGTAAAAATATAACCAACAATTTCAAGACCTATTTCAATGATAAATCAGACCTAGCGAATCCCACTCTTGCATCATTCGAGTACGATGGAAAATGGATAAACTACAAGATGGTTGACGCTACACCTTCAGAAACGCTAACAGAAGGGAATAAAGTCAGCTATCTCAATGTATATCCCGACACCGACCTAATCTACACCGTAACGCACAGAGGACTCAAAGAGGAAATCATCGTCAAGACAGCAGAAGCAATGCGCGATTCATATGAGTTCACCATCAAGACAAACACTAAATTTGCAGACTTCAACACCGTAGCATTTATGACAGATGCAGATGGTAAGCGTGGAGCGGTTGAAATCTCACTTTCACAGGCAGAGTACAAAGCCAAGGCTTACGAATCAGTATGCCTTATTCCCGATGCAGAATTTCTTAAGACCGCAGTATATCCGATTACGATTGACCCGACTACAACTATTCAACCGGCAACGAGTGACACATATGTTGCCGAAGATTCCCCAACAAGTAACTTTTCAACAGATATCGATTTAACAGTTGGAAATGTAATAGACCAATATATCGGATTGCTAAAATGGGATTTATCAGCATATAACGAAATAGTATCAGCAACAATGGCTCTTGTCAGATATGATGGAGCAAACAATACTAGCAGAGATTTTTCGGTTCACAAAGTAACAGAGGCGTTTGATGCATCTACTGTGACATGGAATACTAAACCTTCTTATTCTGGTGCATTAGATACTACAGCAGTTTTAGGCGATGCAACTTATGAATGGGATGTTTCTGCGTGTGTTTCAAATTCTACAGATAACTACGGAATAGCTTTAATAGGTGACGATGCAGTTACAGCAGATACCTACAAAGTATTTGCTTCATCTGAATATGTTATTGATACAGATGACAGACCTAAACTCACAATAATATCCCGCAACGATGCACCAACAATCACCGCTCCTGCTTCAACGGACGAAGATGCTCCGACGGTTTACCTCGATGAACTTACGCCAAACATAACCGCAAGTTTAGATGGATACACCATAACGAAGTATCAAGTCCTTATCTATGATTCAGACGATAATCTTTACTTTGACAGCGGAGAAGTCACAGATACAGAGATTGATTATGATGTTCCAATTTCAGCAGACCTCGAATATAACAAGACATACGGAATCAAGGTCAAAGCTCTTGACAACGATGGATATTGGACAGAGATTTCAACCGAACACTTCTTCCAATGTGGCATGACCGCAGTAAGCGACCTCACAACAACCGATGTAACCGCAGGAATCAAACTCGAATGGACGGCTTCAACATGTGAAGGAATCACAGGATACAATGTCTACCGTCACGATGGTGAAGTGGTCGCTATTGACGAGGATTGCTCGGCTATAATCACGCCGGGAAACACCGCAGATGGGGAATTGATTGCAACTTTTGGTGGACTTTCAGTAGGCAACGCAGTCATAAACAATGATTTTAGCGATGGGACTACGGGGTGGGATGGATATAATTCAACATTATCGTATTTGAATAATATTCTTACCACAACAGGTGATGGCACATCGGTATTTTTTAGACCATATCAAGCCATGGGAAATATATATGCTTCTGATGATTATTTTTTCGCATATGCAAAAATTAGGGTTGTCAGTTCCGCAGTCAATGCAATAAGTATAAAACTTGTATTAAGAGATGGTGGTGGGACGCAGTTTATAGCCTCTGAATTATCGTCGTATGTTGAAAACGAATGGTTTTATATATATGGCAAAGTTCGATGTACCGAAAATTTAAATAACGATTTGAATATATATATCCAATTATTATATGCTAGCCCTGCTTCAAATGCGCTTAATTCAACTATTGAAGTTGACGGACTCGCAGGAGTATACGCCATCAACATGACACAATACGGCATAGCAGACTTCACCGAAGCACAAATGCTCGATATAGTCCACTCGATGTCAGCAGGAACAGACATTCAAAACGCCATCGTAAATGTGGCCGCAAAGTCAGAAGATGAAACAGAATCAAATACAGTCGATACAAACATCACGCTAAGAAGAATAAAATCAACACAAGACACATTGACAACCGATGGATTGACTACTCGCAAAATATCAAGTGGTGAAGCGGTAGTCGGAGTTGTAGCCGTAAATGTTACGAACTACCCAACCGCTAAAACGGGCGGATATTGGTACAATGATATCACAGGCGGAATAGTCGAAACGGGGATAGTCGGCACAGACTCAACGAGTGCAAGCGGAACGCTATACTATGAGCTTACCACGCCAACCTATACAATGTACGATTTTGACACAATAGAAACATACGCAAATGGCACGATTACAAACAACGAGATACCGCCATCAGTCTTGGGGTACACAACCGAAGCGTTCACGCTTCTTGACTCGACAACGGACAACACTTTTACCGATTACAAAGTCGAGTCAGAAAAAGATTATTACCACACCGTCAAGGTAAAGGAAGGCACGAACGAGAGTCCACAGCCTACACCATTGCAAAATGCGGTAACTTATTCAGGTTGGTACTTGGACGGATTATCGCTCAACATCAGATACGGAACATATTCAAGGCAACGCAGAAAACACGTCACAAGTAGGGCCATACTCGGACAAGCAAAGAATACGGTACAAGATGCAGGCTACGGCGGAAACATTATCAGACTCACGGCGCAGATATTTTCAGAAGCAGAAATGGAAACGCTCGAGAACGCACTCGATACAACAGACGCTTTGATTCTGCACCACGATTCAGTCGGTCAATGGAAGGTCAAGGAGTCAACAGATTTGCAAGTCAACTATCCGAATGAATTTAGGCTGATTCCGTTGACATTCGAGGAGGTGGAGTAATGAAAATCTCCTCCTCTGAACTTGATGTGTTGCGGTCAAAAAGTCAAACCATGCAGTACAAAATCGAGATATATGACTCTGATGATACGCTGATTGACACTCTAACTGACATTGAAAACTTTGCTGTTGCGATGGCTGAAGCTCAATTCGTCAGACGGACATTCCGAATGGCAGTCAACAATAAAGACCAAGAGTACACATTCAACAAGCAGGCTCACGGTGATAACTTCTACTGGTACGACAAGACGCTGAAATTCTTTGCCAAGTATGTTGGAATAACCGAATACTATGAACTCGGCGTATTCAAGATTGACGACATGCCGAACGACATTTCCAAGGCTCTTGATTTGATTGAGATAAGCGGAAGGGATTTGAGCAAAGATGTTATCACTTCACTTTTTACGGACATAAAAGACTACAGCGCAGGAGCAACCGACACGGCTTTAACCATCACAAGCGCAACAGCTTCAAATAATATCGGTATCGGTGATGACCTTGTGGACTACGACGAAACCATAACCTACTACGCAACAATCAATGGGGTTAGGACAAAGGTAGTTTCGAGCGGATCTTATTCCAACGCTTCAGCTAATAAGTTTGAAGCTGATGTGTCAATCGACCTCAAGGCAACCTTCGGAGTTTCGGCAATAACTGTCACAAGCACCGACACAGTAGGCACGATTGAAACCTCGCTTGATGGCTCCACGTGGTCAACATTCACGGCGGGAAACGTGCGGTATATCAGATTCACGATTGCAAATTACGACCAACCTAATTTCTCGATAAACTACACAGATATTTCAATAGTATCACAGACAGAATACCCTATTGACAACGCATACGATGCCGATACGGACACTTTCTATCTACCGACAAGCACAAAGCCAACAATGAGATTTTCTTTCGCAAGTGGTAGCGTTAACACCGTCCTCTTGGATTGGAATTTGACGGACTACAAGCAGGAAGCGGTCAGTTATGAGATAGGCTATGTCAATGCAGGCACTTACACAAAAATAGAAACCGTCACAAACGTAGCAGGAAGAGTTGAACACGCTTTTACTTCGGCAACGGCTGACACTATAAGAATTGAAATGCTTGCAGGATACGGGGCGTTAAGAGAAATCACACTTTCAAATGTAACCGTTACAGAGAAGTTCCTTGATGAAGTTATTGAGGACATTCTAACAGACGTAGGCTTTACGGATTTTACCAACATCACGCCAACTCACTTTTACAATGATGCGCTTGTATTCCACGCAGGCGACAGCAAAAGCCAAGCAATCTCAGATATTGCGGACAGTATCGGGTGGGAATTTTACTTTGACAAGAGCGGACTTCCGGTATTCCGTCCGGTTTATTATGTCGATCCGGTTTATACAATCGAATACGGCAAAGATAATATATTCGGTCAGTTCAAAATTGAGGTCAGCGACAAGGTGTTTAATCAGATAATAGTCATAAACGATAACGCCGAAGCCGGGATAAGCTACACCGCAACAGATGACGACATAACGAGCGCAACCTCAACGGTAAACATAGGCATAAGAACAAAAATACCGATAAGAACTGACAAGGCCGACACGGTTGCAAAGGCTCAAGCACTTGCACAAAAAGAGTTAATCAAAGCAAAATCGGAGCGCAGGGCTTTCATGATTCAAGGCACAGCATTACCGCAATTGGAAATTTATGATACAATAAGGCTGATAGATTCGACCCGTGGTATAGATTCGCTTTGCCGAATTGACAACATTACTTGGGTTGGCGAGAAATCACGGTTTACAAATTCAATGAGGGTGGTGGAGCTATGAAGCTGAACATAATCACAGCGTTAATTAAAAGTTTCATTGAAAATATAGTTCGTTATGGCACAGTTACAGCAACATCCCCTCTTGCAGTACAATTCACAGGTGAGACAGGAAGTCATAAAGTCAGCCGATTGGCAAGCTATTCAAGTCCTTCTGTTGATGACCGTGTATTGTTAATTAAAAGTGGTAACACATATATTTGTTTAGATAAAATAATATAAAACTAAGGAGGAACAAAGATGGACATTAATGTGCTTGAGTTTATTCCGAAAGAAATACTGATTATGGTGGCGGTGATTTACGCCTTGGGGATGTTCTTGAAAAAAATCCCGAATGTGCCTGATTGGACTATTCCGATTGCGCTTCTTTTCATTTCAATTGGACTGACAATCGTATATACTGCCCTTTCGCTTGGTGAAGGCTTTACACAGTGCGTCATAGTAAATGGTACGATTTATGGCATACTTGCAGCCTGGGGAGCGGTATTCTCAAACGAAGTCATTAAACAAGTGAAAAACAACAGTAAAAAATAGTAAATAATCATCAAATGACTATTAGGAGGCATCACAATGAAAAGGTATCAGAAAAGGTATCTTGGAAGCACATGCTCCGTTTTGAAGCTTGATAAAGGCGATAGAATAGAACACACATACGGAGTTGACGGAAAACTAGAAAGATTGTCTGATATAGTCAAAGGACAAAAAGCAACAGGCGGTGTAAATTGTGACTTTTTTAATATGCAATCATCAGCCAAACAAGAAACAATCTCATGGAGTTTGTCAAAAGAAGGATACAAAGATTTTTCACGCGGTGACAATTATATCGAAATAGCATTGCGAAATGATGGTAAATTAGTTGTTGAAGATTTACCTAAAGATTTGACAAACTACAAATGGATTACCATGGGAGGGTTTACTTTAATCAAAAATGGTTCTGTGCGCATAGAAAAAAAAGGTTACTTCCCGCATTACAGATACAGACACCCACGAACTGCAATAGGACAAACAATAAACGGCTCTATCATACTTTTGACTGTTGATGGCCGTAGATGGAACGAAAGAGGAATGAACGCCTACACTCTTGCAGAATTGATGAAGTCTTTAGGTTGCGTTACGGCTTGCTCTTTGGATGGTGGCGGATCAACTGAAATGTATTTCTCAGATTTAGGTATATATAACAGACCGGCAGGAGAGAGATATATCGGCGGTGCGTTTGTAGTCTATGGCAAGATTAATAAACCATATTGCGGCCTTGTCAAATATGGCAGCCGTGGACATAACGTGAAAGAAGTCCAATCATTTTTAGGCGCAAAGCCTGACGGAATTTACGGAATAAAAACAAAACAGGCGATAATTAGATACCAAGCAAACAATAATCTTGTTCAAGATGGTATCGTAGGACCTATTACGTGGGCGAAAATGTTCAACGATTGAGAGGTGAAATATGAAACTGATAAATGATATTCAGCTCACAGAAAATTTTATGCTATCAGAATTTGCTTGTCGTGATCCGAATAAGTCCGTTTATGTAGATTTCAAACTGCTGACAAACTTGCAGAAACTCCGGGATTTCCTCGGGGTGCCGATTTACATAAATTCGGGTTATCGGACCGATGCTTATAATAAGCAGATAGGAGGTGCTCCAACATCTCAGCACACATTCGGGAAAGCTGTAGACATAAAGAAGATTCCTGGTGTGTCAGACAAGCAGTTTGTTTTAATTGCGAGCCTTTGCGGATTTGGAGGAATCGGGGTGTATGAAACGTACTACCACATTGATGTCAGATCAGAGCGCGCGAGGTGGTGGGATGAAAGCTGAAGTAAATGAAAACAATATTGAATTCGTTGTAGGAAGAAACGTTGAAGATATTTCAGAAATGAAGCAAGATATTCGAGATATAAAGCGTACAAACAATCGACAGGATGAAAAAATCACAAAGTTAGAAAGTACGCTCGATAATATATCCGAAAAAGTAACAAGGACAGATAAAACAATGCAATGGGTTGCAAAAACAATCATTGTTGGGATAATAAGCGCTGTAATAACGCTAATAGGTCAAGCTTGAAGCCTCCGGGCTTCTTTTTTTACGTGAAAATCTATACAAATGTATAAAAAATGTTTGACAACGGTTATACTGTGGTATATAATAAAGACAAGAGATAAGGAACACAAACAAAAAGGAGGCAACACAAATGAAAAACGCATTACTGAATTGTTACTACGATGGAAAAACAGTTGATGAAGCAGTTGAATTTATAAAAAGTTGTTACGGAGAACAACCTACAGATAGACAAATAGCAAAAGTTAAACAAATTATAAAAACTCAAATGAATAAAGAGTGGTAGAGCCGAAAGGCTCTTTGATTATAAACAATTCTCCCTTCGGGGACAAAGGAGGAGTCAAAATGTTTTTATGGAAAATGCACACATTGTTTTTAGCTTTGGCGATTGTTTGGTTTTCAATTATGATAGTAGAATGGAGTGAATTAAAATGAAATCACTATCACTGCCACTCCCGGCGAAATATCTTGATACAATGGCAGAAATGAGCAAACAGCTAATCGACTACGACATCATCAACATAGACATAACAGCAGATGCTATCTCATGCGATGTACGATTCGATTTGAGCGACAAAACGATGATTAAGGACGAAAGAGCCGTTGTCCTAATTAAGCGGTTAAAAAGGGAAATTATGAAGCTGCGTGTTGAATATGAACGAAGCAAAACTGCTCAAAATATTGCAGAACACGAGAACAGAAATCTTAAAAACGCAATAAAGAATTACGAAAAAGCAAACAAAGTGAATATCAAAGTAAAAGTCGATAACGATATTGTTTGTAGGAGCATTGTTAAAAACATGAACAGAAATTCTGAGTCAGGACAAAAAATCATCATCACTGAAAAAATAAGAGAAATTCTAATGGATCACAACATAACACAGAAAGATTTTGCAAAAAAATACGGAGTATCATCAAGCAGGCTTGGCAATATACTCCATGGCAATAGTGGAACGCTTAAAGAAATTGATAAGATGCTTGATTTTGCCGAACAAATATGTAAGGAGGCCACAAATGCCTAAAAAAGACAGCCCACTCAGAATACGCAGGGAATCAATTCCGATGACTCGAAAGGAGCTTGCCGACAGAATTGGAGTATCAGAAGGCTCAATCACGAACTGGGAACTTGGAATAAAGAATCCAAGCCTTGACAGCTTAAAGAAATTGGCTTCATTCTTCAATGTTGATCCGATAATTCTTAACCAAGAGCATGACGATTGGAGGGAAGAAATGAAAAAATGAAAAAACTACTCGTATTAATAACCATCCTATGCATAGCCACAACATCATACGCCTTTGCTCCTGAGCCAATTATTCAGGAAACAATAGACACAATGGCGGGAAAAGGCTTTGACGCTTGCGAGGTTACGGTTTCGGCGTGGGAAAGTGCAAACGGCTATTACAACTACCAAGAAGATTTTATAGGCTTATATCCTGCTTATGTGTTGCCAATGAGCGTTATCAAGTATCGAGACCAATGTGTTAGAACTTTCTTGCATGAGTACGGACACTACGTTTGGTTTCACTTGACAGATGAACAAAGGCAACAGTACAAAGATAGCAGAGAATGGACGCACGAAGGATACTTTGACAATCCCGTTGAAATGTTTGCGGAAGAATGGGCGATGTTGACGGCTTTGCGAAACGGCATATATTTCAAGCGTAGGAATTTGAGGTATATGTATAGACCAGTTATGGAGGTGTTGAAATGAAACAACAAATAACATTTGAACAAATCAAAGAGTATATTGAATGGACTATTGATAATGGAATATGCATTGTTAATCATGAAAAAGTACAGAAATTAAATGCCTTGGTTCGAATTGATAGCAGTAGAAATATTCCTTATCCAGAATTTTTTACTATAGGCGCAATGATAGAAGTATTGCTTGAAACTGTTTGCGAACCAAACGGAGATGGGAGCATAAGCAAAGAACTTATTCTTGATTGTGAAGGATATAGTGAACCAAAATGGTGTGTTAGTATTAATAATTACGATTGGTATTTTGAGGCACAAGAACTATGCGATGCATTATGGGAAGCAGTAAAGGAGGTGTTGAAATGAGAGAAATAAAGTTTAGAGGTAAACGTATTGACAATGGCGAATGGGTTTATGGAAGTTTATGCACAAAACGTAAAGAAATAGCAATAGATGGCTTTAAACGAAGCATATGGGTTGATGCAATTCAAGTATATATGTCAAATAATGGAGAAACATATAAATATGTAACTTTTGAAGTAATTCCTGAAACAGTAGGACAATACACAGGACTAAAAGACAAGAATGGAAAAGAGATATACGAAGGCGATATTGTGAATGTTGATTCAAGGTGTTGGCGAAATAACAAATATCAGAATGAAGTCGTAAAATATTGTAAAGGCATTGGCTTTTATCCTTTTAATGAAGTAAGTCCTCAAATAGATTTAGATTATATATGCTCAAACGAAGCACAAGATGTTGAAGTAGTTGGCAATATTCACGACAACCCAGAATTTCTGGAGGCAACTAATGAATAAACAAAAATACATCTACCGCTCAATGGCAATGTTTAACGATTTCAAGGCCGTGAAGCGCGGAAGAATCATGCAGAGGATATGGAATAGGCTGATACTGAAAGCAACAAGGAGGCTGATGAAGTGATCTCTACCAAGCACGCTACAATCTTTCGGGCTTGTATGAACTGTCCTAACAGGCACCCATTTTGCCATGACACTTGCCCGGAATATATAGCAGAGAAGGCACAGAATGACGAAATACGGAAGAAAAGGGCATTAGGCAACGTTGTATATGATTACAAAAACAAAATCATTGAAAAGGAGAAAAGGAGAAGCAGATGAAAACAGAAATAGTATTCAAAAATGCAGACCTTGAAATCCGCTCAGTATCCGATCCGTGCATGACTGGCAAAACAATGATGACGCCATATGTAAACGGTGAAAGGTTCGACAATGCGGTATTTGGCAGCATGGCCGATGGAAAGAAAAAGTGTAACATACGGATAGTGATTGAGGAACTTTAGGGGCGAAAGCTCCTTTTTTTATTAAAAAACATTTGACAAGTGAAACAATAAGAAGTAGAATAAGAGTAGGAGGTGACAATATGAATATAAAAGAACAAAGAGAAGCTAAAGGCATGACACAAATTGATGTAGCAGTTGCAGTTGGAGTTTCCCTTACAAGTTACAGAATGTGGGAGCGTGGAGCAAGCAAACCGAACGAAGAAAATGAAGCTAAGCTCAAGCAAGTCTTGGGAATATAAAAAATGGAGGTGGTAAGGCGGTGATGATATGGCAAGAGCCGGAAAGACAGGCATAGACTATTTTAGTCACGACGTCGATATGTTGCAAGATAAAAAAATAATGATTCTAAAAGCTAAACACGGGCTGATCGGATACGCTGTTTTTCTAAGACTTTTAGAGGAGTTATATCGTGAAAATTATTATTTGAAAGCTGATGAAGATTTTAATGTATTATTCGCCGATGCTAACAATATAGCCTTAAATGTTTACATTGAAGTCTTAAATGTATGCATTAATAAGGGTTTGTTCAACAAAAAGCTATATGATGAATATTCTATATTGACATCTAAACGGATACAATTAAACTTTATTTCTGCAACATTAAGAAGAAAAGAGGTTGAATTCATAGAAGAATATATGCTCGTTTCTAATCCTGAAGAATTCTATAATAAAACTAAGCTGAAAACAGATGTAAACATTATAGCCTTAAATGCTAACATTAATCCGTTAAATGATAGCGATGGTACACAAAGTAAAGTAAAAGGAAAGGAAATAGAGAGTAAAGTAGAGGAGAGTAATGAAGAAGATATTCTAGCAGAACCAAAAGGAAAAATCCCATACGCTGAAATTCAAGAAGAATGGAACGAAATAGGACTTCAAAAACTTATAAAGATGACAGATAAAAGAAAAAAGAAAATCAAAACAAGATGGGAACAGTTCGGCGATATAGATTCCTTCAAGGAAGCATTTAAGAAAATAAAGGAAAGCGACTTCTGTAACGGTAAAAGCAACAAAGGTTGGAAAGCTACATTTGATTGGCTGATTGATAACGATACTAATATGGCGAAGGTGCTTGAGGGTAACTATGATAATCGTGATAGCGAGAAAAAAATCAAGAAAGAGGATCTCAATGAGGATAATGTAATGGATTATCTGTTTGGAGGTAGATAATGAAATGTAAAAAGTGTGGCAAAGAATTAAGAACTATTGAAATGTTGGGAATAAAAAGAACATTGCCTTGTGATTGCCAAATGGAGAAATGGGCTGAGGAAGATGCAAAGAACAGAGAATTTGAAATGCTCGAAAGAAAAAGGAAACTAAGAGTATATTCAAACCTTGGCAAAAAATACGAATCCAAAACATTTGATAATTTTAAGGTAACTGAAAAAACACAAGAAATGTTTAATACTTGCAAGAAATATGCAGATGAATTTGATAAGAAAAACGCAATGGGAATTTTAATTGGATCTCGTCCGGGGGTTGGTAAAACACATTTGATGGCTGCTATAACTAACCAACTCATAGAGCAAAACATGTTTGTAGTATTCATGCCTGTTCCGGATTTACTTCAAGAGTTTAAAAATTCGTATCAGAACAAAGATATAAGCGAAGAAAAACTACTTCACAAGCTAACACATTCGGCACTCTTGATACTTGATGATATAGGAGCAGAAAAGACCACAGACTGGACAACTGACAGACTATATACAGTAATAAACAACAGATACATTAACAACAAGCCTATGATATTTACAACTAATTGTGATTTGAAAGAATTGAAAAACAGATTAGGTGAAAGGGTTGTATCAAGAATAATGGAAGTGTGCGAAGTGTTGCAAGTAGATGCAGGGGATTATAGGGGTAAAATATATTTGGAAAGGAAAGCCAATGAAAAATAACGGCAAGCGGAAAGTAAACTGTTTCATCTGCATGGATTCCGGTATAGTAAAATATACGCAGAAAGCAGATGGCAAAACATATGACTATATAGCACATTGCACATGTCAGGCAGGAAATAGCTACAGATACGAAGGGAATAAGTATTATATTCCATGCATAGCAGATGTTATCAATGTTGAGGAAATTGAGAAATTCAACCGAAATAAATACAAGGGGGCGACACTATGACAGGTTATGAACTTTTAGGAATGGCGATGCGTGGCGAGATTGCATATGGAGAAAAATATAAAAGGAATGATGTTATTGATTCAAAAATTGTAATAGTATATAAAAAAACAAAGTCTTTTGAATCTGAAATGCATTGTATTGGTTTAAATATTTTTGGATGCGAACCTATTCATTGGAATGTTAGAAATCTTAAATCGGATTGGTACAAAGTTGAACAGAAACCGCAGCTTGACGAATGGGAAAAGGAAGTGTGCGAAAAAGCAATAGCAGAAGGATTTACAAAGATAACCGGAGAATGTGGAAGTATATTATTTAATATGGGGGGCAACAAATGGAGGTGGGTATTGCAAGGGTTTGATTTTGTCAAAGACGATATGGAATATGACCTTGAATGGCTACTGGAGGGATAATGATGAAAGCTGAAAGAACAAAAGAAATAGTTCAAGAATTATTGTGCGTAACTTTAGATTGCGGGCGTATTAGGCTTCCATATGCTGTCCAATTAAAATTAGAAGCAAAAGAAGAACTTGACGAACTCGAACGCCTTTCTGAAATAGGACGAGCAATAGAGAAAGTATTTGAAGATGGATATACTTTATCGCTTAGAATGGACACAGAAGCTTATCCTAATCATGCATTTAAGAAATTTTTTAGAGAATATATAGATGTGATAAATAATATTGATGAATTGCTCATGTTGGCGAAGGAGGAATCCGAATGAAACTCACACCGCAAGAATACGAACTGAAGCGCAAGAAGTTTTTAGACAAGGCATACAAGGCTGGGAGTCAGGGCAACCGCTACAAATTCATACACTATGTCAACAAGGTTGGAGAGCTGGACGCTCAATACGCTGAGCAATGCAGGAGAACGCTGAAGGAGGGGACGGAATGATTGACAAGTTGCACGGGTGTTATGTTTTATACTGCGACTATTGCGGAATAGAAGCTGAAGGCAACTTTGAAACTTTTGACGATACTGTTGAATACAAGAAAGAAAACGGATGGAAAAGCAAAATGACAGAAAGAGGATGGAACGATTGCTGTCCGGAATGTCAGGAGGTGACGGAATGAACTGTATATATCAAGGAACAAAGGAATACGAAGAAGCCTTTGCAGAAATAACAGGCGCAAACAAACCACCAATAGGCATAATGCCTGAACGCATATGGCTTGAACATAGGCAAGAAGAATTAAAGTCTGCAATCAAGCGTTATCTTGATGCCAACCTAAAGGTGCCGGATGAATGGGTATGTGAATACAACAAGCATTTGATATTCTTTGACTTTGAGGAGGTGGAGACGGAATGATAACGAATGAAACAAGATGGGAATTAGACAAGTTGATGAGAAATTTCAATGGTTGTTTTATAAACCATAATTGGGAATTAATACTCGTGCCAAAGCATAATATCTATTTTAGTCTTGAAGGTATAGATACAGTAGGAGAGGTTAGGCGTAAAGTTATAGCATGGGTTTCAAGGTCGGCAATTAAGGGAGTTCCACAAAAGACTCAAAAACTCATAAGAGAGAAATTAAACAATTATCTTGGGGTTGATTTTGACGAAAGTGATTGGGACTTGATATACACATATCTTGGCAATGGGTGTAATGGCTCATTATGTGAGGAATTCGTAGAAAGCGGATACAATATTAAGCTACTGGAGGGGATAGAATGATTGAAATATTACTGCCTTTGCTTTCCTTGACAGTTTCAATAGCGGTATACATTTACTGTCGTTCGGCAAGAAAAGAAGCAGAGAGAAGCTTTGAAAGAATTATAAAATTAAAACAGAAAATGGAGGGGACGGAATGAAAATATACATTTCAGGCAAGATAACCGGGGATCCGAATTACCGCGAGAAGTTTACCAAGGCTCAGAAGTATCTTGAAAGCAAAGGACATGTGGTTTTGAATCCTGCTGAGCTTCCGGAGGGAATGGAATACGAGGACTACATGCACATAGGGTTTGCGATGATTGATGTTGCAGATGCGATTTGTATGCTTTGCGGTTGGGGAGAATCAGATGGAGCTGTAAGGGAAAATTTGTATGCAAAAGCAAAACAAAAATCAATATTACTCCAAGGAATTGATTTGGATGGTGAATTATGATATTTGAAATTCCAGGAGCACCACAAGGCAAAGGCAGGCCTCGTGTCACGAGAGGCGGAAAGCACACATACACGCCACAAAAGACGAAAGACTATGAAAACCTCGTCAAACATAGTTTCATGGCTAAATGCGGAAATATGGCGCCAATAGAAACAGATGTGAAAATGAGCTTGTATATCGTTTACAGTGTGACGAAGTCAACGAGCAAGAAAGACCGAAAGCTTATGTTAGATGGAAAGATAAGGCCGACAAAAAAACCTGACATTGATAACATAATAAAAGCCGTGGCTGATGCTTTAAACGGTTTGGCATATTTGGACGATAAGCAGATAGTCGAACTTGAAGCTATAAAGTGGTATGGCGAGAATCCTATGGTTAAGGTTATGATTGAAGAGATTTAAAGAAATAACTTGACCGTTACAAAACAACATGTTATACTCTAACAAAAGGGGGCGATCTAATGAGATTGCAGAAGTTAGTTTTAACGAATTTCAAAGGTATTAGAAGTTTGGAAATCAACGCCAACGGAGAGGACTTCACAGTCAGAGGTAAGAATGGAGTCGGCAAAACAACAATTGCCGATGCGGTAACGTGGCTCTTGTTCGGTAAAGACACCATGGACAGACAAGAAGGTAACTTTGGAATCAAAACGAAAATCGGCGGCAAGGTACTTCATAACCTGGAACACACGGTTGAAGCTGATTACATCGTCAAAGGTCACGCGGTAACACTAAAGCGAGCCTACAAAGAAAAGTGGACGAAGCAACGCGGATCTAATGTCGAGAGCTTCACCGGACATACAACCGAATACTTCATCAACGATGTGCCGAAGAGTCAGAAGGAATATCAAGGCTATATTGCTTCAATCATTGACGAAAAGGTATTCAAGCTATTAACGAATCCTTTATATTTCAACGACATTTTGAAAGTTGACGAGCGCAGGAAGATTTTAATTGACTTGGCAGGAGATATTCCCGATTCAGAAGTCATGAGCACAATGGGCCTTGATAAGTTGGAAAAGATGCTCAACAACTATTCTTTCGATGAAATCAAAAAGATGGCTGCCGAGAAGAAAAAGAAAATAAACAAACAGCTTGAACAGATCCCAGCACGGATTGACGAACTCACGCGGACAATAACCGATGTTGAATTTCCGAATCGCACATCAGAGAAGCAATAACTTCAAGAAAAGATTGA
>Ga0272441_10003415_pt1 | contig 30218 bp, 29 predicted proteins | sample SSMProp6N_FD_193582 | JGI IMG/M metagenome (GOLD analysis project Ga0272441, IMG submission 193582) | Marine sediment archaeal communities from Little Sippewissett salt marsh, Falmouth, MA, United States - SSM-Prop-6N | ecosystem: Environmental > Aquatic > Marine > Wetlands > Sediment ... | reverse complement strand
GACAACCTGGCAGCGCAGATGAATTTCACCGACTTCCTCGACCGAGATATCAATGTTGGCTTTTCGGGAGGAGAGATAAAGCGTTCCGAGCTACTGCAATTAATGGCACAAAATCCGGATATGCTCCTGTTTGATGAGCCGGAATCGGGGGTCGATCTCGAAAATATCGCCCTCATCGGCAATAGGATCAGCCATATGCTGCAGCGTGACTTTAAGGCCACACCCGACAAATCCAAAAAGGAACTTCTCAAACTCCGGACAAAGATGGGATTGATTATCACTCACACGGGTTTTATTCTGGACTACGTCACCGCCGACAAAGGTCAGGTTCTCTATGACGGGGTACTGGCCTGCAAGAGCAATCCCAATGCGATTTTCAAACAGATCAAGGAAGAAGGTTATGAGGAGTGTGTACGATGCGCGAGTTAGATAGTAAGGCAACTTCAGCACAAGAAAAAAAGGCGGCCCTTGGACCGGACATCGATCTTGATTCATACGCGAAAAAGGCACCCGTTCACGAGAAACTCGATACCCCGAACAAATTGTCCGAAGCAGATAAAGAACAGATGTTGAATGCCGGTATAGATGCAAGCGAGGAGGGACGGTCGGGTACTTACATTCAAAAAGATTCAACAGCCGTCTTTTCTTTCTCCAATGATGAGGGACTGGAAGTGATCCCCATCAAGGAGGCCCTTGAAAAACTGGACTGGGTCCGTGACTATTACTGGAAACTGATCGCTGTCGATACCGACAAATACACCTCTCGGGCCCATACCCATCTCCAGGACGGCTATGTAATCAGGGCCCTTCCCGGGTGCAAGGTTTCGTTTCCCGTCCAGACCTGCCTCTACCTCGAGCACGAAGGTTCAACCCAGAACGTGCACAACATCGTGATTGCCGAAGAAGGTTCGGAGCTACACGTCATATCCGGTTGTGCCGCAGCCGCCCATTTGACCAAGGGATTGCATATCGGTATTTCGGAATTTTATGTGAAAAAAAATGCCAAGCTCAGTTTTACCATGATCCATCACTGGGCCGAAGAAATGATGGTCCGGCCGCGTTCCGTCACCACGGTTGAAGAAGGCGGGTTGTTTCTCAGCAATTATGTCAGCATGAAACCTATCAAATCGATTCAGGCCTACCCCACCACCTATCTGAAAGGCAGAGGTGCAGTTGCCCGCTTTTACAGCCTCCTGGTCGGAAGTCCGGGGTCCGAGCTCGACATCGGCGGCCGCGTATACCTGCAGGAATCCGACACGAGGGCTGAAATCGTATCACGCGCCATCACCAATGGGGGCAACATCATCGCCCGAGGAGATCTTGTTGGCGAAGTCCCCGGGGTCAAGGGACACCTGGAATGTCATGGATTGATTCTCAATGAGGGGTTGATGAAAGCTATTCCGGAATTGACGGGCAAGGTTGATGGTGTGGAAATGTCTCACGAAGCGGCCGTCGGTAAGATCGCCCAGGACGAAATCCTGTACCTCATGTCACGCGGTCTGACGGAAGAGGAGGCCACGGCCACAATCGTAAGGGGATTTCTGAGTGTGGACATTCCCGGCCTGCCGCCGCAGCTGAAATCGCAGATAGACCGAGCCGTCGAATTGAGTCAGAAAGATATGATGTAACCTGGGCTGACATCCGGTGTCACACATCGTGAACCGGGAGCCGCTCCACCACCTGGACTACATCATCAATACCAAGGGGTCAGATTCTATGCTGAACCCCTTTTTTCTTTTTCAGATTGCCAGTACTCACTTCTTTTCCCAGAGTTCGGGATGTAGTGAGTCACGTCCGTACTTTCGATTTCATCGCAGACATGCTACTTGATGTTTTTTTATTGATAGCGGCAGGGTGTGTGCAATTTTTGTTTTATCGGAATTATTCAACCCATTAAACGAATATCATCAATAAATGGTTCATTGTTTTCTGACGAGAGCGTCATACTGTCATCAGTCGGCACTGATTGAAAAGATACGCGAGTACTATTTTCAAGGATGTAGCTGAAAAGTAAATTGGTAACAGCTTGCCAGAGGCATCATATTCTGTGAGTTATAAAAACTGATAACAGTTGCCACATCATTTCAATGCGATGCTCTCCAAGGCATACATCGCATATCAATACTGCATCATGATTTTCAAAGTGTCACCGGCAAGGATGCAGTCTCATCTCTGTGATCTTCGAGCACAGAACATGCATTTTGTATTTGCACCTTTTATCCTCACAGAAATTTCGGACAAGTGACACAAAAAAAAGGGGACGTAACGTCCCCTTTTTCATTATCATAATGTCCTCCCGATTTCCTCATGTGTCCCGCTGCGGGTATACGATAAGCCGAGTGATTCTTCCCGCGTTACTGAGCGGGAATGCTATAACCCGAGGTTCTCGTTGATCAGGACTACCCTGATTCTTCCCTTGGGGAAGGCCTTTTCCGTAATTGTCCAGCTGTTACAGATCCGGCTGGAACTATTGCACTCCTCACAGGCCGCCGTTTTGACACAGGGCGTCTTCATGTCAAGCCGCATCGCATTGGCCGGCGCCGCATAGTTTTTGACACGGTTAATCGCATCATCCACATCGGGCACAATCTTGTTCCGACCGACCAGTATAATGACATCCTTCGGCCCGAAGGTAATGGCTGCGACACGATTACCGATCATATCGAGATTCACGAGTACGCCGGTTTCGGTCACGGCATTGGTCCCCGTAATGAACAGATCTGCCAGGAGGGCCTCCCTGCGGCGTTCGATACTCTCTTCGCGGGACAAACTTCTGTCAAAGGTGTCGATGACCCTGAATTTTTCGTCTTTCATGATCTCCTGATAGATACCCGTGGCAAGGTACGTCATGGAGCCGCCCCAGGAAATACTCTTGGCATCGATCGTAGGAATTATATCTTCAAGGACGATTCGTTTTGCCTCTTCCACACTGTCTGCTACAAAGGCGCCAAAATTATTCGCCTCCAGTGCAGCCTTCACATCGCCAAGCTTGATCCGCCAATAATTCCTGACCGGCTGATCCATCGCACACCTCCCGTTTTATCAGTACACTGTGTCAGATATGTTAAATATTAATCTCATCGAGGCCCGAACCCGAATGTTTGTTTTCCATCTCAGCAACTGCAGGACCCGCCGCAGGCACTGCTGCCCGACAGGCTCGAGGTCACGATGAATCCTCCGACTCCGTGCTGGGTCACGAAATCAAGATGAATCGGTTTCACCGTCTCGAGCAGGTTTTTTTCGATGATATATTGAATACCGTCACGATCAAAAATCTCGTCATTGTCTGCTGGTTCATCCAGAACCATTCTTACCGTCGGACCGCCTCACCCGGCCGACATGATAAACCTGATGGCATGATTTTCAATCTTCTCCTGCAGGAACTCTCTGATCATTTCCTGTGCTTTGTCGGTTACTTCGAACATAGCATTTTCCTTTCTTCGTTTACATTTCTATAAGATATTTCAATTACCCTTGGGCACCGGATGCGGTGTTTTTTGCACCGGCGTCTCTGAATACTCGCTCGAGTCATTCTCCAGGCAGCGGCCTGTGCGCACCCATTCACAGCCCTTGATGATTCCGCCCGCCTCTTTCAGTATCTCCAGGCCCTGAAAATACCCGACCGGGATCGGGACAGCGGCCCGACGATAGCACCACTGATGCACCGTGCGCAATGCGTGAGGCTGATAGGCGTTGCTTACCTTCGGAATATAAGCATTCATCCGGTATGACCCATGGTCGTTTTTAATATATGGCCTGATATCAGTATGTCAAGCCTCTTCCCCGCACTGATGCCGGATGAGAAAACCACAAGCACGGGCGGCGCGAGTGCTTAATCGAATACGATGGTTTTCGAGCCGTAGACCAGGATCTTATTGTTCAGGTGAAGCCGCACGGCGTTTGCCAGCACGACCCGCTCCAGGTCTTTGCCTTTCATTTTCATATCTTCCACGGAATCACGATGAGAAATTTTGATCACGTCCTGGGCAATGATGGGCCCGTCATCAAGCCTTTCCGTCACATAATGGCTTGTGGCTCCGATGATCTTCACCCCCCTGTTGTAAGCCTGACCGTAGGGTTTACCTCCTGCAAACGCCGGCAGAAACGAATGATGAATGTTGATGATTCTGTTGGGATATTCATCAACAAACCTGCTTGTTAAAATCTGCATGTACCGTGCGAGGATAATAAGATCTATGTCATGCTTCTTCAGTTCGGCGATCTCGCGGGCTTCCTGTTCCTCCTTATTTTCCGACATGATCGGAAAATACCTGAACTTCAGACCGAAGCGCTCCGCCAGTGGCTGAAGATCACGGTGATTACTGATGACAAGGGGTATTTCCGCCTTAAATTCGCCCATCCGATGCCGCAGAATAATATCGTGAAAGCAATAGACGTGTCGGGATACAAAGAGGGCGATTTTGGGCATATAATCGGAAAAATAAATATTCCACTTCATATTGAATTGCTTGGCAAGCGGAGCAAATGCCGTTTTGATTTCTTCGCGGGGAATTGCAAACCCGTCAAGATCCCACTCAATTCGCATGAACAGTATATTTTCCGGCTCGGCAGTATGCTGAGCGGCGTGTAAAATATTCCCGTTGTATTTAAAGATAAAATTCGATATGGAAGCTACGATTCCTTTTGCATCGGGACAGGATAAAAGCAGCACTGCTGTCGGTTGATCCATGATACTACGACTCCTTGTACGCGGTGTTTGTTACCCCGGCGATTTTCAGCCGGAAACGCGCAGTGTATGAGGAAATAAAAATAACGTCAAGATTAAAGAATTTATTTGAATATTTCGGCCATCCGTGCCACTCATGTTTTAAAATGTATACGAGGAGGTTCACTCGGTATTATGAACTTGGTTGAAGAAATTCAGTTAGCCAATAATCTGACAGTCGAGATATGGGACAAATCGCGCGACATCGCTGAAGATACGACACTCGTAAAACTGATAATCAAAGCCAAGATTGAAATCAAACCCGAATACTTCAGCGATCCGATACACTTCGAACAGGTCACGAAGGTCTTTGGCCCTGAGATATATTTCCAGTACGAAAAGGAAAGGACCTTTGTTGACTCACAAGATAAGGAGACGGTCTTTGCCGATCTTCTGGATGACTTCAAACGCGACTCGCTGCCCTACATTGCTCGAGGCAACTTCCCGGCCCGGTTCGCCCTGTCCAAGTATGACGAGATTCAAAGACGATACTATAAATATCGACATATTCTTGACGACATCACGTAGGGACTCATCCTGCCCCACACTTCATCATGACACGGACGGCAAAGCGGAGAAACTGGATCGCCGCTTTCTTATCAGGACCTTTTATGTTATGTGTTTCCGGACACTAAAGAGTGCCGACGTTGTAAAAGTCAATTTCGGGATGACGATAGGACACGCGTCATATTCAAGGCGCGGACTGCGTCGAACGTATACATCGCAAGGACACAGAAAATCGTGTCACAACGAGGTGAATGTTTCGCAAAACCGTTACCAATAAGTTATGAAATGTTAATATGCGAGTGGGAGAAAAATAGAAATGAGAAATAAAGTTTCCGTAATCGGAGCCGGCTTTGTCGGTACGATGACAGCTCAGCGAATCGCCGAAAAAAATCTGGGCGATGTCGCCCTTGTGGATATCATAGAAGGCGTGCCACAAGGCAAAGCACTTGACATTGCGCAATCCTCTTCCTTGGAGGCATTCGATGCAACAGTGAATGGCACAAATGATTTTGCTGCAGTCGCCAACTCGGACATCGTTGTGATTACCGCGGGTTTTCCTCGCACACCTGGAATGACGCGTGAAGAACTGGGTATCAAAAACGGTACTATTATCAAGTCAGTCACGGAAAAGATCATGGGCTTCGCGCCGGAATGCATTCTTATAATCGTGACGAATCCACTGGATGTCATGACTCACCTTGCATGGGAAGTATCGGGATTCGATACCGGCAGGGTCATCGGCATGGGCGGGGTCTTGGACACCGCTCGTTTCAAATACTTCCTCTCGGAAGAATTGGGTGCATCGGTCAACGACATCGAGGCCCTTGTGCTGGGCAGCCACGGCGATACAATGGTACCGGTCGAAGGATACACGACGCTCAAGGGAGTACCCGTCAGCCACTTTATACCGAAGGACAGGTTAGATGCCATTATCGAGCGAACCAAATTCGGGGGGGCGGAAATCGTAAAGCTGCTGAAAAGCGGAAGCGCATGGCACGCGCCATCGGCATCCGTGGTCACCATGGTGGAAGCAATCCTTCTCGATTCAAAACGCGTCGTTGCCGCCTCTGCCCTGTTGACAGGCCAGTACGGCATCTCGAACACCCATATCGGTGTGCCCGTGAAGCTGGGCGCACGCGGTGTAGAAGAAATTCTCGAAGTCAGCCTTACTGACACCGAACTTAATGCGCTGAGACAATCGGCGGAAATAGTAAAAGAAACCTATCAAAAGTTAAAAATCTTATGAGAGAACATACAATAGATAACATCCTCCCCTGTGTCGAAAGGCCAAGCCGTTATATCGGGGGAGAAGTCAATTCAATCAAAAAAGAGCTGTCGAAATGTAGACTGACATTCGCACTGGCATTTCCCGATGCCTATGAAGTGGGAATGTCACATCTCGGACTCCAGATCCTATACTTTATTCTCAATGCCTCACCGAACATCGCCTGTGAGCGTTTTTTTGCGCCGTGGCCCGACATGGAACAACAGATGCGAACACGCGGAATTGCCCTCGCATCACTGGAGTCTGCCGTACCACTCGACAAATTCGATATCGTGGGCTTTTCATTGCAGTATGAACTTTCGTACACCAACGTCCTGAACATGCTGGATTTGGGAGGTGTCCCGATTTACGGGGTGGACCGGAATGAGGGCACACCACTCGTCATCGCCGGCGGGCCGGCGGCCTTCAATCCGGAACCGATGTCACCGTTTATCGATGCCTTTGTGATCGGCGAGGGTGAAGAGGTCATCATGGAAATTGCCCGGGCCACCATGGAAGGAAAGCAAAAACAGAGGAAAAGAAACGACCTCCTGCACGCACTGGCCGCCATCGACGGGGTATACGTGCCGGCATTGCATGTTGACGGAGAGAAAGTCCGTAAGAGAATAATCCGAAACCTCGATGACTCACCACTTCCTACAAGCCCCATCGTCCCTCTCACGAAAACGATCCACGACAGGATTACACTGGAAATCGCCCGGGGCTGTTCACGGGGATGCAGATTCTGTCAGGCGGGTATGGTCTGGCGGCCAACACGAGAACGGAACCCGGAGAACCTCATGAACATGGCCGAGACGATGCTCGCATCCACCGGACATGACGAAATTTCATTGCTCTCACTCAGTTCAGGCGACTATTCCTGTATCGATTATCTCCTTACGTCTCTGATGGACAGGTATTTCGATGAAAAGATTGCCCTTGCCCTTCCGTCCATGCGGGTGGAGACACTCACGGACATCCTTATCGAACAGATAAAACGGGTCAGGAAAACTAGCTTTACTCTAGCTCCCGAGGCCGGAACACAGCGACTGAGAAATATAATCAACAAGGGAAACACGGAAGAAAATCTTCTCAAGACAACCAGATCAGTGTTCGATGCCGGCTGGCGATCCGTCAAGCTTTACTTTATGATCGGTCTCCCGGACGAAAGGCAGGAGGATCTCGAAGGAATTGCGGACCTGGCATATAAGGTTCTCAAAGAGGGCGGGTTCAGACGCCAGGTAACGGTAAGCCTTTCGTCATTTGTCCCCAAGCCCCATACACCATTCCAGTGGGTCAGACAGATAGGCCTTGAGGAAATCAAAACCAAACAGGATTTTCTCAAGGACCGTATCCGCCACCGAAACCTTAATCTGAGATGGAGCGACAGGAGAGTCAGCCTTCTCGAAGGCCTGTTGTCGCGGGGTGATCGGGCGCTCGGAGAACTGATTGCGGCAGCATTTCGCGCAGGGTGCCGGTTTGACGGATGGGGCGACCAATTGAGATTCGATCTCTGGGAAGAAGCGATGAAGATGTTACACGTCGATGCTGCACAGTATCTGCAGGAGCGACAGTCAGACTGTGCCCTTCCATGGGATCACATAGACTGCGGCCTCACCAGAGAGTTCCTCGTACGCGAGTATGAAAAGTCCCCTAGTGAAGAACTCACCGAAGACTGTCGTTTCGGTGTCTGCCACAAGTGCGGTGTTTGTGATAAAAATACCACGATCAGGCTCGCAGTTCCACAGGCGACGGACACAGTATCCGGTACAGGCCACCGGCCGGCGAAAAAATTACCTCCCCCAAACGCCCAGAAATTCCGAATCAGATTTTTTAAACATGGCAAAGCACGGCTGCTGTCACATCTTGAGGTGGCATCGACGCTGGTACGAGGTATCAGGAAAAGCGGTCTTCAGTTCGTGTTTACCGAAGGATTTCACCCGCATCCGAAAATTTCGTTCGCCTTTGCCACACCCGTCGGAGTCGAGAGCAGCTGCGAGTTTGCAGATATTCAGATCAAAAATCCCCCACTGCATATGCACGAGCTGGTTACCACGATTAATCGTTCACTCCCGGAAGGACTGGAAATCAGCGAGATCGAGAAGATTCCTCTTGGCAGTAAATCGTTGTTCACTATCATCACAGGGTATCAATATGTGATATATCTCCCGGACGCCTTACGACACGCAGTCGGGATCGATCCGGCAGAGCGTATCCAGGACTTTATCGACCGGGATGTGGTTGAGGTAACCCGCACCAGAAAAGGTAAAACCGTGACAAAAAATATACGCCCTTTCGTGGCGGAGGTATCATTTGACGAATCGGAGTATAAAATCGATTTGTCGGTTGCCATCGGATCCAACGGTGGCGTAACACCCCGGGAGATACTGAAAAGCGTGATAGGTCTGGATGACGACACCCTGAAAACAACAAAGGTTTGTAAAGTAGCACCCATCTTCGCAGACAGGAAATAATATCATGTCAAAGGAAATGATTTTCAACTGCTCGGAGCACGAAATGAGAATTGCTGTTCTGGAAAACAGCATTCTTACCAACCTGTATATCGAAAGGCCCGATGGGAAATCAGTCGGAGGTAATATATACCTCGGACGTGTGGTTCGCGTCCTTCCCGGCATGCAGGCAGCCTTCGTCGACATAGGGCTTGAGCGGGCAGCCTTTTTACATGTATCGGACACCTACCACGACATTTCCGAGCTGGAGTTCCTGCTAAACGAAGAGGATGAAGAAATAGAGGACGGAGAACGCATCACATACGAAAGCAGATTGTACCATAAGGAAACGGAATACCAAATCGAGGATATACTGAAAGACGGCCAGGAAGTCCTGGTCCAAATCGCAAAAGAACCCGTGGGCACAAAGGGCGCCCGAGTCACTACCTATATTTCACTTCCCGGTCGAAAGCTCGTCCTGATGCCGACGGTGCAGCATATCGGTATCTCACGTCAGATTACCGATGAGGCAGAACGAAAACGTCTTAAGGACATCCTTGAAGAACTGCGCCCCGAGGGACACGGACTGATTGCCCGGACTGTCAGCCAGGGGAAACGGAAAGATGCGCTGACGGGTGACATAAAGTACCTGACACGCCTGTGGGAATCAATCAAGAAGAGGAAAGACCGCATCGGTGTGCCGGGACTCGTCCACAGGGATCTCGGCATCACGCTGAGGGCCATGCGCGATCTGTATACCGAAGATATCGAGCGAATTGTCATCGATTCACAAAACGAATATGATGTCATCATCGATTTCATGGAAACATTTGTACCTAATTTACGCTATACCATCGAACTCTATGAAGGAGACATGCCGATTTTCGACGCATTCGGAATCGAATCGGACATCCGCAAGGCATTGCGCAATAAAGTCTGGCTGAAATCGGGAGGATATATCATCATAGAGGAGACGGAAGCCCTGTGCTCGATAGATGTCAATACGGGCAAGTACGTGGGGAAGAGTAATCTCGAAGATACGATTCTGAACACCAACCTGGAAGCAGTCCGCGAAATCGCATACCAGATTTGTCTTAGAAATATCGGCGGTATTATCATTATAGACTTTATCGACATGGAAATAGAAGAGAACCGCGAAAAAGTATTTAATGCGCTCGTAGAGGCGATGGATCATGACAAACACAGGAGTAAGATTCAGCGAATGTCGGAACTGGGATTAATCGAAATGTCCCGCCAGAGAAAAGGCCGAAGTCTCGAGAACACATTGTGCGAGTCCTGTCCATGCTGTGACGGAACAGGTGTTATCAAATCAAAAAAAACAACCTGCCATGAAATTTTCAGAGAACTCCGGCGAGAAAAGACGGGAAGTCTGCAGAAAAAGATCTGCGTGCTCGTTCATCCGGATGTCGCCAACCTCCTCCGTGAAGATAATCAGCATACGATTGAAAGGTTGGAGAAAGAACTGAACATGACAATTATCATCAAAGTAGACAACAATTTTTACCAGGAATATTATCAGATTATACCGCTTCAATGACCCGTTCGCCCACCCGTCCGCATGTGATGAAAACCGACGACAGCGCAGTACAAGAAGCCCGGCATACTTCCACAAAAACCATCTACAGTGTCGGGACAAGCAACCGCACCCTCGACGATTTCGGACAACTGCTTGCCCATTTCGGAATCGAGGTCCTGGTCGATGTCAGGCGGTTTCCTACAAGCAGGTTTGTGCATTTCAAAAAGGAACATCTTCAGGCATTCTGTCTCCGTCAGGGAATCACCTACCGCTGGATGGGCGACCTTCTGGGCGGCTTCCGCGCGGTGAGTTATGAAGAGTACCTGCAGACGGACGAATTCAAGAAGGGCCTCGGCCGACTCGAAGCGATGGCACGCCGCTCGGTAACGACGTTCTGCTGTGCAGAACGCCTGCCTTCGAAATGCCATCGCCAATTCATTACCCGCCGACTGGAACTGAGGGGCTGGTCGGTTATCCACCTTATCGATAAAGATACTACCTGGATATCGGACCAACTGAACCTGTTCTGATGTGTCCACGAGAAATCTTTTCATTCCGCCATCATCCGGCAAAACCGGGCCCTTTGGCAGCCTACAACCCATGGAGTATCTTATGCAACCTTGCTTCGTCTTATCCTCTGTTACTCGCACAGACTGGTTTCTCACAAAAGACGATCTTTTTTGCTTTCAGAGTTCCCCAATCCTGAAATTTGTCAGGTATATATGCCATCCGCCACTTGTCTGGCTCACATCAACCTCGAACCGTGCGAATCTGTCATAGCCTTTGACGACGCCGGACACGGCAAATTTTCCATCCACATATATTTTAATGACATTATTCTTGACATTGAGGCGCACGGTTTTGCCTTTGTTGATCCGACTCCTGTTTCTGGCACCGCCCGGCAGCGTAAAGTGATTGCCGTTGGAGCTCCATTTTATGGAATATTTCATACCCTTCGTATCGACCAGTGATATCGTCGATCTTTCAGCCCAGTCCTGATAATCGAACTGAAAATAAAAATCCTTCGGAAACATCACGTTCTGTCCCACAGTGTGCCGGCCGGGAATTGATGAGACCAGGTACTTTCGTCCGTCTTTCAATGTCTTCACATACACGTTTCTGCCCCAGTCGGTGGGATCGCCCTCTTCATAGCCGGAAAAATCTTCCATAAATACAACCTTTCCCGGAAGGACCGATTTCCCCCCAGACGCCGGACCTTTTGATCTCATCACATAACTGATCTTACCCATAAGCTTTTCGATCACTTTGTCCTTTTTGATTTCCGAGGCGGCCACGGCAAACACGGAGCCTGTCTCCGTTGAAATCAACCTGGCATTGACTTTTACCGTTGTTACCAGGTCGGTGATCGTCCCCGTACAGATGGCATCGACCCCCAGAATTTTTCCCAATTTTTTGGCAGTCGACTGATCGATCAATCCGACCATATTCAGTTTGTGTTCCTGGATTATCTTGTTGAGCAGCTGCCGCTCGATGACGGTGAACGTCCTGGTCATGAACAGCCGGGTAATCAACTCCTCCGACAGAAACCTGCCCAGTTCCGTGATCCGGCCATCCAGATCCGAAAATTCAACCACGGCAACGGTATGCGTCTGTTGGTGCGACATCTCTGCGGCAATCTGCGTCGAGAGATTTTCGAGCCCTTCATTCAATGTGTGCGCGGCAAATCCATTTTGGACCGATAAGCAAACGACGCTGCCGGCCACCAATAATATGAAAAGGATTTTCTTCATGATATCAGACATTCTCCCTTGAAGTGTAATCTCCGAATTCGCAGAGGCATTGTATCATGAAAACCGAACTCCGGCATTATACAATTCATGCGGGACGTGGTCGCTTGGCAGCTCCCGCACTGCAAAAATCTCTCTACGTCTACGGATATTGAATGGTAATGGCCGAATGATTTTCTTGAATGATGACGCCGATCATGAAGGTGCCACCGTCCAGCCGCGGCCAGCCGGTGGCACATATCGTCAGTCATGATAAAGAATGGTATCCCGACAGGGTGGCCGGAATTATCCTCCGAGGTAGAGATCTACGACTTCTTTGATTCGATGATGCTCATACTCGGGAGAGTTTTTCACAGACTGCACAAATTCAATCGCGTCTGTGGTTCCTAAATCTCCAATTGATTTAAGGGCCATCAATTTTTCATCTTTGTCCCGGTCGTTATAGATCTGTTTGAGAAATTCAAACTGATCAACGGCTCCGAGCATGCCCAACGCACATATTGCCGCGACTTTTACATAATCATCATCATGATCAACCAGAGAGCATAAGGGGCCGACAGCTGCCGGATTGTTAGTGTATCCCAACTCCATCACCTTCAGGAAAAGATAATTATCCTCACTTCCTTCGATTTCCTGCACCAGAGCATCAACTTTTTCTGTAGGCATGACAAGGCCAAAATAGAGTCTGTTAATTTTTGTGGCAACTTCTTTAATCATTAGGGAAACGGGAAGATTATAGCAGGGTTCTTCTACCTCTTTCATAGACCATATCGGCACTTTCCCTATTCTGAAATAGAAAGCTATCTTTTTTGTTTCTCCATTGCCTGTAAAATCTGCACTGAACGTCGTCGCCGTCTGAAATGGAGACCATCCGGTACTGCGATGGTTCCTGATTCGATATTTCTTTACCAGAAGCATGAGGTCGGAATCTTCCGCATCTGAGGCCTGTAAGGCAATTCCTCTCGATGCCAGTTCCGTTATCAGGTTACCCGCAAGGAATGACATTTCGTTATCCATGTTCTTTAGTGCCACCGAAATTCGTCCGACGGATATTGGCTTGTCTTCGGCCGTTCTCCCATCTGCCACCTTGAGATCAACATCAACCGGAGCGCTTTCCGTATAAGCAAGTGCCGACGGAGTGGGATCCTTCACGGTGTAACTCAGCCCACAGCCATACACTGCTGAAAACAGAAACAGAGACATCGTCAATACAAACACCTTTTTCAACTTGCACATACTCTTCCTCCTTAAAATTATCTTCCGACAGGTACGACACACCTTTTACCTGTGCCCCACACCTGTGTTCTCTTTATTTTTTGTCCCCGTTTCATATACTCCCACAACGGCCCCTTACTCCCGAAGCGCCGCAGTTTATGCTGCAGGTCCGTCGTCATATTGATATTCATGCCGGGAAATATCCAGGTCGGGTGGTCTTTGGCAAACGTTTCCGCAAATGAAAGGATTTCATCTTCGATGGCAGAGGACAGATAAAAGACCGGCTCCAGGAAGTCGACATCGTTACCGATCACCCCTTCGTCGAGCGCTATTGCGGCAAGCCGCGTCCCCGGGAACATCCGGATTCCGATCATGCAGATCGCGGCGGTGGGGGCCATATCGTCAATCGCCTGAAAGGTGCTGCGAACACTCTCCATGGTCTCGCCGGGCCCTCCGATAATAAGCGAATGGCAGAATGCCATCCCGGCCTTTTCGCACACGGCCGATGCGGCTTTGAGATCGTCAACGGTAAAATTCTTTCCAAGATTCTCCAACATGCAATTCTCTGCGGCATCACTCCCAAATTCGACACTCGAGCAGCCTGCCTCCTGCATCAGAGTAATGAGTGCGGGAGTCACAAACTTCGGGTTGGCATAACAACTCCATTTGACGGGGAGGTTGCGACTGCGTATCTCCCGGCATACCGCTTTTGCATGCACCATGGGATAATTGAAGGTATTGTCGACAAAAAACAGGTTGCCCACACCTGAATTCAGCAATCCCTCAATTTCGTCGCAGACACGTTCGGGAGACCGCACCCGTACGTTTCGGCCCTCGATAATCGGGTAGGTGCAATAGATACACTGAAACGGGCATCCCCGCTTGGTCTGGATGTTGCCCATACCACCCCACTTCAGGTACGCCTCATTATCGAACTTTGATCGGTCGGCACACGGAAGCGCATCAAGGTCCCCGATCATGTCACAGTGGGTGCCGACGATGCGTGACGGGCCGCATTCTGTATGCAGTGGGCTATCGTCGACATCCTCGATCAGTTTCACGAACGCGGCTTCACCCTCTCCGATCACACCGAAATCCGCACCAAGATATTGAAGGAGCGGCTGGGGCATCAGGGCAAAGGCACTACCTCCCACCACGACCCGGGCGTTGCTTGCTTCCCTGATCGTTTCAATAACCCGGCGGCAAAAGGGGAGATAGGTAACATAATTGGGCCAACTTACGTTATCGATGTTACGAAGCGAGAGGCCCACAATATCGGGACGGCAGTCATGCAAGGCCGATACGATGGCCCTGTCATAATCATCGGCAAAACACAGATCCAGTATGGAATAGTCGATGCCGTGTGTCTTCAATGCGGCGGCAATGGATGCCAGCCCCAGTGGGAATACCGGATCGGGCAGTGATTCAATGTTCGGAGACACAAGCAAAACCTTCATATCGCCTCCCTCACACCTCGGCAAACACAAAGCTGCTGCTGCCGCCCCCGAAGGTACTGCTGGTCATCAATGCGGTAGCTGTGTTGCCCGTTCCCTCCGTTTGCCAGTCGGGATGTCCGCCGTTCCCATTTTCCATACGCTGCAGCGGTATGGCAGGCAGCGGTATTCCGCTGCGGATGCTCAGCAGGATCGCAGCGGCCCTCAGTATGCCGGCTCCCCCAAAGTCTCCCATAAGATATTTTAAGGGCGTAACGTGGAGTGTATTTTTCTGTCCCGCAAACAATTCCCCGAGTCGCTTACATTCCATGCGCTCAACTTCACCGGAACAGTTTGCCGACACATCAATCTGGCCGATATCCGACGGACCGACGCCGGCATGGGCAAGGGCGGCTTTCGTCGCCCGGACCATCTGACGACCATCGATTTCGTAGTGCCCCATCGGAGCCGGCCCGCCCGTTACAACGCCGGCCCGGACCACTCCATATATGTCCGCTCCCCGTTCCAGAGCACTGTCGAGTCGCTCCATCACGAGGAATCCCGCACCCTCGCCCAGGATTATACCGCTGCCGATGCGCGGTGTGACGGCACTCCCATTACTTATTCTCGTTCCGTCAAGGGCCCGCACCGCATCATAGCATGCGTACTGCATGGCGGACAGTTCTTCTGCCCCCCCCACCAGCACCACATCCGCCATGTTTGCGGACAGGATATTCCGGGCATAGCAGAGAGCATTCTCGGCGGAAATTGCATTCTGACAAAATGTGGTATTCGGTCCGGTGATGCCGTGATACATGGCGACATGGCTCGCCGGTGCATTGGGCACCGTCTCCGGAAACAAAAACGGGTGCGAGCCCCGCGGGCCCTCCGCAAGCAGGCCCGCAAAAAAATCTTCGACATGAGAACTGCTCCCATATGCCGTTCCCATCACGATGGCAATCCGCTCCCGGTCAACTTTATCAAGCCTCAGCCTGCTGTCTTCCAAGGCATCTACACTCGCCGCAACGGCCATTCTTGATATTCTGCTCAATCGCCGGAACGATCTCGGTTTCATAAATTGGACGGGATCGAAATCATCGATCCATCCCGCAATATTCGTACGCAGGTCACTTGTATCGAAGTGCGTAATCTTTTTGATGCCGCTCCGGGCATGTCTGACGTTTTTCCAGAACGCCTCTCGACCGGTGCCCAGGGGACTAATAACCCCGATTCCCGTGACGGCAATGTTATTTTCACCGTGTATGCTGTTCGTGGTTCTCATGTATTTTTCCGTTCCCTATCATACCGATGCCGGCAGCGGTCCAATGCCCGAAACATGTGCATCACATCCCGGCTCAGCCCTCGACCCGTCCAAACACGACCGAGGTATTATTACCGCCGAATGCATACGAGTTGCTCATGGCAATGCGGATTTCCTTTTCTCGCGCCCGTCCGGGGACATAGTCGAGATCGCATTCCGGATCCGGCTCCTCGAGATGAATTGTGGGCGGCACCATCTGTTTACGAATGGAAAGTACCGTTGCCACCCCCTCCACCGCACCGGCCGCACCGAGGCAATGGCCTACCATTGACTTGGTCGAGCTCACGGGGATCATGCCTGCCCGGCGGCCAAACACATCCTTGATGGCAATGGTCTCCATTTTATCATTTATCCGGGTTGCGGTGCCGTGGGCATTGATATAATCCACATCGTCAACGGCAAGTCCCGTGTTCTTCAGAACCCTTGTCATCACCCGCCCCATGCCGCCCGAATCCGGTGAAGTGATATGGACGGCATCCGCGTTGATGGCATACCCGAGGACCTCCGCATATATGAAAGCACCCCGAGCCGATGCATGCTCAAAATCTTCAAGCACGAGCATGGCGGCACCCTCACCCAATGACAGTCCTCGGCGATTTTTATCGAAGGGACGGCAATACTCCGGATCTGCCAGTTTTAAAGAATTAAAGCCTGCAAAGGTCAGTTCGGAGAGGGCCTCACTCCCCCCTGTCAGGACAATATCATGGTCACCGGACCGGATCAGGTCATATCCGTATCCGATGGAGGTGGCGCTTGAAGAGCAGGCCGTACAGATGGTGCTTCTGAATCCATAAAGTGCATAGCGGTTGGCAATCAAATCGGTCAGAGTACAGGGTGCGGATGCCAGGAGCCGCGAAGGTCTGGTCCGAGGTTCGTGCAACCAGACGGCCCGCCGGTATCGCTCCCAGGAAAGCATGCCGCCCGCACCACCCCCCAGGACGACACCCACACGTTCTCGTGCCCCATCATAGTGATCGAGACCGGCATCGGCACAGGCCTCCCGGGCCGCAATGAGCCCCAGAAGATCGCACCGCGACATGCGCCGCACCTCACGCGGCTCAACCCCCGACGTTAGCTCCCGGTGTTTCACCTCACCGGCGGATCGGCAGCCGTACCCTTCGGTATCGAACACCGATATGGGCCTGATGCCGCTTCGCCCGCTGAAGAGGCCCTCACTGAAGACGTTAATGTTTTCTCCGATTGAGGTGATGATACCAAGGCCTGTGATAACGACACGCTTTAAGGAATTCAATCTACCGTTCCTTCCGGAATAAATTTTTCAGAAACACAATACTGATGTGAAACGTATCCTTTACAGGCCGATAGTATGATGTATGGGTACGTTCCTCGTAATATATGGGCTTGATCGGTACAAAATCGATGGTGTATCCGCGCTTCCCGGCCCTGAGTATAATATCGGCCTCTGCCTCGAACCCGTCGGTCATGATATAGATATTCTGCATGACACGGCGATCATACAGTCGAAACCCGCATTGCGAATCCCTGATCGGCTGACCGATAAACAGTGAAAAAAGAAAGGTGCCGACCCGATTGGGCACATACCTAACACGAGGGATCCGTTCCTTCTGCCACAACCTGTTACCGACAATAATATCCGAATGGTGAGTCCGATAATGTTGCACGAAGCGAGGAATTTCCGACGGATCGTGCTGGAGATCCGCATCCAGGGTAATGGCGGCTTGAAATCCGTTGTCAAGGGCATAACGAAACCCCATCCGCAGGGCATTGCCCTTGCCCCGGTTTGACGGTACGCGAATGGTATGCGCCCCCGATGTCCTGGCAACATCCACAGTCCGATCATGGGACCCATCGTCTATCACGACTATGGGATCAATGTATCCGAGAGTATCCGATACGACGTCGCCAATCGTTTTCTCATTATTATATGCAGGGATAAGGCCGCAAATTTTCATGCCGTATCAGAATGTCCCCAACGACACACATCCCGATCAGGAACCTTTACAGTAATTCACCATTCTGGTTACCCGTGTGTCAAGTTCGCCGCTCAGTCTGTATATCATTGTCTTATCGGTACGCAGGATGACCTGCGTTGTCTCGCCTTCGGCCAGCAACTGTCGCGAATCGCGCGAGAGGATTTCGAATCTGAATATCAAAGCCGCGATCTCCGGTTTCGTCACGGTGGACCGTATAACAATTTTTTGACCGCATAATGCGGATTGATTATATCTGCATGCAAGATCTACAACCGGGGCAATGTATCCCAGTTCCACCAGCTGCCGTGGCAGCAAATCAAATTTTTTGAGGAGCTTCATCCGGCCGATTTCGAACCACGCCATGTAGTGGCCATACCATGCAATGCCCCATTCATCTACCTCATTGAAACGCACCGTGTCGCCAGTTTCTACCCATTGCACGGGTTATTCTCCCTCGCTGAATTCGTCTTGGATAAACAGGGCAAGCGCCCGTACGGACGCAAATGCCTCTCGGCCGACATTTTCGTCTTCAATGATCACGTTAAAATTCTTTTCTACCGCCACAACCAGTTCAAGGGCATCCAGGGAATCAAGTTCCAATCCTTCTCTGAAGAGCGGGGTCTCATCACCGATATCTTCGAGCGTTATATCCTCTAGTTTAAGAGTATCAATGATCATGTTTTTCAGAAATACAATAAGTTTGTCAGTATCATTGACGATTTCTTTCATTCCGAACCTCTTTTGATCTATTTCACGTTAGACCGCCGTCCACGACCAGGACCTGGCCGGTAATATATCCAGCCCGTTCCGAGGCCAGAAAGAGCACTGCTTCGGCAACATCGGCAGGATCACCGAACCTGCCCATGGGAATCATATCCAAAAATTCCCGGACTGTCTTTTCATCCAGGGTTTCAGTCATCTCCGTGGCAATCACGCCGGGACATACGGCATTGACCGTAATGCCGGTGCGGGCAACTTCACGGGCCAGTGATTTTGTGAACGAGATAATTCCACCCTTTGACGCCGCGTAATTGGTCTGGGAAATTCTGCCCGTCAGTGCCGACGGTGAGGTAATATTGATGATTCTCCCGGCTTTCCCGGCTATCATCTGCTTTAACACGGCCTTGGAACACAGATACGTGCCCTTGAGATTGACCTCCACCACACGGTCCCAGTCTGCTTCCTTGAGAAACAGGAGTAACTTATCCCTGATGATGCCGGCGTTATTAACAAGAACATCCACCGCACCCCAGCGGTTGATGATATCGCCAGCCATTTTTTCGACGTCATCTCTCAAAGACACATCACCCTTGAAGAGAAGCGCATGGGCTGATATCTTTTTTAGTACATCGTAGGTGTCACGGGCACTTCTTTCATCGGACAAGAAGGTTACCGCCACCCAGGCGCCTTCACGGGCAAAGGCCATGGCTATTTCACGCCCCAACCCCCGTGTCCCTCCGGTAACTATGACTTTTTTATCTTTGAATTCCATAATATTATACGTTTAATCCCGACGACAATACCCGACAGGGTCTGGAATCTAGCAAAATAACTTTTTTCTTGCAAGATCGAAGTTCGCAGCGCTACGCACTGGTCAGCTGCATTCGAAAAAGCCGTCCCAGGTGGATCGTCGTACTTTCGATGCCGGTCTTCACTCCAGAATCCTGTAAAGTGTCGTGCCCTTGAAGCGGAGCAAAACCAATGCATCCCCATCCTTCAGATAATACCAGTCATTCTGTGACAAGATAAAATCGCGAGCGTATTCATTTGCCGGTTCTGTCTCGACCAGATATGCAGGGTATCCCAGGCAGAGCAGGACTTCCTTTTTTGACATACCGGTTTCGGCAATACCCGACAACACACTGTCCAAAAACACAGGATTAATTTTATCAAGTTCCAGGGTCGCACGGTCTTCGGCAAAATATTTTTTAAAGGATACCCTGCCGACTTCAGGGCTGTTTTCGCTCAGCCAGCGCCCCAGATAATAGACTTTGTTCTGCACCGTAAATGTAATTCCCTTTTTCGTCACATCTACAATCGTACATTGTGTCCCGGCAGGGATGAGAATACCTCCCTGGTAATAATTCGAATACCAGATCTTGTTTTCTTCATACGTCTTGAGATTTACTCTATTGTAGAATATCTGTCCTCGTTCGACACCAATTGTCGATTCATTGAATTCAGGGGTAAACAGGGCACAACCGTTCAGTAAAATCAGGCACAAAACCAGCATGCATGGCGTCCAGATCATTTTTCCAGAAGTTTTCATTTCAACATCCTCCACATCAATTATTAGTTCCCGCCGTGCGTCAACTCTCGGACGGCAGTACGAGATTGTAATCCATCACCTGTGATCCGGTGGTTCAACAAATCGCGATTCTATCATCGATTGCAAAAAAATTATAACTTTATCTTGATATTTTTTCTCTGGCTTAGTAGTTGTGTATCGTTTTTTTAATAGTTTCCCCGCATCAATGCGGCAGCATTTAACAGATATCGGAGAAACTTACTACTATCCGGATTAAAGTTCCGGAGTGCGGCACGGGACGGCTTGTGAATTCAGACGTATTCATCACAGACGGACATTGGCGGAAATCATTAGCTGCCGTGAGGGCCCTCGGCAAAGAAGGAATCAAGGTCACCATCGGCGAGAGTACCCGTCTGGCAACCGCCCTGTTTTCACGTTACTGTCGGCATCCGATCGTCTACCCTTCACCCTTGTTTCAATCAGGGCATTTCATCGAATTTCTCCGCAACGAGCTAATCCATCGGCCCCACCGGATGCTGCTGCCCATGGAAGACGAAACCATGGGGTTGATCGCGCGGCATCATCGGGAATTTTCCCGGTTGACCTATCTTCCTGTCGTTCCCTTTGAAACGTTCGAGTTTGCCCGGAGAAAAGACAATATACTGAAACTTGCTCAACAGCGAGGGATCCCCACGCCCAGGACGTGGTATATCGATCACGTATCCGACGTCGATACACTCAAAAACACACTGTCGTACCCGGTTGTTATTAAACCGACGACCGGAGCGGGGGCGAACGGTGTTCGATATCCCGAGAACGCCCGTGAACTCATCCGCCATTATCAGGAAGTACACCGCTACTTCCCCCATCCGATGATCCAGGAATATATTCCCCGCGAGGGACCGGGATATGGAGCCTCTTTCCTTGTGGATGAAAGGGGAGAGATCAAGGCATCATTCGTGCACAAACGCCTCCGAGAATATCCGATTACCGGCGGGGCAAGTACATTGCGGGAAAGTACACGATACGACACGATTCTGGCAATGGGTGAGGATTTGCTGAAGGCCATCGGCTGGTTTGGTGTCGCCATGGTGGAATTCAAGATCGATCTTCGTGACGGCACGCCAAAGCTCATGGAATTGAATCCCCGATTCTGGGGATCGCTGAACCTTGCCGTGGCAGCCGGGGTTAATTTTCCGTATCTTCTGTATCGAATGGCCCGTGGCGAAAAGTTCGAACCCGTTGTGCGGTATGAAATAGGCAAGAAATCCCGCTGGCTTTTGCCGGGTGATATTCTGCATTTTATTGATCACCCCAGACGATCGACATTGCTCCCTGATTTTTTTTACTTCCGGCAGGCCGACACGGTCTATGACATCTGCTCTCTCAAAGATCCTCTGCCCGTCCTGGCTCGGCTGGCAACGCCATTTACGTTCCTGTATGATCAGGACATGAAGTACCGATTGCGAAAGAGAAAATTATGACTGTCTCAAATATCTTGACTGTAGACCTGGAAGACTGGTTTCATATTTGCGGTGTCGACCATCTTTTGCCCGAAGATTCATGGCACACCCTGGAAAGCCGCATCGAGGCTAATACTACTCGAATTCTCGAACTCTTGGCATGCCACGGTGTTACGGCAACTTTTTTTGTCCTTGGCTATATTGCCGAACAGCACCCGGAACTCATCAGACGCATCAGCGCCGCGGGTCATGAAATAGCCACTCACGGTTATGCGCATACCCGTGTCTACACGATGACACCTGAGGCATTCCGGGAAGATCTCAGAAAGGCGGTCACCGTCATCACGGGGATTACAAATCGCCCTGTCAAGGGTTTTCGCGCCCCCGAATGGTCGATCCGGGACGAATCTCTCTGGGCGCTCGACATTCTTCGTGAGGAAGATTTCGAATACGATTCGAGCATGACACCGCTTCCGATCATCGGCAACCCCGACTATTCGCACCTGCCCCACCTGCTGAATCTTCCTCATGGCCGGATGTGGGAATTCCCACCATTGGTTGCCATCAATCCTCTCGTCAATCTCCCCATAGGAGGCGGCTGGGGATTACGTGTTTTCCCTTACCGTCTTATCAGGCACTCCATCCGGCATTTAAACAAAATGGGGGCACCCGCCGTCATTTTTTTGCACCCTCGCGAATTTGACCGTGCCGTTCCCCGTGTCAAGCTGCCGCTGGCCCTGCATTTCGTGCTGAATGCCAGGATTGAAACGACGGAGAGGCGACTCAGACGTCTTTTAAATGATTTTACCTTTACGTGCGTGTCAAATGTCATGCACGAGACATCTCACCGCAGGAAAAACTAAAGCTCGCCGCAATCCTGCAAAAAGATGGAGGACCCGGCCAGGGTTCGTGATTGATACTACTGAACACGAAAGAAATAGTTTGCATTTTGAAAAGTTCATGGGTATAAAAACGCACTTAATATATGGTCGATATAATTATATACCTGAAAAACAATCTCGCAGAGCACTTTGTGATTTATTTCATCCCGCTTTATGTGCTTGGCGGACGACCGGTTGCACTTCTGAGTGCGCAGTTTCTCGGGTACAAGACCTCTTTTTTATTGCCTGTGGTGGTAATGCTGGACACTCTTCAAATTCCGATGTTTTATTACCTGTACGGAACAATCTCCCACACGGTACCGGCAAAAATAATCTCGGAACGAACCGCAAAACGGGAAGCAAGGCTCCGAAAATCGAGATTGTTTTACTGGATGCAGGTAATGGGAGCACCCGGGGTGATAGCTATTACCATGTTGCCGCTGAAGGGATGTGGTATGTGGAGTGGTGTTCTTATGGCAAAATTGTTGAACTTTTCCAAACCGGCCGGCTATTCGCTCTTGATCGCGGGGAGTGCAGTGGGATGTGCGCTTTTGCTTGGTCTCGGGGAGGGGATTTTACAGTTGTGGCATCACGTTGTGATCGATTAAAAAAATCAACTTAGGAAATTTATCACATGGTAGCGAAAACAAAAAACATTCTCCTTGTTCATGCGATTGATTTTCTTTTTATTGCTCTCGCGCATGTAAAAAATGACAAGCTTTTCAAATGGATATACACAGCGGTGGCCTTCATGGCGGCAAAGCTCGTCAAGAAAGACTACTATGTTGCAAACATTCGTTGGATAAAGCAGCTATTCGACAACGATCATCCCAGTCTTCACGTGACGCGAAAAATACTCCAAGGCACCAATGCGAACCAGCGCAAGACACTGATTAGGGCGGCCATCATCAATCAGTTGCTTATCGGCACCAACAAGCGCAAGAATTTCTCCGAGCAAAACGGATTTTACCCGCCCGGATTCTTCGTCATCAGCCCCAGCATGAAGTGTAACCTGAAGTGTGTGGGTTGCTATGCGGGATATTATGACAAAAGTGCCGAACTGACGTTCGAGGAAATCGATGATGTGCTCAATCAGGCGAAGAAAATGGGCATTTACTTCTGCGTTGTCTCGGGAGGTGAACCGCTCTTCCACCCGCGGATTTTCGATATATTCAAAAAACATAACGATATGATTTTTCATATGTATACGAATGGCACCCTGATCGACGAAACCATGTGTCGGAAACTTGCAGAAGTCGGAAACGTACTCCCGGCAATCAGCATCGAAGGGTACCGCAAAGACACGGACGCCCGCCGCGGTGTCGGACATTTTGACCGAATCATGAAAGCCATGGATCTTTTGAAAGAAGCCAAGATTCTATTCGGTTTCTCGGCAACGCTGACACGCGAAAATACGGAAATTTTGAACAGCGACGAATTCGTCGACTTCATGATTGCGAAAGGCTGCATTCTGGGATGGTACTTCATGTATGTGCCCATTGGTATCGAACCCAATCTCGAGCTTATGCAAACGCCGGAACAGCGCGGGTATCAGATTGAACGACTAGCCCATCTCAGGGCAACAAAACCCATCCTGCTCGCTGATTTCTGGAATGACGGGCCCGTTGTGGGAGGATGTATTTCGGGCGGCAGAAAATATTTTCATATCAATGCCAACGGAGACATGGAACCCTGTGTATTCTGCCACTTTGCAACCCACAACATTCGAACGTCGTCTCTCAGAGAGGCATTGCGTGCACCGCTTTTTACGTCGATCCAGTGCCAGCTGCCCTCATACCCAAATCTTCTGCGACCGTGTATCATTATCGACAAACCCGAGATCAGCCGGAACCTGATTGACAACTATAAGCCCTACTTCACCCATGACGGTGCGGACATTATATACAATGACCTTGCCGACCAAATCGATGAGTATGCAAAACAATATGGTGTCGTGGCGGACGTATTGTGGGAAAAAAGGTTTACCGCAAAAAGGGGTTAGTTCAAGGGGTCATGCCCGTTGCATAAAATCATCTCGCGATTTTATAAACACATCCTGCTGACGGCACTGATTATTACCGTCGTATCAATCGGATCGGCAGCCCGACTCGACCTTAATCCGAATTTCTTTTCTCTGCTCCCCGTCCATAACGAAGAAGTTACCGCTTTTTTTGATACGGTGGAGGAAATCGGCCTCAATTCATTACTCATCGCAGTCATCGAGCTGCCTCCCCAAATCGATCAAGCGGCCGCGGAGGCATTCATCGACGTGCTCGCCGAAAATTATGCCGACAGCAATCTGATACGGGCTGTCGAGTATAAAAGTACCACGAACGAACTTGCGTCTGTCTTCCAAATCGTTATCGAACACCTCTCGCTCTTTCTCGGTCCCTCTGAATTTACACAATTAGCCCGCAAGCTCACGGACAACGAAATACATGCCCAGATCCGGGAAAACAAACAACTCCTCATGTCACCGCTCGGCATGGCGATGCAGGACCTCGTCTTACATGACCCTCTGGCAATCAGGGAAATTATCCCGCCATATGCATCCATACCCCCGGACTACCGTCCGCTGAAACCCTACAGGGGTCATTACAGAATCGGTGACACCCGTACCTACCTCATATTCATGAAACCCATTGAACCGCCTCAGAACATCCCCTTTAGCAAAAGGTTAATGGAGGAGGTCCGCCACCTTGAAGATGTGTCGCTGTCCGATTTCGGTAACGATGCCAAAAGCCTGCAGGACAAGGTGATGATCGCATATACCGGAGGATACCCAATAGCAGTTGCCGATGAAGCTACGACACGCAAAGATATCATCCTTACCGTGTTGACGTCTTTCCTGGCCGTCTTGATTCTCTTTGCCGCGGCATTCAGAACAACCCGCGTGCTTGTCTATGTTGCCGCCTCACTCGCGACAAGCCTTATCTGGACCCTGGGATTCGCCGGTACCGTATTCCACAGCCTCAATGTCCTTACAGCGATCTTTTCCTGTGTCCTGATCGGCCTGGGCATTGATTTCGCCATTCACATCACCAATCGATACTTCAGCGCCGATAAAATTGATCTCCCGATACCCGTACGCCTGGAGGAAACGTTTCGAGAGGCGGGTAGCGGCATCATAATCGGCGGTCTCACAACTGCAATGGCGTTTTACTCTGTTGCCATCTCGAATTTCCGGGGATTCAGGGAACTGGGCATTGTCACCGGCACAGGCATTCTGCTGTGCCTCGTTGTCATGCTGTGTGTACTGCCGAGCCTGCTTGTCTTTTTTGCCGGTTCGGAGAGATCTCATAGGAAGATTACCATACGTGGATTCGGATTGACGACATTCATCGCTGCAATCTTGAAACATCCCCGATTCGTCCTGATCGTGTCACTGATATGTACAGTCGGACTTGCAAGCTTTGGATTCCAGATTCGTTTCGACGACAATCTGAGAAATTTCAGGCCCGCCGCAAGCGCACCGTTCGCGTTGCAGGAGAAGGTCAGCGGGTGGCTCGGTGGTTCCCTGGGGGAGGCCTTTCTCGTGAGTGAGGCCCGTTCGGAAATCGAGGCGTTGCAGTTGAACAGCCGCATATATGAGGCATTGCAGGAACTCGAAGGCGGAAACCTGGTAGCAGGTGTGAGGTCGCTACATCAATTCATCCGCTCGCCGGAGATCCAGCAAAAGAATACCGACATTATCAGAAGGCAACCGGACGCCTTTGATATAGGCCGTATCCAGACCACATTTTCCCGGGCACTGGCAGAAAATGGGTTCCAACAGTTGAAAGTCTATGATCGGTATCTTGAAGATCTTTCCGGTGCATTCGCGACACACGCCGTGATACTGCCCTCGTCTCTTACCGGAGGCAGCTTTGACCGGCTGCTTAAACCGTTTTTCTTTCAAAAAGACGGGAAATTCACGACGGTCACTTACATTGTACCGGTGCGCGATCTCTGGTCACGCCACGATACGTCACGCTTCAAGGCTGCAATTACGGATAAAATGGATGAAAGGGGCATCCCCGAAAACCGGTATATATTGACGGGACCTAACCTTCTGACAGGCGATTTAAAGACCCTGATTATGGAAAACCTTACATCGGCACTGTGGCTGGTCTGTGTCGCCATTGCCTTTGTGCTCATCCTCTATTACCGTAAGGTAACGTTCTTCATGCTGGCGGGCCTCCCCCTCGTCATCGGCCTTGCGACACTCGCCGGCATCATGGTCCTGCTGCAGCTTGATTTCAATTTTTTCAATATAATCGTGCTGCCCATGATCGTGGGGATCGGAATTGACGATGGTATCCACCTTACAAACACGTTCCGTCGCGGTCAGCAAGACATCCTGTCGGACTCGATTGCCGGCACCGGACGAGCGGTAGTCCTCACATCACTGACAACATTGGCCGGATTCGGTTCGATCGCGCTGTCGCACTACCCGGGTCTCAAGAGCATGGGATATGTCGCGATTATCGGCATAGGAGGCTGTCTTGCGGCTTCACTTATTGTATTGCCCGCCCTTTTTGCTATAATACGGTCCCGGGATCAATCATAAGCCGATGAGTATAGATTCGGCCCATTTATCGGAGGAGTTCTATGAAGAAAATACTGGTTATTCTGCTCACACTTGTCGTGGTTGTCGGGTACAGCTTCCTCAACTATCATTTTATACTCATGGACAGCGGGATCAAAATTCTGAAAAAGGCCGATTTGAGTTTTGAGAATACAATCGTCGACGTGAGAGGCACACATAAATTAAACATGCTTCTCAACCCCGCACTGTTGAAGTCGGGAATCAAAAACATGATTGATGACGACAGTATCACCATCGGAAAGTAAATCCCCCGGTCAAGGAAAAACACCAGTGCCTTTACGCACCCGGGTTCATAGGGAAGATGACTATCGCCGAAGCGGTGAGAGGATAAATGAGGGGGATATCAGCTTACACCGCAATGGCATGAAGATATTGGACGTGTGTATTCACTAAAAATAAGGATATGGCAGGATCAAGCGGATGACGAATCCAGTGGTCGCTCCAGGCTCCCCTTTTTCCGGTTAAACCCGTGGAACTCCAGAAAGTCGCTGACTATCTCCTTGTTGTCCCATACCCATTCGGCACCGTTTTTGTCAACCAGGTCTCTGATACATTTTCTAATCTGCTCAATCTCGGTACGGTCAAGAACAAAATCACTCAACACATTTGTCAGATCGAGAGGATCCGTCCAGTTTGCCGGACAGCGCGTAAAAACGTATATACCGGCGTCAGGGCCTTGGGCAGGTGCCGGCGGATCCGGGATACCGATACTCTCTAATTCCGTCAGAATGGTTCGTACCTCCCCCAGATAAACCATCGTTCACCTCACTGATATTGTGGTGATTCCTACTACCAATGAATTACAACAGGGCATAAATAGCTGGAAATGGGACTCGACGTTTTACAAATGGCGTGTCAATATGAAAAAATGCTGATTACCCCCCTCATAAAACACTATATGTTGTACATATCTATAATACACCCACAACATATAGTCAAGATAAATTTTATACAATATTTATCCGTGACACTATCCCCTTATGAAATGACAATGTGGTTATGAACTGCTGCGGAGGAATACCAGGGTGGAGGCAAAGCACCCGTCAAAAGGCAACCCCGACTATAAACCCTAATTCAGTGGAATTATTCGTCGGTTCACAGCCGTACGACGCGATCGAACCCGCGGAGATGATCGGTTCTCTGTCTGATTGTCGGATATTCCAGTATCGGAAAAAGGGCTCTGCAAACACGTGTATCGCGGCGGTTTTTTTTCGTACCCGAAGGGCACCCCTCACGCCATAACCCTCATTCTGCTCGTTTTCAAGATCGTTATAGCGTGAATCGGCATCACTTAAATGACTTTTTTGTTTTCCCTGCCAGAAGATATCAATTTCAACATTTAATGCACACCGCCACCCGTCAGTAAAACAGCGACTGGCCTCCAGCCCCACGGGGCTGTAGTAATAGTTCGATTCCCGTTCATACCCCCGGGCCCCCGTCGAGCTCACCATGCCTGCCATGTCGTCATTGAGGTATCGGTATCCTACCCCGATGTAGGGCATGACCACGTACTCGTGCGATACCCGAACCACATACCCGGCGAGGCTGCGAATCTCGATGATATAATCCGGAATACCGTCGATTGCTCCTGAATTTCTGTAATCAACCCTGCCGGCGCTATACCGGCCCTCAAGCGTGAAGGTCACGGGAGCCTTATATGTATACGATCCGCCGATACCGGCCATGAAGCCTTTCTGTTTCATGATCCCCGGTTCTTCATATTTTATATAGGATAGTTCCGGTCTGATCTCCCATTCGTGTGTCCCGCATGACACCGCACCTTCCCTTTGCGCCAGCACATCTCCGGGGTGGTGCACCGGGCCAGGATCAGCGCTGTCAATCCCTGCATCGCCCCATGTTTCGTGAGCATACAGATAATGATCGCCGGGCGGACACACCAAGGTGCACACACCGATTAGGAGTAATGTAAACACTGTTTCGACCAGACGCATCACTATCCTTTGCACAAACATTGAGTTGTTCAAGAGAAAGGAACCTTCCATCGACGAGACACAGAATGCGGACATGGTACGCCAAGGATACGCCCGACTGATGTGGCACCACATGCAATTGAAACGGAATGAATACTACCTCACAGACAAAAGAATTGCAACTTTTTACAGGAGTGAATGCACGATCAGGTGGCTATCGTGTCACGCAGGGGTATGTTCTCACAGCAATACATGGCAATTATTGAGAGTTCATCGGTCATACGCTATTTTCGGCCGGCTGTACAGGGCAACCGAACATTATCGGCTCGAAAATTCATGCATGAGATGCATCGGTGACTTTGTATGATCGAACATCTTTCGGTACAACACAGCGGATATCGGAATGAGCTGTCACGGTAAATCAATTATTTCGGTTGATAGAAAAAACGTATCTTGGTACACTACGAATCATTGTGCAGGCCACGCGATTCAGGAAAGGTTAAGCTATTCGGCTTATCCGGGAGAACAGGCATCCTGCAAGCTCACAGAATTCATCCGACTCATCACTTCGTACTCAACGCTGCCAACGTCGCGAAAGGTCCCTGTAACAAGGTCGTAAAAACTCACATTTCAGACGGCAAGGAAAAATTTTCACAGGCACAAGGCACGCGATACGCCCATCGCGCAGTGGGCACTGAGGGACAAGTCGCCCGTCATGCGAAGATAAATCAAATATAAAGGAGGTATGGTATGAAGATGAGGGGATTGTACACAATCAAGATATGCATCCTGATTTGCGTTCTGGTATTCGTTTTATCACCGTGTACTGCATTTGCAGCGAAGAAGCTGGTCCTCGCCGATGTCAGCTGGGACAGCGTGCAGGTACACAACCGTATTGCCGGCTTTATTCTGGAACACGGCTATGGCTATGACGTTGAGTATGTTCCTGGC